>Ga0310913_10001260_pt1 | contig 12908 bp, 10 predicted proteins | sample GREbulkMGOX082_FD_203447 | JGI IMG/M metagenome (GOLD analysis project Ga0310913, IMG submission 203447) | Lab enrichment of tropical soil microbial communities from Luquillo Experimental Forest, Puerto Rico - GRE.bulkMG.OX082 | ecosystem: Environmental > Terrestrial > Soil > Tropical forest >...
ACGATCATATTTGGGTGTTGAATCGCCGTTCCGACGCCCGCCCCGATGAGTTGGGCGCAGCCACCACGCCGCCGCGCAGTGAATGCTGCGTCCTCGGACCGGAAGTCCTGGAGTTCGATACGGACGGAAACGTGTTGAAGGCCTGGGGCGGTCCCAACCACGTGCCGGGCTGGCCGGGCAGATTGCAGACTCTTGGCGTCGACCGGCAAGGGAACGTCTGGATCTCAGGCACCACGCCCGGCGACAGCATCGTCAAGTTTAACAGCGACGGAAAGCTTCTCTGGGATTTCGGGCACCGCGGACCCAAAGTGCCGGCCAACGAAGTGAAGCAGAACAATCAACAGACTGATAGCTTCCCGCCCGGCATTGGTTCCTTTGATTTCGACGAGGATGCTCACGAGATCTACATCACCGACGGCTTCCTGAACAAGCGCGTTCTGGTGTACGACATGGACACGGGCGCGTTCAAGCGCGGCTGGGGAGGCCATGGCATCCCCTTGAGCGAGATTGACAACGATCCGACGCCGCCCTACGACATCTCCGGCCCGCCGCCGGATCAGAAACAGTTTGCCCCTGCCTTACACTGCGTTCATGTCTCACGCGACGGTTTGGTTTACGTCTGCGAGCGCGGCAGCGACCGCATTCAGGTCTTCACCAAGCAGGGAAAGTTCGTGACCAGTTGGTTCGTGCATCCTTCGACGCAATCGCGCGGTCCGAACTGCGGGGGCATTTGGGATCTGAAGAATCCGCCGTGCGGGACGGTCTATAACCTCACCTTGTCGAGCGACCCGCAACAGAAATACGTGCTGTCCGCCGACGGCACCAACAACATGGTTTGGATTTTCAACCGCAAGGATGGCACCCTGGCGGGTTCGTTCGGCGGCAACGGCCGCTACGCCGGCCAATTGCATTGGATCGACGCGGTCGCCACCGATTCCAAGGGAAATGTCTACACCGGCGAAGTGGAGGACGGCAAGCGCATTCAAAAATTCATCCTGACCAACCCGGGCCGTTAGCCAGACGCCCCGACCCGGTTCGCCTCCCGGCCTCGCGACGCCAGCCAGAGCAACGATAAGCGGCAAAACAGTCGCCGCCGTCAAGGCGTTCAAAAGCGCCAATTTCGCGGGCGTGCTATCTCTCAGGATTTGTCGTTCTCGATCATCGAGCGGAGGCCGCCGCTCGCGATCAGGCCACGGCTAACTAATGTAATCGAGCCAGACGGACTGGCCTTGGCTTCGCAACTACAATAGTGTGTTCATAAGCCCTCCTTTGTGAAACAACTCGTCCGTCCTCTCAACGCCGACCATGTCCGCTAGTCCTATGGGTTTTCGCATCAGCCTTGTGTTCGACATACTCCTTCAAGGCCACGGCATTATTGTGCTCCGTATCGTGCGAGCTGTAGAGCAGAGTTACAGTGCCGTGCCGCGCGGCGTCGCGAATCGGCGCCCAAGCGTCCGGTGTCCGGTCAAGCTCCGCAAAGTACCTGCGGCGGAATTCCTGCCATTTAGCGGGATCGTGGCTGAACCACTTTCGCAGCTCGGTGCTTGGTCCGGCATCTTTCAGCCAGCCGTCGATTCGCAACGAGGTCTTTTTCACGCCGCGGGGCCAAAGCCGTTCAATGAGATAGCGTACCCCGTCATCGGGGTCCTCCTTCTCATAAACTCGTTTCAGTTGGATCATTACGCAATACCTCCAAAAGTCAGGGTGGCCCGCGCCGCCCTCGGTTAAATAGATCAGCCCGCAGGAGTGGAAGTTTCTTGGATTCAGCTTTACGGCTGGTCCGGAGGTCAAGCGCGGTCAGCATGAAGACGACAATGGAGGAACTGGCTCCGTACATGGGGGGCTGGCGCAGCTATTTCGGCTTCTGCGAAACGCCCGAAGTGCTGATTGGCTTAACCCGCTGGGTCCGATTGCGACTTCGGGCGGCCATGTGGCGGCAGTGGAAGACACCGCGCCGTCGCAGGGCGGCTCTGTTGAAACTGGGGGTACGGCCGCGGCTGGTAAGGAACACCGCCGGCAGCCAGCTTGGCCCTTGGTATCTCGCGAAGGCGACGGCTCTCTCTGTGGAGCTCTCCAATGCGTACTTCGAATCGCTCGGGCTTCCCTCATTGTTCGAGGAAGTGTCGGCGTAACCAACTCGAACCGCCGTGTACGGACCCGTATGCACGGTGGTGCGGCGGGTGACCGCCGCCCCTATGCCGATCGTAACAGTTGCGGAGCTGCCTGGCGCAAGCGTAATGGTGGTGCCCACAGTCACGGTTGTCGTCGACTTCAAAACGAGGGTTTGGTTCTTCGCCGGCGATCCCAACCCGTGCCACGCAGGCTGTCAGCCTGTCTCCAGGATCTCTCCTTCAGTCCGCCCGCAGGGCTTGTATCACATCAACCCGCGCGGCCCGTATCGCCGGCCAGGCGGAGGCGATCACAGCGGCGGCCAGCAGGATGCCGGCCGCCCCCGCTACCACCCACGCTCCCGGCATCTTCACACTTTCGAAATACGTGCCGGCCAGCCTCTCGAGACCGAATCCGCCGGCCAGCCCGGCGCCGATGCCGGCAGCCGTGATGCCGGTGCCCTCGGCGATCACCCGCGCCAGCAGGCGGCGCGGCTGCGACCCGATCGCCAGCCGGATCCCGAATTCGCGCGTCCGGGCGCTTACCGAAAATGCCAGGACGCCCGCCACCCCGACCACCGCGATGGTCAGCGCCACCATGGCAAAGCCGCCGAAGACCATGGCGTTCAGCCGGTCCGGCGTAAGCACTTCGGCGCGGACGTCTTCCAGCGTCGCGGCGCGCTCGACCGGCTGGTCCACCGAGAGGTTGCGGATGGTGCGCGTGATCGGGTTGATCAGGGCATACGGATCGGTCCGCACGTGGACGAAGAGCCGCCCGGCCACCAGCGGTCCCTGCCCGAACGGGGTGTACAAGGTCATGGTGGGGGCGGGCACCAGGTGCTCGTCGTCAATATCCGCGGCGATACCGACGACGCGCATCGGCGTCGGCTTCCCGCCGATAAACTGCAGCAATGGATCGGTGTAGGTGACATGCCGGTTGAGCACGTCGCGGCCAGGAAACATGCGCCGCGCCACCGTCTGGCTGATGATCGCCACCGGCTCGCTGCCCTCGCGGTCGAGGTCGTTGAAGTCGCGCCCGGCGAGGATGGGCACGCCCAACGACGCGAAAAATCCCGGCGACACGATTCGGAACTGGCCGCGCGGATCGTCCTCCCTGGTTCCACGATTGTAGCCTTCGGCGGTGAATTGCAGTCCCGGACCGAACGCGCCTCCCTCACGCCACGGGGTGAGGACTCCGATGGCGGCGGCGTCGACCCCCGGCAACTCGTGCACGCGCCGGATCGCCTCTTTGTAGAAGTCCACCACCTGATCCGGCGTCCGACCGTAGGTGAGCACCGGTACGTTGATGGCCAGCACCCGGCGCGTGTCGATGCCGGTATCGACCGCCTGCAGCGCAAGCAGCGTTTTGACCAGCATGGCGGCGCCGGCCAGCAATACAAAAGAGGCGGCGATCTGGGTGACGGCGAATGCGCGCAGGCGCCCGCTGGCGCCGCCGGTGACGCGCACGCTTCCGGTGGCCAGGCTGATGCCGTGGCGGTCGCCCGAGGGGAGGCGCGGCACGAAGGCCAGCAGCACCGCGGCGGCCAGCGCGAGCCCGGCGCCGACCCACAGCATGCTGGAATCCACGGTCAAATCGAGCGCACGCACCGAGAACCGCGAGGCGTACCGCGCCAGGATCGCAACCATGGGCCGGGCGCTCAGCACACCGAGAGCCGCTCCGGCGCCGCAGAGCAGCAGGCATTCCGCCAACAGGACGCGCCGCAGCGCGGCGGTGCCGGCGCCGAGGGCGGCACGAACCACAAATTCCCCTTCGCGACGGATGGTCCGCGCCAGAATAAGGTTGGCGACGTTGGAACAGGCGATGACGAAGACCAGTCCCGAAGCGGCCAGTAGCACCCAAAGCACGGTCCTGGCCTTGGATGTGATCTCGTCGCGCAGGGGCGCCGCGGCGATACGGTACCGGTCGTTAACGGGATATGCGTCGGGATGCTCTTTCATCATCGCGCCGTGGGCCGTGGCGAGCTCGGCGCGAACCTGTTCGAGGGTCGCGCCCGGAGCCAGCCGCCCAAACAGCTCCGTCATCCGATGGATCCGCCCCGTCACCATGGTCGCAGACAGGTGATGCGGGCTGGTGACCACGTTGGCGATGATCTCCGTTTCCGTCGGATAGGGGATGGATGGTTCGAGCACCCCCACCACGGTGCCGGTTCGCGGCGGTCCGAAGGATTCGAGCCGGACGACCTTTCCGAGCACCGACGGGTCGCTTTTCAGCGCCTTGGTCCAGAACTGGTAGGTCAGGACCACGGCGCCGGCAGCGGTCGGGCCGTCATCGCGCATATCGAGCAGCCGCCCCAGCACGGGATGCAAGCCCATGACCTCGAAGTAGTTGCCGCCGACCACCCCGGCGCGGAGCTCGCGCGGCTCGCCCAACCCGATCATGGTAAAGCCGATTTCGGAAAAGTCGCCGATGGCCCTGAATAATTTCACCCGCTGCCGGAGGTCTTGCATCTCCGGCACGGAGAACAGCGAATTCGCCATTCCCAGACCCTCCGCGCTCTGCCGGACGTAAATGAGGCGGTCTTCGTCGCGATTCACCAGCGGCCGCAGCAGAACCCCGCGAACCAGCGTGAAGATCGCGGCATTGGCTCCGATTCCGAGCGCCAGCGTAAGGACGACGATAAGCGTCAGCCCCCTGGCGCTGGCAAGCGAGCGGAGGGCGTACCTGATGTCGCGCGCGAAGACCCCAACCATTTCGCCTAAACTCCATCCTTCTGCGTTCGTTCCAGTCATGTCCGTGCTCCCCTTCCTTCGGCCTCTTCAAAAGGACGTCGTTCCAGACCGGACGTTATCGACAGGTCCCACAAAAAAACTGGGATTCCCTCCGACACCATACGCACGGCCGACTGCCGCTATTCTAATTCAGATACCACACCTCGGGCACCGTTCGGAAAGTAACACTTTCGCGTGCGAGCGGGCCGGCTTCGGTGCCGCTAGCGCCATGCATCAGGAGAACCAAAACGTTTTGCAGCCGTGTGTTCGGCTCCGGGCCCGGGCCCAACCAAGCATAGGTGAGATTATATGGCGGAACCCTCTCGAGTGGCGCGTCACTGACCCGCAACTTCCTAGAACCCGAGTTCCAGAGACAGAACCAGCGATTGTCGTTCGCTGAAGCGCCCACCCATCCAAACAGGTCGACAAACCTGTGAAATAATCCTGCAATCAGTAATTTAGCGTCGTACCCGCGATGCGCCACGTGAGGGCAAACCACGCGAAGACGACGGCGGACGCCGCGAGCGCGGTGTGGTGGATACGCCCCCATCGTGTCGCCACGCCGTCCCGCCAAAATCGCCACGCCACCCAGACCACGCTCAGGGACCCCAGCACACCCAGCCACGCGAGGGCATAGATCATTGCAAGCCACGGATCGAGCCTCCCGTTCAAACGGGTCGGGTCCTGAGTAGCGATGCCGGCGACGAGGCCCGTGCCCGCAAGGGCCAGGAGATCTGTAGCAATGACGGTTCGTACCAGCCAGAAGTCCCGTCGATGCGGCGCCTCATTGCTGAAGGGACGCTGGTTGCGCCGCCGGAACATGGCCGCGACCGGCCACAGCAGCAAAGTTATCAGCATGACCATCACGTTCGCCGTCACCGCCGGTGCCACGAATCGGCGATCCAACCAAATCGACACCCGCTGCCACTCCTGCGCAAGTGGCATGGCACTGAAGTCCATAGACATGCCGCCATCCTCTGTCGGGCGGAAGGTCATGGTGGCATCGTTTGGGCCATCGAAAACCAGTGGGGCCGTCTCGGTCAGACCCAGACGCGTTCCCGCGAGCCGGATGCGATGGTCCGGCAGTGGCTCAATCACGTACTGCTCCATGAGTGCTCGAAGGCGCAGGAAGTTCGAATCCTCACGTTGACTTCGCTGGTAGGCGCCGGCCACGCGGCGGGCGTCCGCGGCAGCGGTGGCAAGTGGGACCAGCGAACGCTCCGGGCGTTGGAAATATCGCCGCGCGATGGCTTCGAGCATTTCGGTTTGGCCCTTCAGAGGAATCACTGTGTTATAGGAGACAAACATGCCGAAGCGGGCCTCGGGCAACAGCGCGAGATCGCTGACCGCACCGTTGGTAAGGCCATTCTTGCCAACGAAGCGGTTTCCAGCGGCGTAGTAGTCCTCGAACACTATCGGCAACAAGTCCGGTTGCACCAGGGGATTAGGCTGCAGAAGCGCGATCATGAACCGGCCCATGTCGGCTGCGCTGGCGCTCATTCCTCCTACTGCGGGTTGCATCGTCTCGAAGTACGACAGCGGCGGCCCGCCAGGCCGCGTATAGCCGCGTGCTACGGATTGCGCCAACGGTTCGGGCGGCGGCTCTTCGAAGGCCGAGCGCTCCATACCGAGCGGGCGGAGAATGTTGGTAGCGGCGTAATCTTCAAACCGCTGCCCGCTCGCCCGCTCGACCAAGTAACCGGCCAGAGCATAACTGTAGTTCGAGTACGCCGGTACGTCGCCATGCACGAACAATCGCTGCGGCAGGTTCCGTCGAAGCCACACAGCGCCGCGTGCGGGGGGCCCGCCTGCCTGGAATAGCTCTTTCAGATGATCTTCGAACCCGGCCCGGTGGGTCAGTAGCAAGCGCAACGTCACCGGCAGGCCTCCGCGCGACGTAGGAATGTGAAAGTCGAGATATTCGTTGATGTCGCGGTCGAGGTCGAGCTTGCCCTGTCGCACCAGTTGCAGCGCGGCGATCGCGGTGAACAGCTTCGAAATGGACGCGGGCCGGACAAGCGTGTCCGCCGTCATGGGGATGCGCTTCTTAACATCCGCATAGCCGTAGCCGCGGCACAAGAGCACCGCCCCATCCTTGACTATTGACGCCACGGCACCGGCCGCGTTCGTGCGTATGAGTTGCGCCGCGACATACGTATCCGCGAAGGCCGCGAGATCGGAAGCCGTTAAAGATTGCACGTCTACAACAGTTGCCGGCTGGGCCCGCAACGCTGAAACAATCGCTACAACCAGGAGCGATCTTCTCAATATGTTTGCTGTGTTTGGCAACGGCATCCCTCGCATCTCACTTACTTCTGGTTGCGCTCCACTCTCTGGGCGTGCCTTCTCCGTCGATGTTTCTGGTCATCGTGCCGCTCATTTTGTCGGGACCTTCCAGTTTTCGTGTATAGCTCAGCTTGAGCGTCTGGCCGAAACCGGACGTGGCCACTTCCGACATCACTCTGTCACCTTTTATATTCCGAGTGACCTTTTGGCGGCCGCACGGTCCGGAGTGGATCCTTTGTTTGTTTAAGGACGAAGACAGGATCTCCATGTTCTCCGTTATCGAGATCGACCGCGAACTTCCACCTTCCCTTCAAGTCAGCGGTAAGGGCTGAAGCGCGAAGGCAAATCAGCAGGAACCCGATGCAGATGCAAATCTGGAAGCAATGAAGTCTCATATGCGGCAGTATACGAGTATTGCTCGGATTTTAGTACTCGGATTCAGTCTCGGAGGATCTCCACATGCCTCCCAGGAAGCAAGCGATTCGAAAAGAAGAGTACCCCAACAAACCCGCGCACACGAGACTGTTGGGGTGATTTTCGAGGCAATTACTCGGATTTGTTGCGCCATTGAGCCTCAACGATACGAGTGCTGCGGCGTCGTGAAGACCCGTTTGACTGTTTCCAGCATCGCCGGTGCGACAATGGCTCCCGCGTGCCCAACACCTGGAACAATCTCGATCTGAATATCGGGCTTCACGGGTTTAAGAAGTGAATCGTACCGGTCAGAGTAAAACTGCTCATCATCTGCGCCAGCGATCACGGCCACAGGCTTCTTTACACGGGCTAGGAAGGACAAGTAATTTAGACCCGGCGAAAAGTTCATCGTCAAGCGATAGGAGTAGGCGCTCGTGAAGAACGCATCGTCCGGCGGTGCCGCAAAGCGAGTGACCGTCAATCCATCGAAGCGATGAATGCCGAACCAGTTGAGAACCATGAGGCCGGCTATGCGGCGAACCGACACGCTCGCCCAAACGCCGCTATTCGGCCTAGCCACGCCCCTCGGATAGGTCAGCGCCGGTGCGATCGCGATGTAACGATCGAACAAGTCGCCGTAACGCCCGCCAGCGATGCGCAGCGTGAATGCCCCTCCTGCCGAAAAGCCCGCGAGCGTGTACTCCGCGTTCTGATGCGCGGGCCGAACGTAACGCTTAAAGTCGGCCAAGTCGTCATCGAGTTGCCCGATATAGTCGATGTCACTTCGACGTCCCGATTCGCCGTGGCCGCGAATATCTACCGCGTAGGCCGTCGCGCCGGCATGCTGAAGCGATTGCGCCATGGCATGCATCAGAGGACTTTGTCCGGCGGAGCCATGGATCAATATCACCACCTGTTCTCGGCTGCCCGGATATGCCCGGTATGCCAGCATCGTCCCATCGCGCGCCTGGTAGCGGCTGATCGGAGGCAGCCCGCGGAGATCCAAACGCTTCATGCCCATGGCGACCGAGGGCAGCGGTACCGGTGGCTGAAGTTCAATACCGACCGCGGCGGCGAGGGCCGAGCCCAAGATAGTCACCACGGCGCCGGCCAACGAGAACCAGCGCCGTTTGCCAACCAGTAGAGTCCGCATCTCACTTGCTCCTGGTCGCGGTCTATTTTCCGGATGTACTTTGTCCAGAAATGTTCCTGCTCATGGCGCCACTCATTTTGTCTGGGCTCTCGACCTTGGCCGTGTAATTCAGCTTCAATGTCCCGTCCAGCCCAGATGCGGTCACCTCCATCGCTGCTGTATCGCGTTGGATATTCGCAATGACTTGTTGTTTCCCGAATGGGCCTTGATAGACGCCAGTCAGTTGGCCGTTCGCCTGTTTGAGGACGAAGACCGGCTGGCCATGTTCTGAGTTGTTCAGATCGACCGACTTCCAGGTTCCCGTGAGGTTAGATGCGCTCGCCGGGGCGCTCATCGCACCCAGGAGCGCCGCGAAGCAGGTGATCAGTCGAAAGCAAGGGAGTTTCATATGTGCGAGTATACGAGTATTGCTCGGATTTCAGTACTCGGATTTGATCGTTGGGATTGGTGATGGCAAGCAAGAAGCAAGTGGCTGATTCGAAACGACGGATACCCCTACAAGCGCGCGCGCGCGACACCGTGGAGGTGATTTTCGAGGCGACTGCTCGGATCTTGTTGCGAGAGGGGGCCGGGGCACTGAATACAAATTACATCGCCGAGCGGGCCGGCATCAGCGTCGGCACTCTTTACGGATACTTTCCGAACAAGGTCGCGATTCTGCTTGCGATGGCTCGCCGCGAAATCACTCGCGTAACAGCAGCCGTTGTTCGAGCCATCAGCAGCGCCGATCCGGAAGCCGATCCGGCGCGCCTTGCCATTCGCGCGTTGATCACTGAATTTTCCCGGCATCGGAAGGCGCGTCGCATCGCGTTTCAGACGCTGGTGGCGGAGGGCTTCGGGGCCGAACTCGAAGCCAACATGGACGAGATTGCATTGGCGCTGGCGGCGCGAACGGAACGCATCATTCCAGGCCGGCGCGAGCCGATCCCGGCTGTGAGCGTATTCGTTTTAACACGCGCTGTGAACGGCGTACTGGTCTCAGCGGCAAACGAGCGGTTCCCGCACATGGGGACCGCAGAGTTTGAAGATGAGTTGGTTCGCCTGGTTCGAGGATTCCTGAATGCGTTGCCTGAGAGCCAATAGTTGCAGATCCCGTACCCTCGGGATCCCGCAACGAGAGCTGTCGCATTCCGTCCGGAGCTACGCCCGCGGTTGAACGCGTACGCCATTTGGCTCGCAGATGTTCGTAAGCGCTATCCAGTTCACGGCAAGCGAAATACAACCCGGTATCAGAATGAGCGGCAGTGCGGTTCGCGTACCGCTGCGATGGGCGGTACTCTGGGGAGATCCGGGGAGCTCATTCTTGCGATGGGCGTGGTCCGGCCAACCGTCGCTCGCCGGTGGTATTCCGGCGTTCGCCGAAAATGCGGGGCGCCGGTTGTGTAGTCTGTGTATTCTAGACCTGTAGCGAGACCTGCTTGATGCGCTATCTTTCTTTGATTCTCAAGAACTCCTGGCGCAATCGCCGCCGGACGATTCTCACCATCGCGAGCATTGGTGTCTCTATGTGCCTTCTCGGAGTACTGGTTGCGATGTATCATGCGTTCTACCTGAGCAGCCCAACGCCGGCGCAGGCGCTCCGGCTGGTAACGCGCAATCGCGTCTCGCTCACGGTGGCAATTCCAGCGTCGTACCAATCCCGCATCAAGCGGGTGCCCGGAGTGCGCGAAGCTATGATCGCCAACTGGTTTGGCGGCACCTACAAGGATGCACGCGATCCCAAGAACCAGTTCTCGCGGTTTACCGTGGAGCCGGAGAAGCTGTTCACGGTCTATGGCGAGTTCCATATTCCCGAGGACCAGAAACAGGCATTCATTCACGACCGGACCGCCTGCGTGATTGGCCGCGACCTGGCGGATAGCTTTGGTTTCAAGCCCGGCGATCGCATCACGTTGACCGGCGATATCTACCCGGGGAACTACGAGTTCACCGTACGCGGCATTTTTGATAGCCCACCGCCCAACGGCGTGATGTACATCAACAAGGAGTATGTCGAGCAGTCCCTCCCCGAAGCGCGTCGCGGCGAAGTCGGAATGTACTACATCCTGGTCGACGATTCCCGGAACTCGGCGCATATCGCCGATGCCATCGACGCTCAGTTCCGAAATTCTCCCGCAGAGACCAAGACCGAATCGGAGCAGGCGTTCGTCATCGGGTTTCTCTCGCTGATCGGCAATGTAAAGATGTTCCTGGTGGCGATAGCCGGCGCGGTGACGTTCACCATCTTGCTGGTCTCGGCCAATACCATGGCGATGTCCGTGCGCGAGCGCGTGCGGGAAGTCGGTGTGCTGAAGACACTGGGCTTCACTCCGGGCATCATCCTGGTGCTGATTCTGGGCGAGGCGTGTACCATCTCCACGGCGGGCGGCATCGTGGGCTACCTGATTTCAACCCTCCTCATGCAAGCCGTCAGCAAGAGTCCGATCGGCGGATTCGCCCCGACGCAAAGCTTCTTCGAGCCGGTCGTGGCTCTGGCCTGCATGGGGATCGCCGCCTCCGTCGGCCTTCTGAGTTCGCTCGTGCCGGCCCTCGGCGCCGCGCGCGCGCCGATAGTGGCGGCCCTACGGAGCAACGACTAGCTATGGCGATTCCACTCTCTTACAACCTGCGCAATCTGGTGGTTCGCAAGACCACGACGCTGATGACCGCTCTGGGGATTGCGCTTACGGTCGCCGTCCTGCTGGCCATTTTGGCGCTGGTCAACGGTCTGCGCGTTACGCTTTCTACTTCCGGCGATCCTTTGCATGTGATCGCGCTGCGCAAGGGAGCCACGTCGGAAGTGGTCAGCCTTTTTACCCGCAGCCAGTTCCAGGATTTGAAATTCAAACCCGGTATCGCGGCCGGCCGTGACGGGCAGCCTCTGGCTTCGCTCGAGGTGATCAGCGTGATCAACCTCGCGAGTGTCGACAACCCCGGGGGCACCAACGTGACCGTCCGCGGGCTGATGCCGGCGGGAATCGAATTGCGGCACAACGTTCGCTTAGCCGAGGGCCGGTGGTTTAACCCCAGCCGCCGGGAGGTGGTCGTCGGGAAATCGGTGGCCGGGCGCTTTCCCGCCGCCCGGCTCGGGCGCAAGATCCGCATCGCCCGCAGCGAGTGGGACATCGTGGGGGTGATCGACGCCGCGCGGGGCGCGCAGGATAGTGAAATCTGGGGCGATCTGTACCAGGTCAGTTCCGATTTGGATCGCTCCGAAGTGGTCAGCTCTGCCGTGTTTCAGGTCACCGATGCCGTGACGGCCAAAGCGCTGATCAGCAACATCAATAACGACCGGCGCCTGGAGCTTACCGCCAGCTCCGAAAAAGATTATTACGACGAGCAGACTTCCTCGGCGGCGCCGCTCGAATTTATCGGCCTCATGGTGGCGATCATCATGGCCGTGGGGAGCAGTTTCGCCGCAATGAATACCATGTACGCGGCAGTGGCGCGCCGGGCACGCGAAATCGGCACGCTGCGTGTGCTGGGCTTTTCGCGCTTCAGTATTCTGCTCAGCTTCTTTGTGGAGGGCGTACTGCTCTCGGCCTTGGGCGGCATACTCGCGTGCCTGCTTGTGCTGCCCTTGAACGGCATTACCACGGCCATCGGCAGCACCAACTTCGCCGATCTGGCGTTCGACTTTCATCTGACGCCCCAAATCATGCTGACAGGCATCGCATTCGCGTTGCTCCTGGGCGGCGTGGGCGGCCTGTTCCCGGCAGGAACAGCCTCGCGAAAGGAGATCCTCACGGCCCTGCGGGAAGCGTAGCGCTGAGGTATAGAGCATGGACGAGGAACTCAAGAACCTGAAGATCGATCGGAGCAAGCGGCGTTCGCCGGCGCCCTCCCGGTGGGCTGTGCTCTGGATTATAGGGGGCGTCGCGCTCTTTCTGCTCTTGGGTGCGTGGAGGCTTTGGTCGAACAAGGTCAACTCCGGTACCTTCGTAGAGGTCGAGCGTGTCCAGGCGGTGAGCAGCGGCGCCGCGCCCGAGGGCGTGGTGCTCAACGCAACAGGTTATATTGTGGCGGCTCACAAAATAGAAGTCGCCGCCAAAGTGGTCGGCAAGGTCAAGTGGATCGGCGTCGATAAGGGCGACCGCGTGCACGAAGGCCAGGTGCTCGTGCGGCTGGAAGACGACGAATACCAGGCTCAGCTTCAGCAGGCCAAAGGGCAGTTGGCTACGCTTCAGGCCAGGCTCGACCAGGCGCTGCATGGTTCACGACCCGAAGAAATCGCGCAG
>Ga0310913_10001265_pt1 | contig 12879 bp, 14 predicted proteins | sample GREbulkMGOX082_FD_203447 | JGI IMG/M metagenome (GOLD analysis project Ga0310913, IMG submission 203447) | Lab enrichment of tropical soil microbial communities from Luquillo Experimental Forest, Puerto Rico - GRE.bulkMG.OX082 | ecosystem: Environmental > Terrestrial > Soil > Tropical forest >...
GTGGAGGACGGATTTGGATCCTCGCGGCAGGAGTTCTCGCACTGATCGCCGTCCCGATCATCACGAAATCGATTCGCTCTCAACATGATCAAGCAGCCCCGCCCGAGCTTACTAACCCGCCGGCCACCACTGCGGTAGGCCGCGACACACTTCCGCCGTGGAGCGCTCCAACGGATGCAGCAGCCGCGATGCGCGCGGCCGGGCTGCCGATGCTCAGCCACGAGGGCACCGTCGAACACATTCATGCCCACCTCGACGTGCGCGTCAACGGGCAACCCGTTGACGTCCCGGCGATGATCGGCATCGACCGTCGGGGAATCAGCCCCGTGCACACGCACGACTCGACAGGGGTGATTCATACGAGACTAGATCGATCGCTCGAGCATCACATGACCGTTGTCGGCCAAAACCACTTGCACTGAGGCGATCTGGTTAACCGGCATCGAAATGCTGCCGCTGGGCGCGGCCGTATGCCCTGGTATCGCCACCCAAGTCGCCAGCCGGGTCTGGCTGCCGTCGCGACCCACCACGACCAACGCCACCGTGTCGTGGTGGGCATCCGGCGGAGCCAAGCACTCGAACTTGAGCATGATTTCTGTGCCCCATTGCTGGCCGCTGAGCGATACCGTCGAGGCCAGCAGGGTCGTCCCGACCTGGTCCATCGGCAACGCCGGCACGGTCGCCTGCGGGGACGGGGAAAGTGGGAAATCGCCGTGAATCCCGACCAGCACGCCGACCGTCAGCAGGACGGCAGCGGCGGCCGAGACCGTCCAGGTCATCACGCGGGAGCGTCGGCGGCGCCAACGCGCCGCGGCAAGCAACGACGGCAGTAACCCCGGTGGCACCTCCGGTGCGCCGGATGTGTGGTCGGCCTTGTTGATCGCGACGATGTCATTACGGTCGAGCCGCGACAGCATTGCCGGAATGCCGCCGAGCTCGGCGACGGCCTGACGGCATGCCGGGCACCCGGCCATGTGCGCCTCGAATTCGCGCCAATCGGTGGCGGACAATGATCCAAGGACGTACGCGGCATCCCACATCGCGTGGCGGTGGTTGTCGTCCACGAAAAAATCCTTATCACCAGGCGGGCCGAGTCCGCGTAACCATGGCGTCATCACCGTCTGTCCCCAGCCGCCATCACGCATTCGAGACGCACGGGTCGGGACACACTCAATCACCTCCTGCTATGACACGAGTCGAGTATCTCGCAAGTTCACCTACCCAAGCGCAACTATTTGGATATCTACGACATCTGTACGTAGATAGTAACTGCGTATCCGGTTGTGGTCATTCCGTTTTCGTCCGAGCGCTCTTCAACGCATGACCGAGCGCGCTCGTCGACACGGGATCGGGTTCAACCCGTGACGCGAGTGGCCGCGGTGAGGCCGCATCGCCACAGTCCGTTGCGGGTAGTGCTGATCTAATCTACTATCTGTGTACATAGGTAGTAGACGGACTTGATGAAATGCAGCGTGTCGCAGGACCAGTTTCTGGCAGGTACCCCAGTGGTCTGGGCGGACCCCTGGGTCACGTGATTTCCGGATTTCAGATGGAGGTGGTGCGCTGATGATGTGGTATAGCCCGGACGACTGGGCTTGGTGTGGCGTGTTGGTGAATGTGCTCGCCGTAACGGTGTTCTTGGGAATCCTCATCACCATTGTGGTGCTTGCGATTCGTGTCCACGGTGAGGGGCGAAGCGATCCCGCGGCGCTGAGAGATGGCGATTTTGCTCGGGTCGGGCAAGTGGCGGCATCGCCTGGTGCGCGAGGCGCTCCGGGAGAGGATGAATTTTACCGCCGGCTGATGTAGGCATGCGATGTTGCGGTGATCGTGTTGGTGCTTGGCCGTAAACAAATGACCGATGTATCCGGGAGGTCGTCACATGGGTAGATTGACCCGACGCGCGGCGCTGGCGGCGCTGGGCGCCAGCGCGGTGGCCGGGCTGGGGTACGCGCTGCGCGGCGTGCTGGAACCACCGGTGCCGCGGATCCGGTTGACCGACGGCGGCATGATGGGTGCCAGTGGGGCCGACATGAGCGGCTATATGGAGATGTTCAGCCGGCACACCGAGATCACACGCACGGTCGAAGAGATCCCGGGCGGGGTGCGTACCACCACCGAATCAAACGCGCCGGATCTGACCGCCCAACTGCACGGGCACGTGTCCAGCATGTACTCCCATGTCGACCGAGGCGCGGAGGTCATGTGTATGAGCCCAACCCTGCCGACGCTGTTTCGCAACGCCGGTGGCTACCGCCGCCAGTTGACCTTGACACCCAGGGGCGTGATCGCCGAGGAAACCTCTGATGATCCCGCGTTGACCGATGCCATCCGTGCTCACGCCCGCGAGGTGAGCGGGTTCGTGCATGACGGGATGCCCGCGATGATGCGCGGCATGATGGGCGGGTCGGGCGGCATGATGGGACCCGGCGGCATGATGGGACCCGGCGGCATGATGGGACCACCATAGGTGTCGGCGACCGCGAGGTCACTCCGAACCAATACCTCTGCAAACCAAGCGTTTTCGACGCGCCGCACGCAGTACGTGGTAACCGTGGAATGGTTACTTACGGCGGGTTCGTCTGGCCAACCGCTGTAACGCAGCGCGCAAACGCGCGGATTCCTCGGGGCTGATCTGTTCGAGGAAGTGGCTGAGCACCAGTTCGGAACGCCCCCCGCCGTCGAGCACCTCACGCATGAGCTGCGCACTGTGCTGCTCGCGGGTCAACGTCGGCCAGTACCGATAGGCTTTGCCGTCTCGTTCACGCGCCAGCCACCCCTTCGTATGCAGGTTGTCCATGGTCGACATCACGGTGGTGTAGGCGATCGCGCGTTCGGCGACCAGCTCGTCAAAAATCTCCCGGACCGTCGTCGTTCCATCCCGGTTCCAGATGCGGTCCATCACCACCGCTTCCAACTCCCCGAACCCACGCACCCGCACAGCCACGCCTCCGATCTGCCCAGGATTCCCGCGCCGCTCACCGCGATGCACTGCCTACGTACATACATAGTAGGTTAACGCTTCCCCACACACAATGTCAGATGCCCGACGCCGACACGGGCTGAATGCATCCACATGTATGCCGGCGTTTCGATTCCCGGCGATGGACGACAGCCGGACGTAATTGTTGCACCGACGCAACGCGTTTGACTATCCGTGCCACATCAACACGAAGCGGGCTTGCCAACTCAGCCGGCGGCCCGGGCGCGTCCGAGGATGTGGGAGTGCTTCGGAAAGAACCGCAGCGGCGCATAGGAAAACCGGTCGATCTGCTCGATGCCGAAACCAGCGGCTTCGATCGCCGCGGCGGTACTCCGATTGGGGTGACAACCGCCGCCCACCCGCGACCACAGCGGAGTGATCGCGTCCTGCAGCAAGCCCAACGCCAGGTGGTCCGAACGCACATGCTCGAAGAACCGCAGTTCGCCGCTTGGCTTCAGCACGCGCCGGATTTCGGCCAACGCACTGTCGACATTGGACACCGAACACAGCACCAACGAAGCCACCGCCGCGTCGAAGCTGGCGTCGCCGGCGGGAAGTGCGGTCGCATGGCCGACGACCACCCGCACCCGCACGCTTGCCCGGTCGGCGGCGGCCTCGGCCATCGCCCGCAATGTGTCGTCCGGCTCGACCGCCACCACTTCAGCGACCGTGTCGGGGTAATGGCCGAAGTTGAGCCCGTTGCCGGCTCCGATTTCGATCACCCGGCCCGTCAACCCTGCCAGCACCCGGTCCCGGTGCTCGGCAGTGCCGCGCCGTTCCGACTCGGCGCTGATCTGTTCATACATCCGCGCAAAACGGGGATGCTGAAGCCGTGATAGATCCGTCATGGTCCGATCCTCCTTGACTGTCTCGAAACGGGGTTTCATCGCATTGGCCGCGACCCACGGCTACAGCGTTTGCCAGCCGACGTCCACGTAAGCTCACCGGCCGGTCAGTCCGTCCACCAGTCGGTCTCGGTGCTCGGCGCTACCTCGCCCTTGCGATTCGGCGCCGATGCGTTCATACATCCGCACGAAGCGCGGGTGTTGTAACTGTGCCTCGTCCGCCATACCAATTCCTACTATCTACGTACCCACATAGTATGTCAACCGTGCACACGGCCGGCGAGGCCCTCTGCCTGCTGCCTCCATCCGCCCCGGCCGAATTTGGCTAAGCCGCGAGCTGGCCCCTCGTCAGGCGTGGCTTTCGGTCGTGAAGCGACTCGGATTTTCGATAAAGGCATCCCGACAGATCTCGCAACAGAACCCGTACCTCGTTCCGCGCCAGGTGGTACGAACCGGTACCTCGTCGCGGGGCAGCAGCAGACCGCAGACGGGGTCGGTTTCGCGGTCGGCGCCTTCTCTGCTACGACGGCGCACTTCCACAAGGCAGATCGGATCCGGAAGACCCTTGAGACGTCGCGGCGGCAACGCGACGAACTCGGCGTCAGCCAGACCTCCGACTGCATCACGCATATCCTCGGTTATCAGGAACTGGCCTGCCGCGCCGGCCGCGGCGACACGCGCGGCCAGGTTGACGGTCGCGCCGATGTAGTCGCCTTCCCGATACAGAACAGTGCCGCAATGGGCGCCGATATGCAGCGCCGGGAATTGGGACTCGGTCTCAACAAACTGGTCCATTGCAAACCCGAATTCGATGGCGTCGGCCGGTTGCGCGAAGCAGAGCATGAACGCATCGCCGATCTGTTTGAGAATCCTGCCCCTGTGTTGGGTAGCGCCGCTGCGCGCCGTGGCGCCGAATCGTCGCAGCACGCCTGCGGCCGCGTGATCACCCATCGTCGCGGTCAGCGGAGTAAAGCTGGCCAGGTCCACGAACAGCACCGTGGCTTGCTCGGTGCCTGGTATCGCCGCGGGCGGGATCGTGTCCTCGGCCAGATGGCGCAGCAAATCCTCACGGTTGGCTCGCTGATAGGCCCGACGATGGAAATGTAGGAGGGCAGGCTCCACAAGGTCCAGTGCGGGCTTGCCGATGGCCTGTGTCGTCTCCAGCAACTCGCGGCCTTCCAGCCCCTGAGCGCGGAAGCGCTCATGGACATAGTCATGAAATGTGCGCACCACCGCATCGGCCAGCCGATCCGTGGCGTCGGCGAACACGCGGATGATCTGCATCAGGGCGTCGCGGGGGATCCCCAGCGCCAGCGCATCCGCGACCACCCGCAACGCGGCGACGTCGGATTCGGTGCCCAACTCCGCGTCGTCCCAGTCGACGATCTCAGCCAATTCGCGAATCACTGCATCGTCGAGACCGAGTTCTCGGGCGGTGTCGGCGAGATTGAGGCTGGCTTCACCGGGCTCGCTGAGTTCTCCGAATACGCCTAGCAGGTCGCCCTGGCGGGCGGTCGTCGCGGCTAGCTGTTGGTCGCTCACTCCACGAGTGCGGGCGAACTGGATCAGCCGCAATCGGCGGAGCGAATCCGGATCGAAGTCTCCATCGGGGTGCCGATGCAGCAGCCCGACATCAACACACCAGCGCAGGTAATCCTCCGTCTCGCCCGCGATGGCGGCGAGCCTGTCCAGACTGCGCGGTCCGGCCATGCCGGTGATGCTACAACCGCTGGGGCATCGGTCGGTTCGCCAACAACTCCACTTCGGGTTACTGACCCAGCCCCGGGACGTGTGTGTGTCCCAAAACAGGCCCCCTTCTCCGCTCAGGTAGAGAACCTTAAAGTTCGAGACCGTACTCGCGGCCCATACCGCGGCTGCGTTCGCGCTTGGCAGCCCGCTGTCTGGTGGCGGCGATGCGTTCGAAAGCGGCTTCGCGGGCGCGGGTTTGGGCGCTGTAATGACGCCAGGCCTGAGCGCGCTCGGCGCAGCGTTGGTCATTGCGGTTCAATATCGCCGCAACGGTGGTGGGCAGCAGCTGGCGGTCGGTGCGTGCGGCCACGTTGTGCATGGTGCGTGCGCGGTCGTCGTTGGCGGTCAGAATTGTGTGCAACGCGTGGGCGGCGGACTGATTGGTGCCGCGGTGCATCTGGTGAATGCCTGTCTCCGTGTCGTGTTGGTGGGCTTCGTTGGTGACAGCTGGATAGATGGCAAGGTGGTTTTCGTCGCGGCCGCGGGTCATACCGACGTCGGCCATGGCCCGGCTGGCGCGCTCGCTCATAATCGTCCAGCAGATGCCGTACTGGTTAGAGCGGCCGATGGTCATGCCTTGAGCGGAAGCCACGGTGCCGGACCTCCGACACACCTACGCGTCATTGGCTCGATCGGCGGGTGCGGACATGAAACTACTGCAGGTGACGATGGGCCACGCGTCGATCGTGGTCACCGCGCACACCTATGCGGATCTCTACGATTCCGACCTGGATCGTGTGGCGGATGCACTCGACGGGCTCGGAGGATGACCGTGACGGCGGATAAGCGGCGGATAACCTAGTGCCGCTGTGGGCAAGGGATCGAAAGTCGTGTACCTGAAAATTCTATGACCTGCACTAATGTTGGTGGTCCCGGCTGGGATCGAACCAGCGACCTTCCGCGTGTGAAGCGGAGTTTTGGCTTACACCGATGTGTTTCAGCTGGTCAAACCGGTGGTGACCCACTTAACTGGCCCTGTTGGACTAACCCATCCGGGGCTTTGGCCGCATATTGGCCGCATGGAGGCGGTCGGTAGCCACGTCGCTGGCGACGAGGTGACCCTCGCTTCCGTACGCCGCCAGGCCGATCTTGGTGCCGATGCTGCGGCGGTGCGGCTTATGCGTCTTCGATGAGATCCAGCCAGGCGTTGACCTTCGCAACTGCGTCAGCGAGGGTGATCGCCAGACTGGCGGAATCGGCGGCGTTGGCGAAGCTTGGCCCCCAGTGCGGATGGATGGTCAGTCGTGCGGGCCAGCTGCGCGATGGGGCGTCGGTAGCCTCTGCTTCGGCGGCGCGGGCGGCGAAGATGTCCTCGACTGCGGTGCGGATCTCGGTCAATAACGGATGGCCGGTCGTCTCGGTGAGGGTGCGCAGCAACAGCAGGTCCACCACGTCGCGGGCGCGGTCGTTGACGAACGCAGGCGGGTCGTGCGGGTCCGTGGAGGCATGGACCTTCTGGGCGATCTGGTACCGCATCGACAGGCTTACGAGGTGGTCCGGTGAAGGCAACCCGAACCCGGAAAGCGATGGCGCAGGAATCTGCTCGGGCGTTGTCCCGGCGTGGCCTTCGTCTGGGGATACTTCGATCTGGACCCGTCTCCACGTCACACCGTTGAGCAGCACGGTCATGTCGAAGCGCCGTGGCTTCACGAGTCTATGTGGGACATCGAGGGTCTCAACTTCTCCGCGCACGAGCGTCAGCGGTCCCCAGGGTTCGGCCAGAGTCGCGTCGAGTTCTGTCAGGAATCGGTCGATGTCACCGCGGACGAGGCCGTCGATGTCTTGGGTGGTGCGCGACATGTCGGGCAGAAGGTACTGCAGCATGGTGCCGCCCTTCAACAGGAACAGCGCAGTGCCGGACTCGTCCACGGCGCGTTGGAGCGCGGCGGTGACGACGGTTGCAGCGACCAGCCAGCCCAGACGCGGGCCAGCTGATCCGAGCCTGTCCTGGGCTTGGGCGATCCAGGTATGGAGGACCCGAGCGGACGCCGGCGACTTGTCTTTCGGTTTCAGCCCGCGGAGCGACTGCGCGAGGTTGACCGGCTTATGCGCTGCCATCGCGAGCCTCCAGGGCTGCGGCGAGCTGTTCAGCATCGGCGCCCGGCAGGCGGCTGGTGCGGCCGGCCCGGTCCAGTGCCTGGCGGATCAGGTAGGTCGGCACGCCGGAGGCTATGCACTGGGCGATCGCCGTGGACACGGTCACCGTCGGTATCGCTTGCCACCACGTCACCTGTCTCGCATCCAGGTCCTGATAGTGGACAACGTAGAGCGCACCGCCGCCTCGACGGATGCGACGGTGGCGAGCGACAGTGAGGTGGATACGGTCGGGATTGATGTCGCTGACTTCCCACGCCGCCAGCGCCGTGTCGTGGCTTAGACACGCCTCCGGCGCGCCGGTCCATAGCACGGCCAGCTGATACTGGTCGAGGTCCGTCTGCGCGACCTGCGGCACCCGGTACACGCCGTGGGCAACCCTTTCCAGCCGGTCACGGGCGACCATCGTGGACAATTCGGCGTGCGATACACCCTCCTCCAGGGCCTGCGCGGTCGTAACGAACCCATGCTGATCCAACGCCACCTCGCGCAGCCGCTCCAGCTTCGTCACCACAGGCATGTCAAAAACTTAGCATAATGTGAAGTTTTTGACTGGATGGAGCTCAGTTAATGGAAACCTGCTCTACCCTCGGCCTCGATCGAAGTACCTGCAGAACTGCCGGGAATCGAACCCGCCCCAGAAATGGTCGTGAGCTGCGGAAACGCGGAATTTGACGACGCGAAAGTACACGAAACGACGCGAAAGTACCTGCGGATACGCGGGAGGTGTTGATGACATCAACACTGCGGCAACCGCCTGACATCTCTGTCATGAGTGGCTAACAGTTCGGCGCTCAACGCCATCGCGCACGCGTTGGAGAGCGTGATCATCGGGGTTTCCGTCGGTCGCGCGGTTATGGCCAATTGCGGACAAGAAGTTTTGCAGCCTTACCGGCTGCGCTAGTGCCGACACCGGCAACCCAAACGAGTTCTACGGAGTATCGCAACGTCGACCAATGGACAGTCCGCATGGCGATCACAGGGGTATCCCCTCGGCTCGCCAGCGTTCGATGAATGGATGATCGAAGCAAGGAGGGCAAGATGACATATTCGTTCGATCCTGAGATCGCTGCCGTGATTCCGATGCTGCCCACGATTTACGGCGCCGGAGCGAGATCGAAGCCGCGCTGGCCGACATGCCCGGCGTGGCGGACCTCGCGGTGGCCGGTCGTCCATACCCGGACTGGGGCGAGATCGTCTGCGTGGCGGTCGTACCGCACGATGGCGCGCCCGCGCCGGATCTGGCCCAGCTGCGAGCCTATTGCGCGGGCAGGTTGGCACAGTACAAGCACCCCCGGCAAGTTGTGATCGTCGATCACATCCCCCGCACGGCGTCCACTCAGCAGGTGAACCGGGTCGCGCTGCGCGAGCAGCTCGACGACCCTCACCCGGTCGGCTGACAGGCGTCACTGCTGGTTCGCGAATGACTGTCGGGAAGTCCTGACTGTGACCCTCCCCGCCGTTAATCCGTTTGAGCGCAGCCGCCAAGTAGCTCAGGCTGGACGCCTAACGACAGTTTGCTAACGCCGTGCAACTCGCGACTTCGATAGCCGCTGCATAGCCCAAATCAAGCTCGCGGTGTACCGAAACTGGCCTTAAGCTGGGCAAACGTGTATCTGGTCGGCTGGTACGGACACAGCGGGCTTCTGGGTTCCACTGCTTTAAGTTGTTCCCCGCGTTCATAATTCGAGCCCATATCCATGGTCTCGGCCGCGGCTGCGGCTCCGCTGGCGCTGAGTAGCCTGCTGCCGGGTGGCGGTGATGCGCTGGTAGGCGGCTTCGCGGGCGCGCGTTTCGGCGCTGTGCCGGCCCCAGCCCTGGACGCGGGCAGCGCGGCGTTGGTCGTTCCGGTCCAGTAAGGCCGCCACGGTGGTGGGCAGGAGCTCGCGGTCGGTGCGTGCGGCGACAGTGTGCATGGTGCGGGCCCGGTCGTCGTTGGCCAGGATCATCCGGAAGTAATGGGCGGCAGCGTTTTTGGTACCGCGGCGCATTTGGTGGACGGCTGTGTCAGCGCCATGGTGGTGTTGGTGGGCTTCGTTGGTGACTGCTGGATAGATGGCCAGGTGGTTTCCGTCACGGCCGCGGGTCATACCGACGTAGGCCATGGCGCGGCTGGCGCGATCGGACAGGATCGACCTGCAGATGCCGTAGTGGTTCGAGCGGCCGATGGTCATGCCCTGGGCTGAGTGCACGGTGCTGGCGTAGCCGAGGGTGATGTGTTCGCGCAGGTAGTCGCCCTCGAAGACGACACGGGCCCGATCGGTGAGCCGCTCGGCGGCAATCCGGCTCCGTTGGACGTCGACGCCGAGCACGCGCCAGCGGTTGCCGTTACGAACCTGGTCGATGCGCTCACCGCGGCGGTGCTGTGTGCCGGGTTTGACAGTCAGGGCGGCGTCGTTGTGGCGGCTCAGGATGAGATCGCCCGCGCGGACGTGTTGATCGCGGGCCACCGGCACACTCGGCGCGTCCGCGGACGTGAAGTGGTCGTGGAGGCGCTGGTTGATGGCGTCGGCGATCTCCCAGGTGTCGCAGAGGATTGCGACGTCTTTGCCCTCGGCGCGGGCTGTGAGGTAGGCGGTGGTGGCGTCGGTGGCCATCGCGACCTGATCCCCGGTGTGCAGGCGGTCGTGGTTGCGATACCAGCCGATGGCTTTGCGCAGCCGGTGGCCGCGCGCGGAGCGCAGCGCCAGCGACGCATCGCGTTCGGCGGGGTCGCGCAGCCGCCACACCTCCCCGAGGCGCTGCGCCCACGGCAGGTCCTCACAGAGCTGCTCGAACATGCCGCCCCGGGCTTTGACCGGGGCCAGCTGATAGGCATCGCCGACCAGGACGATCTTGGCGCGCCCGGCGGTGCTGGCCTCCAGGAGGCGTCGCAGCTCGGGGGTGCCGACCATGGAGGCTTCATCGACCACGATCACGGTGCGCCGATCGACCCGCAGCTGGCCCTCCTCGATGAGGTGCAGCGCTTTGGCCACCGTCAGCCCGCGGTCCCCCGCTTCGTCGCGCATCGCCTCATCGACCGCGTTACCGGTCGGCGCCAGCACGAGGACTTCTTTGTTGGCGCGGTGTGCGCCGGCGCGCAGCGCCTGCAGGGAGTGCGTTTTGCCCGCGCCGGCCGGGGCTTGCAGCGGCTGCACCACATACGGCGAGGCCCCGATGCTGGCAATAGCGCGCGCCTGGTCCGCGGACAGGCCGCGCAGGTCGGTGGTGCGCACATCGAGCCGCGCGCGGGTGTCGACTGTGTCGATCATGTCGAAGATGCGGGTCTCTTCGGCGATCACCGCATCCACGGTGAACAGCTCATGGCCTTCCCGGTGATGCGCCGCGCGCGCCGCGCTGACCCGCACCCCGACCATGTCGGTGATCTGCTCGATCAGCGCGCGCGGATCCCCGGGCGCGTCCACCAGCTCCACTATCACGTGGGTGTGCAGGTGCGGATCCCCACACCGCGAGGTCTCGTGCTGATAGGCGATCCCCACCAACCCCGGCAACCGCTGCAAGTCCTTTCTCCCGGTGAGCGGGTTGTGCACCCGGGTGTAGCCGGCGTGCTGGTGCAGGTAGGTCATCGCCGCGTCGATGCCCTTCTGATGGGCGGCCAGCATGGTCTTTTCGCCGATGTCGTCGGTCAGGGCGCGCAACAGCGACACGCTCTTGGGGGCGGCGAACGTCAGGTCAAAACCGTGCACGGAGCCCGTGGTGTATCCCCGCCCGCTGGCCCCGTTGGGGGCGATCCCGTCATCAAGCCAGCGGGCCGCCACCGCGGTGTCAGCGAACCCGCCATGCAATGCGGCGGCATCCAGCCCGGTCAGCTCACCCACCGCTGCGGTGTCCCCGACCACGACCCAGGTCGGCACTCGGGTATCGCTTTCGGAGTAGTACTCCCCCAGCCCGCCGCCCGCGGATTGGCGATCCATCGCCGCGGCCTGGGCCGCATTGGCGGTGTCGTTGTAGTAATTGATGCTCCACCGCGATAGCCGTGAAATTGTCAACACCGGCGACCACCTCACGATCTTGACGGGCGAAACCAGCTGTAGTGATGGGGATTTGGGGCGCGTGCAACGCGCTCCAAATCAGTATTGCACCACTTGTGCCAATGTGCCAGAAGTGTTTTGGGGTGTCGTGGTTGGAATGCTTTGTACTGTAGGTGATTTGGGAAACGCTGGGAAGCGATGAAGTTCGAGGTGATGGTGTTGGGAGGTTTTGGGAAGTGTTGGGAAGTGTTGGGGGTGGCGGGGTTTGGTGAGCGTGGGGGTCGGGTCCGGTGATCGGTCGGCGACGCGAAGCGTCGGGAACCGTTGGGAAAAACCGGAAGTTGGTTGCGCCGCGCAGGCTTATAGTGGCGTCAAGCGGCTGGAAGGCGGTGCGAGCGATGACGGAGGCAGGCTATGACGATGCATGAGGACAGCCCGGACCGGTGGATTAGTCGCCAGGAGCTCGCCGAGCGTTACGGTGTTCCGGTCAAGGCGCCGGCGGAGTGGGCGAGCAAGGGGACCGGGCCTCGCTACGCGAAGTTCGGCCGCTATGTGCGCTACCGGTTGACCGATGTAATCGACTGGGAGCAGAGGCGGTTGACCGACCAGCGGCGAAGACCCGGTGAAGAGCCGGGCGCGGTGGAGCGATCTGACGCGGGGCGGGTGTGTGATGGGCAAGGTTAAGGCGGGTCTTGGTGCCGCGGCCGCGGTGCTGGCCGTGGCGGAGTGGTTGATGATCAGCCATGTACTGAAATTGTTCGTTTTCAACGCTGCCGCACTGAATTTGCTTTGATGTCAGATTAGGCGGATGGCCGGGAGGGGGAGTCACCCGACTCGGTACAGTCCCTTGCCCGTCGCGCCGGCGCGTCGTCGAGGCGAGGGCCGGCTGATGTCGACCGGCCGATACGGGACGCATTTTCGGCCCGGCGAGCCGGCGTGCGTTGGGGCGAGCTGTCGTGGTGCCGGAAGAAAAAGGGGGCCCGACCAAGCCCCCGCGAGCGGGGAGCTGGCCGGGCCCCGGTGTGGCCGGTTAGAGGGTTTGCAGCATCCGGAACGCTTGGGCCTTCAGCGATCCGGCACTGGCGGCACTGGTGATGTTGCGCAGCGCGCGGGCTGCGCTGGCGTCGCTGGCGGTGCGCGCTCCGCGGACCGGAACCACGTGATCGAGGTATTCGGTGACGGCGTTGTAGGCCGCCCACCGGATGCCGGCGATCGGGGCGATGGTGGGCGACGAGGT
>Ga0310913_10001267_pt1 | contig 12871 bp, 11 predicted proteins | sample GREbulkMGOX082_FD_203447 | JGI IMG/M metagenome (GOLD analysis project Ga0310913, IMG submission 203447) | Lab enrichment of tropical soil microbial communities from Luquillo Experimental Forest, Puerto Rico - GRE.bulkMG.OX082 | ecosystem: Environmental > Terrestrial > Soil > Tropical forest >...
ATCACGTCATCGCGCTGAATGAACGGCACCTGCGCCGCTTGATCGGTGATTACATCCACTATCATGAGCAAGATCGGATTCACGATTCCCTGGACAAGGACACTCCCAATCGACGGTCGGTTGAGCGAAAGCCGGCGACCTGGGCCGGAGTGATTTCGTTGCCGCGGTTGGGCGGCCTACACCATCGGTATGTTTGGTGCCAGGCGGCATAGAACAGGGGCGCGGCTCGACTGCCCAGTTTGCTGACCACGTGCTGCGCCAATCAAACCCGTCCGGTGCCATTTCCGCAACCCGAGGGACTGTACCGCCGTTAAGGAGCTGGGCAGTGCAGGTGTGTGGGGTTCGCTCTGGGCGCGCCATTCTCCTGACCACCGCCGCCGGAATCGCAATCGGAATCGAACTTCACTTGGCCCGGCAGATCTGGTTATGGCCCAGCCCTTCGACGATCCAATCGCAACGCTTCCGATTATGTTCGGGCACGTTGGAAGCTGGGCCCTGTTGCGCCGCACCATCGATGATTCGTTTGTCGATGTGGACTTGGTGGTTTTGCCGACGCGCCAGAAGAATCGACGTGGCCCTCAAGCGCGAGCGGACGGACAAGCCACTGAATCCCGAGTTCGAGAATACGGGTCAGTTCAATGCCTATGGAATCGCGGCGATCTCGGTGCCGTGCGGCTTTTCCTCCGCCGACCCTCCCGTGCTGGATGCTGGTGAATAAGGTGGGTGGCTATGTTGGCGGCGGGAGGTGCTCAACTGTATCCTCAGCCAACTTCCGATATTTTGACCACATCGGCTCGATTCATCAACCAGCGCTGGCGCATTGGCTTCAGAGCTAGACCGGCCAGCAGCGCAGTCGCAAAGTTCATCGAGATGATGATCGTGAAGACCGGCATCCATGATCTGAACGCGTCGTGCATGAGCGCCGCGACTGGGCCCCCCAGTACCGAACCGACGCCTTGTGCGATGTAGAGAAAGCCGTAGTTGGTCGTAGCATGCCCCGCGCCGTAAGTGTCGGTCAGCGTTGACGGGAAGAGCGAAAAGATCTCGCCCCAGCCGAAGAGCACCACACCGGACATGACGACGAAGATCGCCGGATTCGACCGTGTGAACAGCCATGCGATCATCGCCGTCCCCTCGAGCGTAAACGCGATCACCATCGTGTGCTCGCGGCCGATCTGATCTGAGAGCCAGCCGAAGAACGGGCGTGTCAGACCGTTGGTGATACGATCGACTGACAACGCCAGCGGCAGAAGCGGCAGGCCAAAGACGAGCGCGTTCGCCATTCCGAAATCACGCGTGAATGCGGCGATCTGCGAGGTCACCATCAATCCGGCGGTCGACATCATCGTCATCATGACGAACATCAACCAAAAAATAGGTGTCTGCAGCATCTGTCGCGGTGTAAAGCTCGCGCTGGGGTGGCTGACTCTCGCCTTGAGCGCATCCAGGCTTGCAGGCTGGGATTTTTGAATTGGAGCTCGCAGTCCCTGTGCGGCGAGGACACCAACTAGCATGAAGACCAGCCCATAACGCGCAAGCGCCTGCTCGTATCCCGCATACTTCAAAGTTCCGGAGATCGGAAACGTCGTGAGGATCGCTCCCATGCCGTAGCCGGCCGCGGCGATCCCGGTGGCAAAGCCGCGGCGAGCGGGAAACCATAGCACCATATGGCCGATCACCCCGACGTATACGATGCCCGTGCCGATTCCACAGAGGAGGCCATAGGTGAGGTAAAGAGCTGGGAGTGTTGATGCGCGTGCAGCGAGCACCCAGCCCAGTCCGGTCAACGCGCCGCCAACCGACAGCAGTGCCCTCGGGCCGAACTTGTCGACGAGGAGCCCCTGACAGGGGGAAAGGAACGTCTGGACGACGATGAGGAGCGAGAACGTAATCTGGATTTGAGCAAGGCTTGCATGGAGCGAACCCATCAGTGGCTGGGTAAACAGCGTCCAGACGTACTGCGGGCTCGAGATGACAATCATGCAGACCAGCCCAAGCAGCAACTGAATCCACCGCGAGCGCATTACAGGATTCATCTGGGCGTCGGCGATGCGGGCGATGAGTTCCGTATATCCGGTGTTGACCTAAAAATCGTAGTCCTCGGTCGGCATTCGATCGGCCGTTTTGAGAAGATCCCCTTTCGGACTGTATAGAATTGCTTCAGTTCTGAAATGAAGGGATTTGCCGACTGCCCAAAAGCGTACGACGCAATGAGCAGACAACCTGTTATGATCCAATAATGTTTCACGCAGGGGTTCCCAGGTTCGATGGTTACAATACCACAAAAGGACGGAGAGTCCTTCTGTAAACATGGTCGCCGTGTTCTTCCAGAAGGTCGGCGCCCTTCTTTCTTGCCCCAAAACTCGCTAAACCAGCGGCCGACAACGGCCTTGTTTTGTTCTTCTTTGCTCATTGGGATGTCCCTCGTTGGCTTGTTTCTTATGGATTCATCGAAATCAATCGATGGACCCTGACCAGAAGATTACCCAATCGGAGACCGCGTCGAACTCCGATTTTTGCTTTGGAATCGAAGCCCATCGGAGGACCGCCCGCGCTGCCTTCACGCGAACCAGCCTCCGGCTGCAAGTCCGCTTGAAAGAAGTTTGCGCGGCGGAAGGTTCATGGACCTCGATGAGTCTCGTGAAACGCCGTCCGCGGAAACTGGCTGGGGGAACTGGCTGGGGGCGCGGTTAAGATGAACGAGAAGTCGGCGGTTCGGTGAATCCGTCGTTCTCTGAGCAGAAAGCCAGCCTTCTAAAGACCGAGATCACCGTTTGTGTGGGCGTACAGCCAAAATAATCATGCGGCGCTGCCGTAGTATCTGAGCAATCCGCCGAGTCGTTCGCGGCAGGAGACCGACCTTCGCCGCCGACTCTCCTGGGAGGAGAACAGCAGAAGGTTGCCCTTGCCTGGTTATTTAGTTCGGCGTGATAGTGCTCGATGAACTCGTTCAGCGCACGTCGCAACGAGACTTCGCGGAACAAGATGAGTTTCGACAGGCACTCCTGTTTCACCGAGCGCACCCATCTCTCCGCGAAGGCGCAGATTCGGACTGCGCGCCGGCAACTGGATCGGTCTGATTCCGCCCGATCTTAGCGTCGCTCGAACGAATCGCAGAACTTCATGTCCCGATCGTGCAGCGTGTATCGCCTGCGCTCCAGGTTTCCCAGCTTTCGATCGTCGCGTTGCGCGCCATTTGCTCCATCCAGGCTTCGTCCGCATGCCGCGTGATCCCCGCCAAGCAGACGCGCCGGCTCTCCAGGTGGATGAAGAACCACACATAACAGGTCACTAACCCTCGCCAGGTGAGCCACTTCCACGGTGCAGAAATCGATCCCGGCTAGAGCCGCCAGATGAGACTCGATGAACTCCCGCCAGGTCGTGTTCTGGCTCCTCTTGGGTGCCGGCTGGATGCCGTGCCGCCGCAGGACGTTGAACGTCTGGTCAGACACGTGTCACCCAGATTGGCGAGCGCTCCCACGATCCGATCATATCCCCAGCCCGAGTTCTCCCTGGCCATCCGAACAATCAAAGCCTCGGTCTCAGGCCCGATTCGCGGACCGCCGGAATAGGTGCGGTCTCGGGAACCGTCGAATTTGCCGGCGATCAGCCGCCGGAACCAGGCCAGGATTGTGTCGGGCTTGGCCACGCAGGCTACCTGCGCCAGCGCCTTGCGTCCGAGTCGCTTACCGATCTCGGCCAGAGCGGACCTCTCCGCATCGCAAAGATGGAGTCGCGCCGGCAGGTGTGCACGCAGGATCTGGTTTTCCGCCGCCAGGTACTCGTTCTGGAGGAGTAATTGCTGATTGACTAGGCCGGTCACGTACGCCAGACGGTGCAGCCACTTGTTGTCCTTCATTCCGAGCGTCCATAATACCTTGCACCATCAGTGCTTTGGATTTTTGACCATAAGAGCAGTAAGTAAGAAAGCGTTGGACGGGACATATCTCCTCCCCGAGGATAGTAATGGAGGCATACAGGGCCACGGAATCTGCTTGGACAGATCTCAGGCTAGCGCAAAACGCTGTTTCCCTGTGGTCTTCGCACAGTTTGAATTGATTCTCCGTTTGTCGATCATCTTTGTGCGATCCTGAAATCTCAGCGGGCTCTGTGCGGCGTCCGGTCATCGAACACGGATTCCCATGCGGAACTACAGGCAAATTTGGGCGGGTTTGTGACCATAGAAGCTGTTTAGCTGACCCAACGGATCTGGGGGGTTTACCGGATGGTAATCGAACCGACAACACAACCAGGATCGGGCCGGGACTATGGGCGGTCGATGGTCATCTCACGGCAAGGCATCGTGGCGACCAGCCACGCATTGGCATCGCAGGTTGGCGCGCAGATCCTTGCCGAGGGCGGTTCGGCGGTCGATGGCGCGATTGCGGCGAATGTGGCGCTCGGGGTTCTCGAACCGATGATGAATGGTATTGGCGGTGACTTCTTCGCACTTCACTGGGACGCGAAGACGCAGACCCTGTCCGGCTTAAATTCTTCCGGTCCAGCGCCTCGCAAACTCAGCCGGGAACTCCTTTGCTCTCGCGGAATCAGAAGCATGTCCGAAGCAGGAATCCATGCAGTTACCATACCCGGTGCCGTAGCCGGGTGGGCCCAATTGCATCAGCGCTTCGGGAGGGCACAATGGCGACAGTTGTTCGAAGCTGGAATCGCTTATGGCGAACGGGGGTTCCCCGTTACGGAAGCGATCGCTGAGCAGTGGGGAGTTCCGTCATCCGTTCAGAAGTTGAGGACCTGCCCTGAATCGGTACGCGTGTTCCTGCCTGAGCACAAGGCGCCTGTGGAGGGAGATCTCTTTGTGAATCCGGATCTGGGCCGTGCCTACCGAATCCTTGCTGAGGAAGGTCCGCGGTCTTTCTACGAAGGCAGAATAGCAGACGCCATTCTCAGGTCGATGCACGATCTCGGCGGATTGATGAGTAAAGAGGACCTGAGTTGTTTCTCACCGGAGTGGGTCAATCCAATATGCATCGACTATCGCGATTGGAAGATCTACGAATTGCCCCCAAATGGGCAGGGCGTGGCTGCGCTGGAAATGCTGAACATCATGGAAACTCTGCCCACATCGCCCGATGGTGTATTAAGTCCGGCAGAACAGCACAAGCGCATCGAATCTATGAAGCTCGCTTATGCGGACCTATACCGCTACTGCGGCGATCCGCGAAACAGCAGCATACCAGTCGCGACACTGATTTCGAAAAAATACGCGCAGCAGCGTTCACTGCTTATCGACCCGGTTAAGGCTAACGGCGCCTTTCGGTTTGGCAATATTCCGGGGAGCGATACAGTTTACTTCGTTGTTGTAGATAAGGAAGGCAACATCGCGAGTTGTATTCAAAGCATCTTCCAGAATTTCGGATCGGGCATAACCGTAAATGGAATGGGTTTCACGTTGCAGAATCGGGGCGGCTGCTTCACCCTCGAACCGGACCATCCCAATGTACTTGAGGGCGGCAAACGACCGTTTCACACCATTATCCCTGGTTTCATGGAACGCGGAGACCAGCATGTCGGGTTTGGGATAATGGGCGGACCGAATCAGCCGCTTGCTCACGCTCAGTTTGTTTCGAACGTAGTTGATTATGGAATGAATCTTCAGCAAGCAATGGAATCGCCACGATTCACTAGAAACGCAGCAACCGGCAGGGATGCCCTAATCGAGTCCCGCTTTCCCGCTGCCGCGATCGCAGGATTAAGAGCTATGGGGCACGACCTCACGTTGCGCTCCCAGTACTCGCAGGAGATGGGTCGGGGTCAGGCAGTCATGCACGATTCTAAGACTCGGATTAATTACGGTGCGTCCGACCCACGGGCGGACGGGGCCGCTACACCCGAGCCAATCCGCCTCTGAATCCGCCAATGAGAGCGTTCTTACGTAAATCCGCGATGACGAAAGTCGATACAATCGCCGGGGCTGGGGTTGTGGGGCTGAAGATCGTTACAGTGACATGGAACACGCGCTACAGTCATATCCGCGGAAACGTAGAGCTGTGCGTAGCCAAACACGACCCGGACCCTCTCCGCAGGTTACTCACCCGGCGACGTAACGCGACTTGTAGGTAGTGCCTCGCAGGCCTCTCGGTCCGCTCCGAGTGCGGAAGAGCCTCTTCATAGAAAGTGCCGCGAGGTCTCATACAACAGATAGAGGTCAGGAACTTCGTCGACAATGTCCATTCCCGGGAATAGAGTGGGAATGCGAAGGGGAGGTCTATGCTGAAGAAGCTTTCAGTTGCGCTTCCAACACTGGCATTTCTGGGGGGTATCGCCCTGGCGCAGGATGCCAAAACCGTTTTGCAGAACGCCTGTCCGAGACAGAACTTCGTCGTGCGTGAAATGAACGGCTTCCGGGGGGAGGGTGATCGACAAACGCCGCGGCCTCCACGGCGTGTAAAAAACGGCTGATCGCGTATGGCCCGGATACTCAGTCGGAAACCGGATTCCGCAAAGCACCGCGCCCCAAAGCCGATAAAACAGCACTGATTTGCGGTAACTGCAAGGGGGACATCCATGATAAGGAGTTGTCAAGGGAAAACAGAACTTTCCCTGCACTTTTTGGAAGAGATTCCTGAAGCACTTCAATAAGTCCGTTGAATAGCGCCTCGATTTGCTGTTGCCGATCCGTTACGAATTCGGCCCACACGTGAGCGGGTGTGTCAGCGGGGACCAGACATCCATTTGCGGGAACAGCATAGAGCCGTCGCCGAAGATTGAGTTTGGATAAACCGGCCGGCCTCGAAACAGTGAGTGTGGCCCATGAGGAGGAAATCCTCCCTGTGGCAGCCCCTTTGAGGCGAGGAACGGCCGGCGGATCGCTGGCAAATCGTTGTGTCGCCGCACGCAGTAAGGTGTTGTTGTTTTCCCGCTGGTGAGCTCAGAGCCTTTTCTTAAGCTGCCTTCTCGATCTCCGTTTTGGCTGGTGATTGGCTGGTGACCTGGAACGGATGGCCGGATTTGTCCAACGCCAACAAATAGGCCACCGGTTTCCGTGCCACCGCCAGCGTGGCCCGGTTGCGATTCCCACGCTCCAGCTCTCGCGCGTGTACCGCCGCCAATTGGGGATTCCACCGCGGCGCCAGCTTCGCTGCCTCGATCAGCACTGTCTGCAAATGCGCGTTGCGCTGTTTGGAAATCGGCGCCCGCTGCTGTTTGTCGGCTGAGGAGATGAGCGCGGAGGTCAACCCGCAATAGCTCACCGCGCGCGCGACCGAGGAGAACCGGTGCGGATCGCTCACCTCCAGCGCCCACGTTAGCGCCGTCACTTCGCCCACGCCACGAATGCTCTTCAGCACGATCACTCGTTGGGCCAGCAGCGGATCTTTTTCGAGCCTGGCGAGTAGCTGCTGCTGCGTCGTCTCGAACATCTCCAGCGCGCCCCGGCTTAGCCGCAGCAGGTCTTTCACCGATTCCGGCACTTCGGTCACGGTCCTGAGCAATTCCGTGAAATACTTCTTCCCGTGCAGTTGCTGTTTGTTGTACTCTGCGCCCACCTCCATTAGCAACCCGCTCATCTTGTTCTTCATGCGCACCGCCTGCGCCACCACCAGACTGCGGTATCGCAGCATCTGCCGCAGCTCGCGGATTTCCACCGGCGCCACGTAGCACGCCGAAAGTAAGTTGCAGCGCACCAGGTCTGCGATTTTCCGCGCATCCAGCTTGTCGTTCTTCTTTTTGGACGCGCCGATCGCCTTCATCATCGCCGGGTGCCCCATCTGCAGTTCGGCCGCAAACGGGTTCAAGGTGTCGTAGATCCAGCCGCTGAACAGCGTCGCTTCCAGTGCGCCGCGCCACGGCTCCTGGCGCTTCTCGGCCCACTGCCGCAAGGCTTCGTGCGTTGCCCGCAGTTTGCCTTCCTCGACGATGGTCCCATCGGCAATCTTCACGCAGTAGCTGACGCTTCTCTTGTGAACGTCGAATCCGATATAGTGATTTACTGTCATAGGGTTCTCCTGATTGAGCTTTCTGAGCCGGCTGTTGAGAGCCGGTCTCGGCATTGTAGCCTTCAGGAGAACCCACTTCCATATCAGTCCTTATACATTCAAACAGTAGAGGCGTGACGAACTGATCGTTATTGGCTGGTATGGAACGGTGGCGCACCTGCGCTTAGCCGTTGGAGTCGCTATTGTTGCGCCGATACTTCAGGCTAGGCTGCTGTTCGATAGTAGTATTTGAGCATTCCCCGAGACGGTTTCCCATAGAAGGGACATGGGAGCGATATGCGTTTCGCGCCGGAAATCTGCTGTTCCTGATGATGAGCGATATCAACGAGCCATCGCAGAAGGTCGGGCGTGGAACGCTCGGCGGAAATCCGGCCGGCGTGATTCGACACGCCGGACCGCAGCATCGTCATCTCGGGTGACACGAGCCCCACAGAGGAGACCATGAAAGCTTGCAGCGGCTGCGATCCACTGCTCCGGCACGCACCTCCTCCAACAAAGTCCGGAGCTGAATGGGATCCATGAGGTCAGAATATCATCGGCATTCTGACAAAACCTGCGCCGCGATCCCCACCTGTTTCCTCCAACGGCCGCCAGCACTTCGCACAGATGTGGAATTCCCGACCGTCAATCTCTTTTTGGACACACTCTTTCTGCTCGCCGCGCAAATCACAGAGGATCACGCTCACACCTCCTCGCAAGGGCGCCTCCCGTGGAGCTTTCAGGATTCGAGAGCGGCGGTAAAATGTATGATACGAAGAAGAGGCATCCATGAAAAACATATTTGTCGGCAACCTCAGCTTTTCCGTGACTGAAGCCGCGCTCCGCTCCCTTTTTGAGGTACGGTTCGGTGGCGAGCGTCAAATTCGCGAAGGGTCGGGATACGGGACAACGGAGGGGTTTCGGATTCGTCGAAATGGCTAACGACACGGATGCTGACAAGGTGATCAGCGGCCTGAATGGCAAGGATGTGGAAGGGCGGACGTTGAACGGGCGGAAGGGGGAAGTGTAGAGCCGGGCGGCCGGAGAACCCCGGTTCATGAAACAGTGGGGGGATGCGCACTCCGCCGACAGGAAGCTTCGCCCGGAATACGCCGGAACAGGCACCGGCGCATAGCTTGCTCGACGTGGAGTTGCGCAAATGGGATGAGGATTTTCGTTTCCTGGTTGATTGCTTCCAAACCGCTCTCCGAAGAATTGGGGAGGGCGATCTTGCCGAATTTGTGGCGGACGTGTTTTCGAATGCTCCCGTCGCCGGGGCCATTCCGCCGCGCGGTTCCCAGGCGCTCTCGATGGCATTTCAGCTTCTGACGATGGCGGAAGAGAATACCGCCAACCAGGTGCGGCGGATGCGCGAAACTATAAGCGGCGCGGCGAGCGAACCAGGCACGTGGCCATATCAATTGCAACAACTCCGCGCGGCGCCGTTCGACGAGGCCAGCCTCCGGCGCGTGCTTTCCTCAATTCATGTGCAGCCGGTGCTTACCGCCCATCCCACCGAGGCGAAGAGGCCCTCCGTGCTGGAGCGTCATCGCGAGATCTACCTGATGTTGGTGGAGCGAGAGAACCCTACCAAAACCCCCATGGAACACCAGGCCCTGCAACAGAGGCTGGAAGACAGTCTCGAACGTCTCTGGCGGACGGGCGAGATCTTGGTCGACCGGCCCGATGTGGAATCCGAAATCCGGAACACGCTGCACTACATCTCCAATGTCTTTCCTGGCGTCCTGACGCTTCTGTCGGAACGCTTCCGGCAATCGTGGCAGTGGGCGTTTCCCGGCAGCGAGCCGCCGGCGGAACCCCGGCTCACGTTCGGCACGTGGGTTGGTGGCGATCGCGACGGCCATCCGTTCGTGACGACGACGGTGACGCGCTACGCCTTGGAGTTTACGCGCGCGCGCACCTTGGCCGTATTGAAGGAATTGCTCTTGAACCTTGCCGGCCGCCTCAGCCTTTCCGAAGCGATGCAGAAGGCTCCTGCTCCTCTCTACGAACGCATCACTGCGTATACGCGACTGACTAGCGAGGCCGTCATTACGCATGAATACCGAGATGAGCCGTGGCGGCACATGACGCAACTCATCGCTGCGCGCTTGCCGACCCCCGGAGATGCGAGACCGCCGGGTTATTGCTACCGTCTGCCGACGGAACTCGCGGAAGATCTCGGGTTTTTGGCCGACGCCCTGCGGCAAGTTGGCGCGGAACGGCTTGCAACCTCCGAAGTAGCGCCTGTCGAACACCTTGTAAGGAGCTACGGTTTTCACGGAGCGTCGCTGGATATCCGGCAGTCCAGCGGGTTTCACAGCAAAGCAATCGGGCAGCTCCTTAGCATGGCAGGCCCGGAAGGAGCAGACTACCCTCATTGGACCGAAGGACGGAAACGTCGTGAGATCGACCGCGAACTTGAGTCGCCGCGCCCGTTCGCCGTCTCTTCGGCGGCGCTTCCCGCCGAAGCGGAGGCCAGCGTCGGTGTGCTGCGGTTGGTCCGCGAATGGCGGGAAGCGCACGGCCCTGGCGCGATAGGGTCTTACGTCGTAAGCATGACCCACGAGGCTTCGGATCTGGTGAACGTGTTTCTGCTGGCGCGCGAGGCGGGCCTCGTGCGAAGCACTGCCGACGGTCTCGTCTACGAGATCGCCGTTACACCGCTATTTGAGACCATCGAAGACCTGGAGAACAGCGGCCGCATTCTCGCGGATTATCTCGCACACCCGGTTACGCGGCGGACCCTGCGGTATTTGCAGGAACGGGACAACCGCCCGCGGCCGCTGCAGGAGGTCATGATCGGCTACAGCGACAGCAATAAGGATGGCGGCATTCTGGCAAGCCATTGGTTCTTGCGAAAGGCCCAGATTGAGATGGCGGCCGTGGCGCATAACTCGGGTGTCGAGTTGCGATTCTTCCATGGGCGCGGGGGAACGATCGGCCGGGGAGCAGGCCCCACGCACGTATTTCTCGAATCGCTGGCGCCGCACACCCTGCAGGGCGAGATGCGAGTCACCGAGCAGGGTGAGGTGATCTCGCAGAAGTATGCCAACCGGCTTACCGCCGCGACTCATCTGGAGCGGCTTCTGGCCGGAGTCACGCGGTGGACTGTGATGCAGTCGCGGGAGCCGGAACGAATCGCCCCCGAACTCGGGAAGCTGCTCGAACAACTAGCGGCGATCAGCCGAGACCTGTACCGCGACCTAGTAAGCGAGGATGGCTTCATCGATTTCTTCTCCCAGGCGACTCCCATCGACGCCATCGAGTGCAGTCATATCGGATCGCGACCGGCACGTCGCACCGGGCAGAGCACGATTCGGGACCTGCGCGCGATCCCTTGGGTCTTCAGTTGGAGCCAGGCGCGGTTCAACCTGCCGGGATGGTACGGCGTCGGTGGAGCGTTCCAGTGTATTCGTGAATGCGATCAAGGGGCATGGGAATCGCTGGTTCGCGCCGCGCGGACGTGGCCGTTCTTGGCGTACCTTCTGCACAATGTCGAATTCAGCGTGGTCGCTGCCGACACGGCGATCATGGCCGAGTACGCCGCGCTTGTGGAAAATCCGGCCGTACGGACGCGCATTCTGAGCCGCATCCTGGACGAGTACAGGCTCACGCTGAGAATCGTCGACGAACTACTGGGAGGCGATCGAGGACGGCGGCGGCCGCGCTTGATCAAGGCCGTGGAGATTCGGCGCCACGCTCTGCTGCGCCTGCATCGCGAGCAGATTGCGCTGCTCCGGGCGTGGCGGGAAGCCCCGCGAACCGGGCACGGTGAAGGAGCTGACCGCATCCTGCAGCCGCTGCTGGTTACGGTGAACGCGATCGCGGGAGGGCTGAAAACGACCGGCTAATCGCGGGGGGTGCTTGGCGCATCAAACGGTTGCCCCTCAAACAATCCTCGACAAATCCTCCGACTCGATACCAGCTCGATGTTGCGGCCTTCAATGCGGCCGCCTGGCGTGCTCGACCATGCGGTCAAGCTCCGCTTCGCCAAGCCGATCCCCATATCGGGCCTTCGGCTGGGGATTGTTCCCATTAGTTAGTTAGGTGAGATCGCAAGAAATTCTGCTCCGCCACACTCAGCGTCGTGCGCGGCGAACCTGCGCCAACTACCGGCGGGCTGCCAGTTTCGGCAGGAACTTCTTGTTGATCTTGGCAATCACCACGTAATTGGGATCGACCATTTGTGCCAGGTGAATCTCCGCCGTCTTCGACAGCAGTTCGTAGGAGTCCATCTCCGAGAGACCGTAATCGTGATGCATCCAGCCCACCAGCTCGGTGAAGGCGATGCGTAGCGCGTCGTCCAGCGGCCGGTAGATGCCGGCCGCCATGATGGAATCGCTGTTCTCGAATCGGGGCCAGCTGATCTTGTGATTCTTGATCACGTCCACCTCAAAACCAACCTGCATGGATACTTCGACCGCCGTTCCGGCTACTTCGCCGTCGCCCATCGCGGCGTGGCCATCGCCGAGAAACAGCAGCGCTCCCGGGACGTTGACCGGAAGGTACACGGTGTTGCCGACGCTCGATTCCGACGCGTCCATGTTCCCGCCGAATTCGGCCGGGACAATCGAGCTGCGCGCTTCTCCGTCCGCCGGAGCCACGCCCACGCAGCCCAGAAAGGGGTGCATGGGAATCTTCACCGAAAAATTCGAATCATTGGCTTTAAAGACGGCGGCGTTGGCGGCACTGTCAATGGCGTAGGTCCAGTTTTTGCGCGGAATCCCCTGGCCGAGAACGGGCGTGTAGTGGCTGCTGTTCAGCGCCCCAAAACCCGGGCCCGCGCTGCCCCATCCTTCCCTACCGTTCACCTCCATGCGGAGAAACCGTACGACCAGCGTATCGCCGGGCGTGGCTCCGTCGATATAGAAGGGACCGGTTAGCGGGTTGGGTCCCATCGGCTTCAACCCGGCGGCTTCGATGGCTTTTCCTTC
>Ga0310913_10001270_pt1 | contig 12859 bp, 18 predicted proteins | sample GREbulkMGOX082_FD_203447 | JGI IMG/M metagenome (GOLD analysis project Ga0310913, IMG submission 203447) | Lab enrichment of tropical soil microbial communities from Luquillo Experimental Forest, Puerto Rico - GRE.bulkMG.OX082 | ecosystem: Environmental > Terrestrial > Soil > Tropical forest >...
TCTCGGTAGTCTGGGGTTGTTCAAGAACCCGCTCAAGCGCTGTGCCATTTGCCGTAGGAGCTTACATCACGGCGGCCTACTGGTTCACCGCCTCCACCTCCTTTGCGAATCCTGCGGTCACAATTGCCAGGTGCCTCAGTAATACTTTTGCAGGCATACGGCCCGTCGATGTCCCATCGTTCCTGATCGCGCAGCTTGCCGGTGGTTTTGCTGCGACAATCGTGTTTCGTTGGCTAGTTCCTAATTTGCAAGCTCAGGCCAAAGAAGTCCTTCTCTCCCATGACTTGCAGCGGAAAAGTTAATATCAGTTTTTGCTTCGGATAGTGCCTGCGAAGTCCGCTAAGCAGAAAGTTGGGAAGGCTTTGGTTTCGTTATTCCGTCGAAGAAATTTTCAGAAAGCCGGTTATTGTTATTGGACTGTAGCTCCCGAAAATCTCGAAATGTCTGAGCGGATGTGGCTTATACTTGCTTCATAATTTTCCCTGATGCGTGTTTTTCTTACGACACTCCTTGCTACCTTGCCTTCGATCCTGCGTTCGCGGGGCTGCCGTGGAGCTCGAGAACCTAGCTCTGCGCCACCAAATCGGCGTGCTGCAGAGGTCCGCCGCAAAGCGTCCGAAATTAACCTCCGGTTCCGACACACCTAACAATGCAGAGAGCAAGCGCCAAATGAACAAGAGCAGTGGTGCAGGGCAAAACCAACCCAAATTAAGGTGTAAACCGGATTGACGTACGTCCCTAGCTGATACACCCTGTGGAGAACAAACCACCATCGGGCTTCACTAGGCAGGGGAAAAGATTGGCCCGGTACCTCCATATACGCTCCGTGGTTAAGACTGACCGAACGAATGCCTATGAACGCATCAGTGCGATTTGTGGGCTTACGCCCGATGGAAGTCATTGGACGCTATCGCAAGAACAGGCAGTTTCGCAGATCGAGGATGGGACTTGTGCTTTTTACATAGAAAGAGTTGGCGGTCGGCGTTCTGACGTAATCGTAGCCATCGACCTTCAGGCGCACAAATACCTTAAAACTATCGCAGACGGACAGCAGCCTGACCAGCTTCTGCATCTTCCTGACTGTCATCACGTCATGCATACACACTCCAGGTTACTCTGAGCGAAAATTTCGGGAGTGGCTAGGATTTTCGCCTGCTTAGTCTTTCGCAGCGGTTCGCACGCGAACATAATATGTTGGCGGAGTGGTTGAACTGACCATTACCGATTTAACCCACATCCTATCTGACCCGAGGGTGATTTCCTGGCCCCGTACGGGAAGGCGATGAGCTTCCGATACCAGCCCAGAATCGTATCGGGTTGGGCTGCTCCGGCCACTTCCTACAAGGCCTTTCGTCCCAGCAGGTGAGCGATCTCGGCCAATGTGGCTTTTTCTTCTTGTGTGAGCCTTGATCTGGGCTTTCAGGATGCGGCTCTCCGTCGCCAGATACTCGTTCCGTAACAACCGTTCCGCTAACGGTAGGCCAGCAGTTGCGCCCAAATCATTTTGGACCCTTTCTGATCGCATCGACCGAGTCGTGGAAGCAGGATTGTAAGTGCTATGGGAGCTTTACCGAAAGCGATCTGAAGAGAATCGAGGAAACCGCAAGTTGTGCCATCTCAATGCATTCGAGTTCTTTGACCATACGGGTTGCACAAGGGCCTACGACCAGATTCACGCTTGTGTGTCACGAGGATAGCTCTTTGCCATGCTTCTACGTGAACGCGGGACAGGTGCTGCATTTTCCGGAACGACACGACAATTTCATGACTTTCGCCGATCAACCGACCAACACTGAGCCGTTCGAGATTGAAAACACGGACTCACAATGAAGCGGAAATACCTGACGTGACCAAGCGGACGATCGCTGTGCTATCCAAGTGTTGACGGGGAGCGCCTTCCCGCTATCACAGCCGTTCGCAAGCCACACAGCTTTGGGTCGCACGTTGGCTCAACCACCTGGCTGGAAAGTCGGCAATTCTTTGAAGTGACCGCGCAACTGCCGCGGTCGGCACCTGCGAAGCACGGACAGCATCCCTGGAAAAGCTCCTCCACTTCCCTCTTCCCTGCTCCGCACCATTATTCGGTGGGCGAAGACTTTGGCGAACATGACGAAGGAACGCATCTGTGTTAGTATGATACTCGCATGAGCGCGCCGATTTTTATTAGCGGTTTATTAGCGGTTTTGGCAGGGACAGATGCCATCACATGCGGCCCATGCTATCGGTGCACGGTATGCAAATCCTGCAACCTCTTATTTTGCAGGGTTTTATCGTAAATCGTTCATTTTGGCGGTGGGGACGTAGTTCAGCTGGTTAGAACGCTGCCCTGTCACGGCAGAGGTCGCGAGTTCGAGTCTCGTCGTCCCCGCCATTCTTTCCAAAAGAGTTGTTGCGCTTTCGCTGAAACCATCGAGGACCCAAAAGGGCACGTTTCTGTGCCCTTTTTCGGGTCCTTTTTCGTCGGAAACGCTTCTCGCTCTCTATCCTCATGCTGAAACGTGATGACTCGCGCACACTTCGCTCGCTTCGCCTGCAAACACCAATGACAGCACGGCTGCCTGCGCCGCATGTTTGGCCGGCGTGATCGCCTGAGTATAGACATCCAATGTTGATCGCAGGGTTGAATGCCGCAGCAGCTCCTGCATGACTTTGAACTCAGTGCCAACACTTCGCAACAGCGTTGAATACGTGTGACGAAACGTGTGCCAGCCAATGCATTTCTGGATTCCGACCTTCTCGGCAATTGGTCGAAGATATTTTCGTAAAATCGCTTGTCCCCAGAATGGATGGCGGCCTCGGTGTCGTCTGCTCGCAAAGATCCAGTCGTCGGGCTTTGTGTAAGCTGATTGTTTTCGCCACGCCAAGAGTGAATCGGCGACGAGCGGATGCACAGGTACCGGCTTCTGCGAAGATTCGGTCTTGCACGAACCAACGACACCGTAAACGATGGATCGCGTTACATTCATCGTTCCTTGGGAGAAGTCGATGTCGCCCCATTTCAAGCCGAACAACTCGCTCTGCCGCAGGCCGGTGGATACTGCCAGGAGAACCAGCGTTCTTTCTCGGATGGTGAGATTGTCGACCAGCGCCTTGATTTCAGCGGGCATCAAGACAGTTGGTGTTCGGCGTCGCTTCGCACTCTGGCGAACGAGATGGATTGGGTTGCGGTCAAACAATTCGTATCGGCAGGCGTGATTGAAGAGCACCGACATCAAATTTCGAATCTTGGCGCAGCTGCTCTTCGCCAAAGGCAGGCGTCGAAGCCAAGATTCAACCTGTATTGTTCTGACCTCAGCCAGTTCATGCTGTCGCCAGTGCGGACGAACCCATCGGTTCAAATATGCCTGGTACGTTTTCTTAGTAGCGTGACTGCGCCAGGTATTGTCCTTTGCGAGTTCACGCTGCTCAAAGTGATCGCAGAGCTGTGCAACCGTGATCGAACGAGTACGAATTCTCGCCTTTTCCGAATTGATCTCTGCCAACAAGACAGTGACAGCAGAACGGGCGGCAGTTTCGTTTGGATAGCGTTCAATAGTGCCAATGACTCTCTTCCGTTGGACGCGGGCTCCGTACAAACCCTTCTCAGACCAGCGAAACAGCCAGACGGCAGGTCCCTCTTTGCGAATGACCATCCCAAGACTTCCGCGTTGCATCGTGATCCTCCTACGCCACGGTTTGGCGCAAGAGAATCTTCACGCATTGGACGGCATACAAGGGTGTTCTGTGAGGCCCTGAGTGAATTGCTTTGCGGCGGCAAGGTTCTATTGCGGAAGGAATTGGGGATAATTCCTGATTGTCGGAATGCGCGTTTCACGAAAGTCGCGACGAATTTTTCCGTAGCTGACCTGCGGTCAACATTAAACCGCTAACACCACTGTATCGAATCAAGGGCTTGCGGGATGCGTTGAACAGCAGTTGAACAAAACGGAGGTTTTGAGCCATGGCGAAAAACCTGAGGATTGAAAGCACGGACAGCAAAGCCGACCGCGAAATGGCTACGTTCAAACGGTAAGCGACACAGGAGGAAGCGCGATGGAAGAAAAACCCAAGCAGCCGACGTCAGCGGAAGTGATTGCGAACATGCCCCGCCGCGATACGTATTCGCCGGAGCACGGTTCGGGCAATCCGCACTTGCAGCCGGGCGAGCTGCAAAAAGCTTGGCGCGGTCAGAAAGGTAAAGAAAAAACGTGACTCGGGGTGGGGGCAAGGGTAACCAGCAGGCGGCCGAAGGATGTCGGTTCCTTATTGCTTTGTCGCCGGAGCGGAATTGATTTTGCGTAGGTCGGCCGCGTAGTCATCCAGCTCTGATTGCGTAGCGCCGCTGGCTTTACGCGTTACGTATATGATGGCCGCGAATACCGGCACGGGCGCATTCTCGGGGGTATTTTCGTAGAAGTGGTCGACCGCCTTCATGAGTTCGCCATACGAAAGTTGCCTGGGATAGAGATTTTAAACCTTATTTACTTGTGTAACGCATGGTTCACCGTGGGCTACTGTAGTCGCCAGTCGGACGCCGTCTACGTATCCTTGTAGCCAAGCCAATTTATAGAGCTCAGGCGATTTCAACCAAGACCGGCCATTTATCATACCGTCCGTTTCGTCAGGCGCGGTTGCCTGAGGGATTGCCGCGGCACCGAATGAGATCATCACGAGAACAGCAACCATTAACTTGAGCATTCGCGGGAGCCTCCTGATCGATTCTATCCCGACGCGTTGAAAACATCCCTCGCCCGTCATACATTCTGTTGCGTGTCCGCCAAGGAACCAAAGCGCGAGTTCAAGGTCGGCGACAAAATCCGCGTGAACCTGCACCACGGGAAAATCGAGGATGCCGTCGTCCGCGCCGTGATCGAGCACACCGACGGTCTCAAATTACAAGTCGATTTCGGCCACGAACAGACGGCGCTGATCGAGGAGTGGCAGGTTGTCGAGTGAGATCTAGCAGACGAGTGTGCCCTTTTCCGGCGTGCTCGTCCTGGAAACAGCAGAAATTGTACACAATGCCCCACTCTGGCTTCCCTGATAGCTTTTGAGGTAAGGAAAGGATGTGTTTGTGGGCAAGCGAAGGCTGCGCCGCTGCCGCTCAAAACGCCATTTTCTGATGAACGATAATGTCGTCGTGTCCAAAGACGGCAAGCGTCGATGCCTTGACTGTTGGTGGGAACGGAAACTGGCTTTCATCGAAGAGTTCAATCGGTCCAAGGCGACGGGAGCTACCTCTGCCTCACAACTCCTTGAATGGTCCGAGAAAGCAGAGCACGTCGTCAAGATTGCTGAAGAAGCGGCGTCCGCCGCACAAAGGCTCGCGCAACAGCAGGATTTGAGACTCTTCAGAGCGGTGAGAAAGGTCGAGCAAGCGCAGGCACGACTCAAGAAGATTGCCCAGATTGCTCACGAAATTTATTCGCAACTCGACAAGGTGCAAACTGCCGAAAAGAAACGCTGACGAACCTAGCACGTTTGTTTTCGCGTCAGCAGTTCGTGCCGCCCCTCGGCCTGCGAGGCGCGGTTCTTCACCTTCAGCTCACAAGTGGAAAATACGTCTTGACTGAGTTCCACCACTGCGCGTATCGTCTAGCGCACAGTCTCCCAGCCCCGGGGGATGAACATGAAAATCGCGAGATATGGGTTGGCGGCGTTGGTTTTGATCGCCTTCCTGACTCCTACAGCGAAAGCCGATTCGTTCGTCTACCAAGTTACATCCCCTTCTTTCTTCAATGTCGATGTGATATTCGAATTGCCGAGCTTCCAAGAAGTCGTTGACACCACTACCTTCATTAAGGCGACTTCCTCTGCTGGCCCGATAACCGAGTTCGGCCTCAGCGGCAATTCCACGGGTTGTATCACTATAACTGGGGGTGGGTTTTCAACTGGACCGTGCTGGACAGCTGTCCTGGTGCCCCCCCCCCACGGCCCTCGGGAGCGACTCCCCCAGTTTCAGTAGCCCGGGCACGTTCACGAACTTCGATACGACGGTCACCATTACGGAAGTGTCCACCGTGCCGGAGCCGAGCGCCCTTGCCCTGATCCCCCTTGGGCTTGTCGTCGTGCGGGTCATGCGGAAACGCATGGGCCACAGCCGTCCATCGACTGTTTGAAACCGCTTGCCCCTGAGATTTTTCTCAACTTAAAAACAACCCCTCTTCCGTCATTACAGTCCTCGCGTGCCAGACACATACAAGCGCTGCCTTGCACCTATCTGCCGCGTGTCAGCAGTTCATGCCGTCCCTCCGCCTGCGAATAAGTGCGATTTTTGACCTTCAGCCAAGTGTTGCCGTCGTCATTGTAAATGCCGAGCTTCCGCTTGGCCACGATCCCCTCGAGGTCTCGAGCGCATTCGACTCGCCGTTCTGCAGGTAGGCGATCGCCCGAAAACCGTCGTGTTTCAACTCGAAAATATAGTCGGGATGGTCGAAGGGCTGCCGCACCAGACGGAGCCGCATGGGATAAATGCGAGGGAGCACAATTTCAGTTTATCACCCGCGCCTCTAATGCGGGCCGGTCGTGCAACGTCCCGGACCTCGTAAATTCCGCGCAGGCGATAGCGCATTTTTGTCATTCTTGTAATTTTTGTGATTTTTGTGTAGCTCGGTTGACATCTGACCTGCCGTGCGTATGCTTCTCCGCTAATCGGTCAAGGGCGGAGAAATCGCTTAAACCATGATCTCTAGCACCCTAACGCTGTGAGAACACGCTTGCCGCATTCTCCGCCCGCTGCTTTAAACTGGGCCAAAATCCGAACTGAGGAGCCAACCATGGAAAAGAAAGTCTTGACCACTCTGAGATTTAACACGCTCCCCCTAGAAAACCCTGGCACTATGAAATTTCGCATTTCGCTGTTCTTGCTAACTCTTGGTCTGGCGGCATTGTCAACCTCGACAGCCTATGCCCGTCCGTCGTGCAGCAATCAAACCCTCAAGGGCACCTACGCCAATTCCCTCCACGGGCTAATATACCCTCCTGACGGGTCTGCCCCATTAGTCCTAGCTGGCGTTGTCAAGGCCACATACGACGGCAATGGGACCTTCACACAAGTCGACGCGGTCGGCGTAAACGGTAGCGGCGTCACAGGGGGCTGGCGCCCCGGCTCAGGCACCTACTTGGTAAACCCAGACTGCACCGGAACATCGACCATCGTGATCCCGGGCATGCCTGACATTCACACGCAGTTTGTCGTATCCCCATCGGGGAACACGTTGCACTTCGTAGTGATCGATCGGGGGTTTGCAACCGCAGGCGATTCAGAGCGTATCGATAAAAACGACCGAACAGAAGACTGACCCGTTCACGGACGCATATATGGAAATGGAGGTCGTCGGAGCAAACGGCGTGAGGCAAGTCCACCAGCACCTTCTACAACGGGCCCGACGCATCGTCGTAGCTGGATAACGATGCGCACCGACCTCTTCGAACCTAATACTACGACGCCGGTACATTCCGACGTGCAGAGCATCAACCACGTTTCGAAAAAACGGGTGCGTAGTTGTTCAAGTTCGTCGCGTCCATGCCGGTCTCCCCGGCAGAGGTGGGGACTTCATTTTACTACGGTCAGAGAATGAGAATGCTGTCCTCCATTACTCTGACTTTCCTATTTTTCGAGGCACGGAGCGCCTCACCCAATTGCGATAGGTCCACCGTGCATTGGTCTGACTGCATCTGGAACTTATCGCATACGTAGACGAAAAATGTGACACGGTTAGCTCGAAACCTGAGGCCGGTATACCCAGTGTCCGGTTCAGTAAGCGGTGTTTCGTCGTCCACATCTTTATCACGGTCAATCTTGAACTGCTTTACAAGAGCATCCACCACTTTCTTAAGTCCTGTACTCATGCGTTCAGTCTGCCACGGCGTTGAACAATTCGTTGAACAAAACCATGCCGACCATGCCCAATGAGCCCAATTATTGCCGACCATTGCCGACGTATCCGACTGATTCCGTTGAGTCCAGCGAGTGAATTACCAACTGTCACGGCACGGCCACATGGAGCGACAGGGCGCGACATGGTATCGGAGGGAACCGGAAAGCATCAATCGAGCGTTGTATGCGGGGGCGTAGTTCAGCTGGTTAGAACGCCTGCCTGTCACGCAGGAGGTCGCGGGTTCGAGTCCCGTCGCTCCCGCCAATTCCACAGGGCTCGTCGCGGGCACGAAATGCAGTTCCACATTATAAATAATCGGTGAGGCAGTTCGACTCGACATAAGAAGGAGTTAATCCGAGACACTTGTGCTGCGCAAAAATTCCATCTGGCTCCCATCTGACAGAGATGTTGGCACTTGTTTTTTCGGCTTCCCTTCGCTAGAAAACTTAAGAAGCTAGCCCTGCCTGGCAGAAAACACTTCTCAGCCGGGCTGACCGTATGCCATCCTGACAGCCCATGTCTCGATTCTTTCCGAGCGCAGAGCGCTCACTGGATTCTCTGCCGGTTTCCCGTTTACCAGGCAGTGAACGCAGGCAGTTCTAATTGCTTGATGCTTTACGGCGGGAACTGCCAAGTCCTTGGGGATCTGCGTCGGATGCATCAAGTTTATCTTGAGGGTCGCTGTAAGTGCGCTCGACTGTGGATTGAAGCCGCTCCTGCCAGTGGCGCAGAGCGGGTCGCCGTTCCTCTGGGAGGAGGGAGATCGACTGATTGAGGAGCGCCTTCATACGCCGCATGACCTGTACGCTGCTGGCACCGTAGATCCTGATCTCGTCAAAGGCCAGGCCAAGAAAATCCTCCCAGGCTGGAAACTGTATCAACAACCGTGGGTTGCCTTGCACGTCGCGAAACGCACCAATTTCCAAGCGACGGCGGCCCAGGCGAATTAACAAGTCCTCAATTTGGTCAAGGGCCTGCACTGCCGTAGTTGGATCATTTACTGCAGGAGACAAAGCCTTGATGGCGATGTCCACCAGCAAACGAATGGCGTATTTGGGGTCTTGCTCGAAAGTACGCTCACTGCCCAACTCGATAGCGGGTCTCAGAGCGTCCTCGGAGAGAGGGGAGCCCACACCATAAACTCGCAGGATTGGGGCCGAATCCAGGACCGCATCGCCGACCGTCACAGTCAGTTCGATAATGCACCCAGACTTGCTGGCGATGTCCACCAACATTGGTATGTTCACGGCCTGGACGATTTGCGGATGTCCATGGTGCTGGAGTGCCTGGAGGCACTGAGATTGGGGAAGTTCTGTTGAGCCTGGAGAAGGCGGAGTATCGATCGGGGGATAGAGATTCTCGACGACTCCGCGCCCTTGATCGCCGGTGAAAATCAGCATGCGGGTGACCTGCAACATGCCCACGCGGTGGATCAGGCCGATGAACATCACAACACTGATGATGAGAAGTAAGCCCACCACCAATATGCCTGCAAGGGGAACCCGACCTGAGCCGCCCCTATCGACCCAAACGAGTGCTGCCAGAGCATATAGAAATGTAGCGGTGAAGACGCCGATGGCGTGGGAAACCACCGGGTCACGGGAAATCCAGAGAACAAGCCGAGGGGAATAGGCTGTAGCACTGAATTGCACCATGACGAAGGTAAGCGAGAAGACAATGGCCGTCAGCGCGATCATGCCTGATGCGATCGCTGAATAAAAACCGATCGCAGTATTTACGCTGACAGTGGAAACAAAGCCGGGGAGAAGGTTGTTGGCAAGCCGGGGAACAGTGAAGCTAACGATGAGTGCACCTGCGGCGTACAGCAGCGGGACAAACCAAGCCTTGAAGTCGGCACCGCGGGACTTGAGGAACATTTACGTTGTAGTCTAGCGCACTCTATGGTTTCAAATTCGCTTCGGGTGAGCCGCATCCATGTGCTAGACGCTGGGTCTCGGCGAAATACGGGTAACAAATGTCCAAAACTCTAAGAGCGAATTGGCAAATTGCTGGGCGGGGCTGATGGAAGGCGACGCTACTCTGACGTTTTGCTTCTGTCAAGCTTAAGAGGCTAAATGGCCAGATTTGCTGGACGGACAAATATGACCTATTATCCACCGGAGTTGCTGGTCAACCCAGGGGTATCTTCTAGGGAAAGCCCTAGTTCCTTTTTCGGACTGTTACCTAGTAAGGTAAGTTGAAAATCGCACCTTTAGACGCGGAGGAGAGAAATGTGCCCAGCGTTCGTTGAAGGAAAGGCAGTTGGAGAATCTTACCGGGCGGCCATGCCACCAATCGTCTTCTGTCTCTTGGTATCCATGTTGTTTTTGTCCACAGGTCGAGTGCAGGCTGCCCAGGGAGGAGTTCCTGTTTTTAAGGTCACGCCGGTGGAAAGCGCAATTAGGTTCGACGTCGAAGCATCGGTAGCGATTGAAGGTAAGTTCGACAAATGGGACGCCTCCCTGACTTTCACGTCTGCTGATGTGTCCACTGGGGTGCTGGATATCAAGATTCAAGCGGACAGTGTCAATACAGGAAGCGGGATGAAGGACAACAAATTGAAAAGTAAGGACTTTTTTGATGTAAAGCAAAACCCTTACATTACCTTTCATTCGACGAAAATCGTGCAGACTGGCCAAGATACATTTGATGTAGACGGCGACTTCACAATTCGCGGCGTATCAAAAGCGGAAAAACTCAACCTTAAGGTTGAGGGGGCAGGCACGGGTTCAGGCACGATTGACGGTACGATGGCCTTTGACCGGAAGCAGTACGGGATGAACAGCGGAATCCCATTCATTAAGATAGCCGACCGCGTACAAGTGTCAGTCAAGCTCAAGGCGGTGCGCGTTAGCGGACCTCCGGTCACCTTAAAGAAATAACTGCCATTTTCCACCCATCCGGGGTAGCCGCCCGCCCTAGCGAGCCTCGTTAGGCTCCACAAGAGGCTTCAAATGCGAAGGCATCAACTTCTCGTCTATGCTGCGTGGCTAGTTTTCGTGGCTGCTTGGTTCCTCCCCGTCATAGCCGAGGGCGTAACCCTTCCTGACGGGCTACCGGGGTGGCAAGCCACCCGTGTCGCCTTATGCGGAGTGTGGCCGTGCCCGGATGTCAGTATAGGTGAGTGGTATAAGACAGTGCTGTTCACAGCAAGTGCGCTGACAACTTTGCTGTTCCTCCCAGGCTCTGTCTGGGCTGTATGGGGACGGCGAAGATGGGTGTGTCTGGCATTCGCGTGGTTTGCAACTCTCGCATTCGTCGTCAACGTGCACTGGTACGTCTTTGCGGGTTCAAATCGAGGAGACCTTAGAATTGGATATTACCTTTGGTGGGTTTCGTTTTTGTTGATGGCCCTAGGGCTGTTTGACCTATCTCGACGGGAAACAGTCAGGCCATAGCTGTCGAGCATCTTACAAACGTTGATGACCAAGCGGGAAGACCTATGGGTCCCATCTAAGTCTTGGTAAGTCCGGAAACCGGGCGCGCCGTGAAAAGGTCATGGTCCACAGCGGGGACGAGAATGTAGTTCGGATGGATTGGTTTTGACTCCAAAAAAGAGAGCAGTAATATTAACTAGATAAGTAATACAAGGCATTAGGGAACCAGCTCACCAGTCATTCGTACCGACAAATTTTGTTGCTTGTCGCAGCGTCCTCGAAAGCACAGACCCGAGGGTCAGTTTCAACAAGCAGGAGGACTCTACCATGACATTTCGCAAGTCTGAGTACGACAGGACCCAAGTAAACCTCGCACTCGAAGCATCCATCCACATCGGCCTGATGATTCTACTCGTCACCGCCTGTCTCGTGATCCTGCGTCCTTTCATCCCTCTGCTTGCCTGGGGCATCATCATTGCTGTCTCTGCTTACCCAGGCTTCCAGAAGCTGCAGCTGGTGCTAGGCGGGCGAGGGGCGCTGGCCGCTATCCTATTCACGGTCTTACTCCTAGCTTTCCTTATTGTTCCGGTGGTTTTGCTCGCGGAAACACTAGTCGAGGGTGCCCAGACCCTTGCGGCCCACTTCAAGGACGGGACCTTCACCATCCCGCCGCCTCCTGCCGGCGTCGAAAGCTGGCCGATCATTGGCGCTCCATTGAACCGCGTGTGGAGCCTGGCATCCAGAGACCTAGCTGAGGCGGTCAGAAGTTTTGCCCCTCAGATCAAAGCGGCCCTCCCTGGGCTGCTTTCTGCTTCTGCCGGAATCGGCCTCACCGTAGTGCAATTCGCTCTTTCCATTGTGGTGGCAGGAGTCCTTCTGGCATACGCACAGGCTGCGTATGAAGTGAGCTGCTCATTGTGCAACCGTTTCTTTGGTGACAAGGGGCCTGAGTTTCAGCAACTAATGGGGGCCACAATCCGCAGCGTTACTAACGGAATTCTCGGCGTGGCATTGATTCAATCGGTCCTCGCCGGTCTTGGTTTTCTTGTAGCAGGGCTGCCTGGTGCAGGCTTGTGGGCTGTGGTGTTTCTTATTGCTGCTGTGCTGCAGGTGGGGGCGCTCACCCTAATTCCCGCTGTGATTTACATGTTTACGATCTCGAGCGTCACCAAAGCCGTGATTTTCCTGGTTTGGTGTATTTTCGTTGCCCTGGTGGACAACGTCTTGAATTTCGCATTCTGTAAGACACTGCGAGCGCATCGGCCTTTTTTCACCTCTCCGGTGCGCTCTCCACGGCATTACCAGTTCTACCGCTTTGATGACTTTGTTTGATTCTATGGATTCAATTCAACATGATTTGCGTCCGGAAACCGGTAAAGTCCAGCGCCGAAATGAACTTGGGAGGTATGCCGTTGATCAAGACTTGACCGAGATATTTCGAGTGTGTCATTAAAGTCCGCATTGGTTTCCTGTCGCGGTCACCGGCTGCAATGAGTGCAATGACGTGAAAGTTTTGGCGAACCCGCGGTTTCGAGCCCTGCGGTCGACGTGGTCAACAAAGTGTCTTCTCGGCATCGCTGCCGTAACGGCCTGCCTCTTTTCGGGGTTATGTGCCGAAGTCCC
>Ga0310913_10001272_pt1 | contig 12854 bp, 8 predicted proteins | sample GREbulkMGOX082_FD_203447 | JGI IMG/M metagenome (GOLD analysis project Ga0310913, IMG submission 203447) | Lab enrichment of tropical soil microbial communities from Luquillo Experimental Forest, Puerto Rico - GRE.bulkMG.OX082 | ecosystem: Environmental > Terrestrial > Soil > Tropical forest >...
GGTAGGGCCGTTCCGCGAGAAGTACGATCCTTCAGCCGCCGCGGGAATGCCGCCGCACATCACTTTACTATATCCGTTCAAGCCACCCGACGATATCAGCGAGGCGGAGCTCGGCAACCTTAGCCTCTGTTTTGCGCGCCTTGGGCAGTTTGATTTCTCTCTGGCAGCGATCAGGCGCTTCGCTGGCGGCGTGCTGTACTTGGCCCCCGAGCCCGACGAGCCATTTCGTCGGCTCTCCTTGGTGATTTGGCAGCGCTATCCAAAGGTGCCCCCTTACGGCGCAAAATATTCGAACATCGTGCCTCATCTAACTGTCGCCCAACTGGCGGACGAGCGGCAGCTCGACCATATCGCCGATCAATTTGCGCGGGCGTCTCAGGGAAAATTGCCGATCCGCGCGACTGCGAGCGAAATCGCCCTGGTGGAAAAGCGGGCAGGGAGTTGGCAGGCTCGCACCACCCTTGCTTTGGGCTGATCCGCCGGAGCGAATGGCGAGCCGGCGAACATCAGAGCCATCTGCGTACTAGTTTTCGATACAGTAGCCACTGCTCGCCGAAATCCCCCTCCAATTGCCTTTCCTCGCGCCGAATGCAAAGTTCGATGAAGGGGAGATGAATAATCGAAATGACAACCGCGGCCGGCGATCCGAAGAGCAAAGCTGCCCCCAGAAAAATGCCTCTTTTGAAAAACGAGTGGGTGGAAATGGGCGATCCAGCCCCTCCTCGCCGTCGAACGCACGGTGGAGCGAGTGCCGAGGCGCTGGCCCTTGTCAAGCCCTTGCCGCCGAAGGCGGTGGCCGGAAGGCCAGGCTTTACAAGGGCCAAGCGTCCCCGGCTACAATCGCCACCAGCGGACCGATGGGCTGCGATTCAAGACCACGCGCTCGCGCCAAGCCTCTCGCTGGGCGCTACATCACCCACTCGTTTTTCAAAAGAGGCCTCATCAGAAATCCGACGATCAAAAGCAGAGAACCCGCAACCGGTGTAAACGCTGACCTGAAATCGCGTATCCCCAAAAGTGAAATCGAGTCTCGTTCCGATGAAGGCAAAACCCAGACCTCCGATCACCACGGCGATGTTGTGAAGAACGCTTTTGAATAGCGGCACGAGTAAAGCGTCCCGCCTTTTCGTGCGAGCGCCGCCATCATGCCGCGAGGCGGTGTTTTTGGATCAGTGACAGAATCTCGGCGGCGGCTTGCGGGATGTTGGTGCCCGGACCGTAGATGGCGCTGACCCCGGCTCGTTTCAGAAACACGTAGTCTTTGGGCGGGATCACGCCACCGATGACCACCAGGATGTCGTCCGCCCCTTCGCTCTTGAGCGCCTCGATCAAGGTCGGGACCAGGGTTTTGTGGCCGGCCGCCTGGCTCGACACGCCGACGATGTGCACGTCATTCTCGACCGCCTGCCGCGCCACCTCCTCCGGGGTCTGGAACAACGGACCGATATCGACGTCGAAGCCGATATCGGCGAAGGCAGTCGCAATGATCTTAGCGCCGCGGTCATGGCCGTCCTGGCCGAGCTTGGCGACCAGCATGCGTGGCCGCCTGCCCTCCTCGCGGGCGAACGCTTCGATCCGCCTCTGCACCCGGCGGAAGTCTTCGTCGCCTTCGTACTGCTCGCCATACACGCCCGTCACCGCGCGGATCTGCGCGCGGTGACGGGTGAAGACCTTTTCGAGCGCGTCGGAGATCTCACCGACCGTCGCCCGCGCCCGCGTCGCCTCGATCGCCAATCCCAGCAAATTGCCCTTGCCGGTCTTAGCCGCTTTGGTCAGCGCGGCGAGTGCGGCATGGCAGCGCTCCGAGTCGCGAGCTCGCCGCAGCCGCTCGAGGCGCTCGATCTGAGCCTTCCGCACCGCGCTGTTGTCGACGTCGAGAAGCTCGACCGAAGCCGTCTCGCCCGAAGGGTATTTGTTGACCCCGACGATCGTCTCCTCGCCGCGGTCGATTCGCGCCTGGCGTCGCGCGGCGGCCTCCTCGATGCGCAATTTCGGCATGCCGGCCTCGACCGCTTTCGTCATCCCGCCCATGGCCTCAACCTCGTCGATCAGCGCTATTGCCGCCTGAGCGACCGAATTTGTCAGGCTTTCGACGTAGTAGCTGCCGCCGAGCGGATCGATCACATGCGGGATTCCGGTTTCTTCGGCGAGGATTAGCTGCGTGTTGCGCGCAACGCGCGCCGAGTCCGGGGTTGGTAATGCCAGGGCTTCGTCGAACGAGTTGGTGTGCAGTGACTGGGTGCCGCCCAGAACTGCGGCGAGCGCCTCCAGTGTCGTGCGAATGATGTTGTTGTGCGGGTCCTGCTCGGTCAGGCTCACCCCCGAGGTCTGGCAATGCATGCGCAAGGCGAGGCTCGCCGGGTTCTCGGGTGCGAATTGCCGCATCAACCGCGCCCACAGCACCCGCGCGGCGCGCAATTTCGCCACCTCCATGAAGAAATTCATGCCGATCCCGAAAAAGAACGACAGCCGCGGCCCGAACTCGTCGATCTTGAGCCCGCGCGACAACGCAGCGCGCACGTATTCAAGCCCATCGGCCAAGGTAAACGCGAGCTCCTGCACTGCGGTGGCGCCGGCCTCCTCCATATGATAGCCGGAAATCGAGATCGAATTGAATTTCGGCATGTGTCGAGCGGTGTATTCGATAATGTCGGCGACAATGCGCATCGACGGCCCGGGTGGGTAGATGTAAGTGTTGCGGACCATGAACTCCTTGAGGATGTCGTTCTGGATGGTGCCGGTGAGCTTCTCCTGCGGCACCCCCTGCTCCTCGGCGGCGACGATGTAGCCGGCCAGCACAGGCAATACCGCGCCGTTCATCGTCATCGACACGCTCATCCGGTCGAGCGGGATACCGTCGAACAGGATCTTCATGTCGTCGACCGAGTCGATCGCGACACCAGCCTTGCCGACATCGCCGACGACGCGCGGGTGGTCGCTGTCGTAGCCGCGGTGGGTGGCGAGATCGAAGGCGATCGACAGGCCCATCTGCCCGGCCGCCAGATTGTCGCGATAGAACCGGTTCGACTCCTCGGCGGTCGAGAAACCGGAATATTGCCGGATCGTCCACGGCCGGTTGGCATACATCGTCGCCCTGACGCCGCGCAGGTAGGGCGGAAACCCCGGCGTCCCCGTGCATTCGATGGGGGCGAGGTCCTGGGCAGTGTAAAGCGGCTCGACCAGGATGCCCTCTGGGGTGAGCCAGTCGAGGCCGTCGAGCGGTTTGCCCCTCAGCTCCGACCGGGCGAGGCACGCCCAGTCATCGAGGGTCTTTGCCGGAAAGGCGCCGTCATCGGCCATCGTCTTCTCCCGCGGCGGATGAAGACTATATGGGCGTCCGTGACGCTGCGTCCACGATCGGAACCCGGCGCAAGGTGTGGCGCAAGACGATCGCGGCTGTCAGCAGCAGCACGGCGCCTGCCTGGTGTGCAGCTGCGAGCGGGATCGGCGCGACGAGCACAAGGGTGGTGATGCCGAGCGCCACCTGCAGCAGGGCGATGGCGACTAGCCCGTGCAGCGCGGCGCGAGCCGGTCGCGGCAGAACCGAGCGCCAACCCGCCGCCGACACCAGCAAGATGACAACCACCGTCGCGACTGCGAGCAGCCGGTGGTTGAACTGCACCGCCGCGATATTCTCGAACCAATTCAGGACAAACGGGCGGAGCTGGGCATAGCCTTCGGGCACCAACCTACCGTCCATCAAGGGGAAGGTGTTGTAAGTGAGCCCCGCGCGCGTGCCGGCGACAAACCCGCCGGCCAATATCGTCAGCGCAACGAGAAGCAGCACGGCATCACCCGCCCACCGCCAGAGTACCCAGGAAGCCGACACTGCAACGCCGGACTGGCCCTCACCCTCCCGCTTCGCGGGTCCCTCCCTCTCCCCGCTCGCGGGGAGAGGGCTGGGGTGAGGGGCCCTGCCAACGATGCCGAGCGCCGCCCAGAGGATCGCCGCGTAAATCGCGAGCGCTAGTGCGAGATGAGCGACGAGCCGGTACTGGCTGACCTCCGGTCGGTCGACTAGGCCGCTCTCGACCATGTACCAACCGAGCCCGCCTTGTGCGAAGCCGAGCAACAGGATGCCGCCGAGCGGCGGTATCAGTCGTCGCGGCAACCGTCCCCGCACCAAAAACCAGGCGAAGGGAATAGCATAGACGAGCGCGATCAACCGCCCCAACAGCCGGTGGGCATACTCCCATAAATAGATACCCTTGAACTCGTCCAAACGCATCAAGGAATGGACAGCCCGGTATTCGGGGATTTCTTTGTATTTAGCGAATACTGCAGCCCAGTCAGTGGCGGAGAGCGGCGGGACGACGCCGACGACCGGGTTCCACTCGGTAATCGACAGGCCGGACAGGGTGAGCCGCGTGATGCCGCCGATCACCACCATCAGAAAGATCAACGCGCAGCAGAGAAAGAGCCATGCCGCGACGGTGCCGCCCCCATCCTTGGCAGTTGCGCTTCCGACGGTCGGTGACGCTGTGGCAAAAATGGACAACGGGCCCCGATCCTCGGAAAAACTGGCCTCGGGCAAGTGAGACCGTCGCCCCAAAATGACCGCTGCGATGGAATAGCAGCCGTTTCGCGGCTGGCGCTCAGCTAATGCAAGCGATATCCGGCGGCGACGACGCGGAACCTCGACCTTATCGAAGGCCTCGCCTGGCCAACCCGCACAGAGTGAAGCTTGCCTTCGATATTGCGGCTCCAGAATTCCAGAAAGCGGCGCAGCTCAGGAAAATCCGGGGCAAGATCGAGCTTCTGCCAGATGAAACTCTGCAACAGATCGGGGTGATCTGGAAGACGGTAGATGATCTCCGCGGTCGTCAGTCGATAATCGCGCGGCGCCTGATTGTGGTCGTTCACCTTTGTGCTTTCGTTCGGTTTGCCCTATCCGGTCGAACGAGCATGGCCGATCGATTAGGCCCGCGCAACCGAAAAATCAAAGCATAACAATGCATTAGAAGCCGGTGTTCGAGACGGCTGCCAACCGGTTGAGGCGCCAACTCCTCGGCCTGAAAGTCACGTGATTCTACCCACCAACTCGGACGCAAAGCGGACGCCTTATTTGCTATAATCACGATCAGGAATGCCCATTTCACATGCCGGACTTCGGCCAATAGGGTGCCTCGGACGGACCGTGGTGGCACCGCCGAGGAACGGCGATTTCAACCTGAGAGAGAGATTTTGCTGTAGATTTGCTGTAGATGTAACAAAAGGCGAGATCGCCCATTCAACTTTTTGTTGGGCCGGAAGCCTGGCGTGCGGTCGGGTGTGTATCGACCGGAGCGCTTCCCTTGAAGCGATCGCGCGAGGGGTTAGATAGAGGGCGACGGAAACTTATACACGATGGGTGTCGTTCACCGAGGGCGGTTAGACGTCACTCTCAAGGGTCTTTACAGCCATGAATCGGGTCCTGTCAGCGCTCGTTATATCAGGCGGGATCGCTCTGATGACGGGCGTCCCTTGCTCCGCGCTCGCGGGGGCGCCGATACCCGAAGCGGGCGGCGCTCCGATGCAGACCATCGCCCCGGTCGTGAGCCGGATAACCCCTGGTGTTGTCGGCATCTCGGTCCGCGGTCGGGTGCGCGAGGACAACCCGTTGTTGCAGGATCCCTTGTTCCGGCGTTTCTTCAACCTGCAGCAGCAGCCGATCGAGCGCGAGACGGAGGCGACCGGCTCGGGGGTGATCGTCGACGCCGCGCAAGGCTATGTGCTGACCAACAGCCACGTCACCGAGAACGGCAACAGCATCGAAGTCACGACCAAGGACAATCGGCACCTCAAGGCCAGGTTGATTGGTCGCGACCCCGAAACAGACATTGCTGTGTTGCAGATCCCCAGCGGCGGCCTGGCGGCGGTACCGATGGGTGACTCCGATCGCCTGCAGGTCGGCGATTTTGTCCTAGCGGTTGGCAATCCGTTTGGCCTCAGTCAGACCGTAACCTCGGGGATCGTCAGCGCGCTCGGCCGTACCGGGCTCGGCATCGAAGGCTATGAGGATTTCATCCAGACCGATGCCTCGATCAATCCTGGCAATTCGGGCGGCCCGCTCGTCGATCTGCAAGGCCGAATAGTTGGCATCAACACTGCGATCGTCGCGCCGACCGGCGTGAATGTTGGCATCGGCTTCGCGGTGCCGATCAACATCGCGCGCCAGGTCATGGACCAGCTGATCAGTGGCGGCGAGATCAAGCGCGGCCGTATCGGGGTGGCGATCCAGGACCTTACGCCGGACATCGCCCAGGCGCTCGGCACGACACACACCCAAGGGGCGGTGATCGCCCGGGTCGAGCCCGGCTCTCAGGCCGCGCGAGCCGGCTTGCGGACCAACGACCTCGTCGTCGCCGTGAACGGGGTGCCGATCCGTAACGGGGCCGAGCTAAAGAACCACGTCGTTGTGGCGCGGATCGGCGACTCGGTCGATCTGACCGTCGTCCGCGGCGGCTCGGAGCGCACCGTCGCTGTTCGCATCGACCAAGTAGCCGCTCAGCGCCAGCGGGTACGACAGCACTGAACCCGGATGGCGCAAACGCCCTATGAAGTGCTCGGCGTCAAGCCGGACGCGAGCGCGGAGGAGATCCGCAAGGTCTATCGGAAGCTCGCCAAGGAGTTCCACCCCGATCTGAACCCGGGCAAGCCCGCGGCGGAGGAACGGTTCAAGGCGGTTTCAGCCGCCTACGATCTCCTCTCGGACCCGGAGAAGCGGGGGCGCTATGACCGTGGTGAGATCGACGAGAGCGGCGCCGAGCGGCCGCCGCGCTCGTATTATCGGGGTTACGCCGAGGGTGCGGAGGGTCGGAAATACCAGCCGGAAGGCGAAATGGATCTGGGGGATCTCGAGGATTTGTTTGCGGCTTTTGGCTCTGGCGGGCGTGGCCGGCGGGGTCGCGGCGGCGAGGGTTTCAAGGCGCGCGGCAGTGACCGGCTCTTCACCTTGACCGTCGGCTTCATCGAGGCGGCGACCGGCGCGAAGGAACGCCTGTCATTGGCTCCCGAGCAATGGCTCGATGTGACGATTCCACCCGGGATCAACGACGGTCAGGTGCTTCGGTTGCGCGGCAAAGGCGGGCTCGGCCTCGGCGGTGGCCCGGCCGGCGATGCGCTGATCGAGGTGCATGTGGCACCCCACCCGCTGTTCCGCCGCGACGGCGATAATATTCAGATCGACCTGCCGGTCAGTCTCGCCGAGGCGGTGCTCGGCGCGAGGGTGACGGTGCCGACAGTGACCGGTCCGGTGACGATGACGATCCCGAAGGGTTCGGACACCGGCGCGCAGCTGCGGCTTCGCGGCAAAGGAATTCAGCGCAAGAAGGGTCCGGGCGATCAATATGTGACGTTGAAGGTGGTGATCGGCCCGAGTGGTGATCCGGAGCTCGCGGCATTTCTTGAGAAATGGGCGCCGCGGCATCCCTTTGATCCGCGCCAGGGGACACCCGGATGATTGCATTCGAGGAGCTGCTCGGCCGCTTCGTGGGGCTCGATCGGCGCGAGCTCGCCCGTTGGGTTGAGAACCGCTGGGTGCTGCCCGAGCGGCGCAACAAAACCTGGATCTTCCACGAGATCGATGTCGCCCGGGTCGAGTTGATCCTCGAGGTGCGCCGCGAGTTTGCGATCGACGACGAGGCGCTGTCGCTCTTCCTCGGATTGCTCGACCAGGTCTACGATCTGCGACGGCAGCTCGGGCGGCTGTGCGACGCGCTTGCCGCCCAGCCGCCGGAAATCCAGGCGGCCGTCAAAAGGGCGTTGCCGCGCACCTCCAACGACTGAGGCGTCACCCTCACCCGCCTCCCCCGGACTACGATCCGGGGGTCGCCACCCTCTCCCGGTCGATCACAATGTCTGAAACCGTGCCCTCGCGCCGCGCTCTATGGCGGCGGCGACCAGCCGTTCGAGGTTGAGCCGATGACGTATCAACTCGATGAGGCGCAGTTCCTCCTGGCTCGCTTCGCCATCGGAAGCAACGAGATCGCAAGCTATCGCATAGGCGGTCTCGCGAAGCTTTGCGGGGAGTGCCGCCTTGATCGCCTTCAGAGTCTCCTCGAGCCCGTTTTCTCGGCTCATCAGCTCGGTGCAGTCGTTGAGCGCCCTCGGCAGCTCGCTTTGGTCGAAATCCCGGAATACCGGAAGGTCACGGACAATATCGCCGATGATGCGCAGCTCCGCATCGGGTAGCTCGCTATCGGCAGCCGACACGATCACCATCGTGTAGATCAACGCGCGGTGGTGATCGAGCATGCCGGGTCCTCTCGTGTCGGGGTGTGCGATGGGCTCTCAAAGCAAAACGGCAACGCGCCTGTCAACCCTCTCCCATTCCCTCCCCCTCATCCGGGGTTTCGAGAAACCGAGCGGTTGCCTCGGTCGCCTGCGCCAACGGCACTCGTACGACGGGCACACCCTCGGGAAAGGCGGCGAGCAGGCGCGACGGCAGCGCTCGGTCGAGCATGACAAAGACGCCGCGGTCGTCGGCGCGGCGGACGAGCCGGCCATAGGCCTGCCGTAGCCGCAATCGGGCGATCCTGTCCGCATACTCCACGCCGCCGAACACCGGTTTGCGGGCCCGGTGCAATATATCCGGGCGCGGCCAGGGAACCCGATCGAACACGAGCAGGTGCAACGCCCGGCCCGGGATGTCGACGCCGTCGCGCACGGCGTCGGTGCCGAGCAGGCAGGAATCCGCCTCGGCGCGAAAGATATCGACGAGCGTTGCGGTCGACATTGCGTCGACATGCTGGGCGAGCAGGAACAGGCCGCGCGCCTCGAGCGCCGGAGCAATGCGCTGGTGTACGGCGCGGAGCCTTGTGATCGCGGTGAAGAGGCCGAGCGCGCCGCCATGCGCCGCGACGAACAAGGCCGCATACGCCGCCGCGACCTGCCCGATGTCATCGCGAGGGATATCGGTGATCACAAAAATGCGGGTCTGCCGCGCATAGTCGAACGGCGAGGAGATGCGCGCCGCGGCCGGGCTCGCCGGTAGGTGGCGCAGACCCGTACCGGCTTCGGCGCCACGCCAAGCGAGCTCGAGATCGGCGGCGCCATCGGTCAGGGTCGCCGAGGTGACGAGGAGACCATGCGCCGGCCGCGCCACCAGCGCGGCAAAAGGGATACCCGGATCGACCCAATTCCGGTTGACGCCGACATCGGTCTCCAACCCGTCGATCCGGTCGAGCGCCAGCCACTCGACCGTCTCGGGCTGAGGCGGCTCGGCGAGGTCGCGAAGCAGCCGGCTCCAGGCGGCGAGCTGCAGCTCGCCACGCCGGTCGAGGCTCCGGATCGACGCATCGAGGCGCTGCTGCAAGCTGGGCTCGGGCGGGTCGTCGGGATCCTCGAGCCGGGTTCGCAGGGTATCGCAGAGCCGTTTCAATACGGCCGCGAGGCGATCGAGGCTCTCGGCGAGCTGCAATGCCGCCTCGATAAAACCCTCGATCGACGGCCGTGCCTCGGCTTGCAAGCCGTAACCGTTGTCTGTGAGCACGGCACGCGCCAACACCTGCTGGCGGACCAGCACGAGAAACTTTTCGAAGCCTTGGTGCCCCCGCCCTTCGGCGACCCGCTGCGCCCAGTCGTCGGAAGGGAGGGTACGCGCGGCCGCGAGGACGTCGATCAGCGCCTTGGCGCCGACGTCGTCGCCTTCTACGAGGTCGCCGATCCGGCGCCGCAGACCCCGCGCGCGCGACCCTCGGCTGCCTTCGGCGCCGACGATCCAGCGGCGCAGCTCGCGCCCTTCCCGGCCGGACAGGCGTACGGCAAAGGCGCCGTCCGCCGCTGCGAGCAGGTGGTGACCTTCGTCGAAGACATAGCGGGTGGGGACGGTCGCGTCATCGAGTCCGCCGAGAGCCGCCTGCGCCATGACGAGCGCATGGTTGGCAACGACGATGCGCGCTTGTCGCGCCTTGCGGATGTTCTTCTCGACAAAACAGCGGTGAAACTGAGGGCAGGCCGAGTGCACGCATTCGCCGCGGCGATCGGAGAGCCAGTTGACGCGCCCAAATCCGATGAGCTCGGCGAGCCAGCCCGGGAAGTCTCCCGCCACCAAATCTCCGGCGTCACTGGCGGCGATCCAGCGGGCGATCAACCCCAGTTGCGCCAGTGATTGTCCCGGCCGCATAAGCGCGGCGCCAAGTGCCTCCTCATAGTTCAACAGACAGAGGAAATTTTCGCGACCCTTGCGGACGACAACGCGGCGCTGCTTCAGCGCGGGGTCGGGGTAGAGCCGGTCGAGCTCGGCGGCGATCTGCGTCTGCAGGTTGCGGGTGTAGGTGGAGATCCATACCGGCCCCTGGTTTTTTTCCGCCCACAGGCTCGCCGGCGCGATATAGCCGAGCGTCTTGCCGACCCCCGTCCCCGCTTCGGCGAGGACGGCTTGGGGCTGGTCGGGCTGGGCGCGCGGCGCGAAGGCGGCAGCGACCGCCGCGGCGTAATCGGCTTGCTCCGGACGTGGCTCGGCGGCAGCACCGAGTAGCTCAGCGAGGCGCGCGCGCGCCTCCTCGGGCTGCACCGTCTCGTTACCAGGCGCCGGCCCGGGTGCAGGCTCGGTCCATTCGGCAAGCCTCATCCACGCGCGCAGCCCCGCCGTCCGCGCTAGCGTATCCGTATCGGAGACGGGCAGCGCGGCGATAACTGCCGGAGCCCATAACCAGCCGCCGCGATGCATCGCTTCCGCCACCGCACGTGCTTCATTATCGATCTCCCCGCCAAGTTCCTCGAGTAAGGCGCGCGCCGCGGTCGCAAGCGTTACGCATTCTTCGGCCGGGCGGCGCGGCGGACTTATCCCGAGCGCCTCGGCGAGGCCGCGTGGCGTCGGCACGCAGAACGTTGCCGGACGGACAAAGGCGAACAACTCGAGCAGATCGAGAGCAGGAAACACCGGCATGTCGAGCCGCCGCGCAGTGGCCTTTGCGTGGCACAGCATCGGCGTTTCGCGCTCGACCCGGCTGCGGGCTTCGGCGGGCGCCAGCGCGTCGATCTCGCCGTCCGGACTGAGCCACAGCACCTCGCGGAAACCGGCGACGAGGACAGGAGCCTGCGGTACCAACACCCGCGGCGGGGAGAGTTCGCGATTGCCTCCCGACATGATCTATACGATCTACCATATGTGCGAACGACGACCGAGTTCCGGCTATGGCAGGCCTTTATAAGCTGATCGGCCCCGCGCTGCGCCGGCTGCCGCGGGAGGCCGCGCACGAGCTGACCCTGAGGGCTCTCGAGCACGGCGCGGGTCGATTTCTCGGCGCTGCTGCCGCACCGGACCCCGATCCGCCGGTCTTGGCGCAGCGCCTGTGGGGTCTCGACTTCGCGAACCCGGTTGGACTGGCCGCGGGCTACGACAAGGACGCCCGCGTTCCCGACGAAATGCTCCGCCTCGGTTTCGGCTTTGTCGAGGTCGGGACCGTGACGCCCCGCCCGCAGCCGGGCAATCCCACCCCGCGGCTGTTCCGACTCGAACAAGATCAGGCGATCATCAACCGGATGGGCTTCAACAGCGGCGGCCTCGATGCGGTCTGCGATCGGCTGTCGCGGCGCATCGGTTCGGGGATCGTCGGCGTCAACCTCGGGAAGAACCGCGACACCAATGATGCAACCGGCGACTACACGGAGGGCATCCTTCATGCAGCGAGGCTCGCCGACTATCTCGTCGTCAACGTCTCCTCACCGAACACGCCTGGGCTGCGCGAGCTGCAGCATCGCGCGAAGCTCGGATCGCTGCTGGACCGTTTGATGACCGTGCGCGAAGAAACGGGTTGCCGGGTGCCACTGTTGGTCAAGGTCGCGCCCGACCTGACATCCGAAGAGCGCCGGGACATCGCACAAGTTGCGCTCGATACTGGCGTCGACGGCTTGATTGTCTCGAACACGACGGTCGAGCGTCCTCCCGATCTCCTCAGCCGCCACGCGCACGAGGCGGGCGGGCTCAGCGGGCGCCCGCTGTTCGCGCCGTCGACCACGCTACTCGCCGAAATATATGGCCTGACCCAGGGGCGTCTGCCGCTGATCGGCGTCGGCGGGATCGCGAGTGCTGAGGACGCCTACGCAAAGATCCGGGCGGGCGCCAGCCTGGTACAGCTCTATACGGCGCTCGTTTTCGCCGGCCCCGCTCTCATTGGCCGGATCAAATCGGGACTGGCGAGCTTGCTCACGAGAGATGGCTTTGGCTCGACCGCGGACGCAGTCGGGACCGCGCATGATAGGGCGCCACACTCGTCGGCCCAGCTTGCGGAACGCGTCATCCTTGAGCCGCCGGCTAATTAGCCTGGGATTTTACTCGAAACCGCCCGTTGCGTAATTTTGTCGATTGCGCGGATTCTGTGAACTCGTGCAATTTCCATTGTTATTCGATTGTTGCGGTCCGCAAATTCCGTTGATCGGTCGTGAAATTCCATTGATCCGCTAAGTAACGAATTTGATCTTGTAAGTGATTGAAATCATGCCTCTTTGACTCGAAAAATTCGGGCCGTTGGCGGCAAAAAACGCGATTTTCGTTGTATTTCAGCAGGCCCTCCCCCCTGGAGTCAAAAGCTCGCCGCGCCGCGCGAGATCGCGACTGCACCGGTGCGCGATACCTCGACGAGCCCGAGCGGCTCCATCAAGGTGATAAAGGCGTTCAATTTTTCGCTGGATCCCGTCATCTCGAAGACGAAGCTTTCGGTCGTCGAATCGACGACTCGGGCCCGGAAGATGTCGGCGAGACGCAGCGACTCGATGCGAGTCTCGCCTTTGCCCATGACCTTGATCAGCGCCATCTCGCGCTCGACGAAGGGTCCCTCGTCGGTCAGATCGTGGACCCTGTGGACCGGAACGAGGCGCGACAGCTGCGCCTTGATCTGCTCGATGATCATCCGGGTTCCCGAGGTCACGAT
>Ga0310913_10001277_pt1 | contig 12829 bp, 13 predicted proteins | sample GREbulkMGOX082_FD_203447 | JGI IMG/M metagenome (GOLD analysis project Ga0310913, IMG submission 203447) | Lab enrichment of tropical soil microbial communities from Luquillo Experimental Forest, Puerto Rico - GRE.bulkMG.OX082 | ecosystem: Environmental > Terrestrial > Soil > Tropical forest >...
GAAGGTGTCGCCCGGCGTCATCAATGCCATGAAGGCGGCGGCGTTGGCAGAGGCACCCGAGTGCGGCTGAACGTTTGCGAATTTACATCCGAAAAGTCTCGTAACCCGTTCAATCGCAAGGTTTTCAGCGACGTCGACATATTGGCAGCCGCCGTAATAGCGCCGCCCCGGCAGTCCCTCCGCATATTTGTTGGTAAGGACCGACCCCTGCGCTTCGAGCACCGCCTTGCTGACGATGTTTTCCGACGCGATGAGCTCGATCTCGTCGCGCTGGCGCGAGAGTTCGCGCTTGATAACATCGGCTATCTCGGGATCGGCCTCCGCGAGCGAGGCCGTGAACAGGTTGGCGACATCGGCGTGGGCTCGAGACGGATCGGTCATGGGATGTCGCGCTGCTGTTGTGGGCTCATCCTCCGCGCCCGGAGTTGGCCGGGGCGATAGCATACCCGGTCCGGAGCGCCAAGCTATGGGTACCGCCGCGCCCCACTTGCCCACATCTAGCGGTCGCCCGGCGAAGGTCGCGATGATGCACTCGGCCTTCTTCATCGGCCGCGCGCCCTGGCGTGGGCCTGGGCCAAAGATCTACGGGGGGACAAGCCCACGGGCTTCCGGGGGCGCGTCAGGCCTCTACCACCACGTAGTCGTCCTCGACCGTGACCGGCACGGTCTCGGCGACGTAGGGGCCGGCGATGAGCCGCGTTCCCGGCTGCACTGAAACGTCGTACCGGCGCGCGCGCACGCGCGCCGGATCACACCAGGATTGGCCGGTGCGCACGTCGAATTCCCAGCCGTGCCAGGGGCAGCGGATGATCTCGCCGGGCCGGGAATAGCGGTAATTGCCGGGCCCATCCGATTCCACCAGCCCCGTCTGTTTGCCGTGAAAGAGGCTGCCGCCCCGGTGCGGGCAGCGATTGTTGAGCGTGAAAAACTCGCCGCCCAGATTGAACACCACGATTGCCCGCCCGTTCACCTGCGCAAGCTTGCGCGTGCCGGGCGGAATGTCGGCGACCGCGGCGACCACATGCTTGGCCATCAGTCGAGCCGGTAGAGCGCCTTCGCGTTGCCGGAATAGATCTTGTTGCGGCGCTCTTCGCTCAAGCTCGGCGGCAGCGCGACGAACGGATCGTCGAAATCCCAGTGCGGATAGTCGCTGGCGAACAGGATCTTGTCCCAGCCGATCCACGCCATCATGTCGAGCACGTGGTCGGGCTCTTCCGCTTCTTCCATCGGCTGGGTCGAGACCCAGAAATGCTCGCGCAGATACTCCGAGGGCGCGCGCCGCAGGTGCGGAACCTCGTCCTTCATGCGCTTCCAGTTCTGGTCGAGACGCCAGCCCAGTGACGGAATCCAAGCAAAACCTGCTTCGATCAGCACGATCTTGAGCTCGGGATAGCGCTCGAACACGCCCTCCACGATCAGGCTCGTGACCGAAGCCGCCAGCGAGGCCGAGTGCTCGGTAATCTCCTCGATATAGAACGACGGCCAGCCGGTGTTGCTCATGGGGCGGCCGCTCGAGCCGAAGACGTGAACGCCGATCGGAAAGCCGGCTTCGACCGCCGCCTCGAAGATCGGCCAATAACGCCGCTTGCCGAGAAGCTCGCTGGTGCGGCTCAGGAACAGCACGTGCGCGAAGCGGCGATCGCCGGCACGTTTGCGAATTTCCGCGCGAGACATTTCGCCGTTCTCATAGGGAATGACGACCGACGCCTTGAGCCGTGGATCGCGCCGATTCCAGCCTTCGAGCTGGTACTCGTTGGCGGCGAACGCCATGGCGGCGCTGAGCTCGTCGTTCTGCTCGCCCTGCCCCGTGGGCGAAAGGGGATTCATGATGCCCCATTCGATCCCGTAGAAATCGAGGTGTTGCTGGCGCATGAAGTCGAGATCGCTCGCCGGCAGGCCGCCGCCGGGCGGCCAGGAGTCGCGCCGCGAGGCGAGCGGCTGGCTCTTGGGATAGGGAAAGCCTTTGACGTAGCCGTGGCGCTGACGCTGGCCGTAGGTCTGCAAATAGTCCCACCAACGATTGCTGAGATAGGGCCTCAAATCCTCGAGCGAGCTCTTGGGATGGATATCGCAGTCGAAAATACTGACGCGCGCCTTGCCGTTGTCCTTGGCGCCGCGCACGGGCTGCCTGACCTCGATATTCATCGCGCGTCCTCCTTTAGAGAGTCAGCCGATCATAGGTCGCAAGCGCATTCTCCACCAGGATTTTACGCCGCAGTGCGGGTGGAATTCCTGCCGGCATGGTTTCGTCGCCGTCGAACTGCCAGTGCGGAAAATCCGAGGCGTAGAGCAGTATAGCATCGGAGCGCAAATGGTCGATCGTCCGTTCCACCCGATCCGCCTCGGCGGGGGCGTCGAATGGTTGGATGGTGAGGCGCACGTGATCGCGCACGATCTCCGCGGGCGAGCGGTCGACCCAGGGCACCTCGGCGCGCACGCCGCGCCAGAATTTCGAAAACCGCCACAAGAATGCGGGAAGCCACGTCACCCCGGATTCGAGCAGCACCACTTTGAGGCCGGGAAATTTGGTGAACACGCCCTCGCAGACCAGGCTCGCCAACTGAAAGGCTTGGGTATGGCTGGCGTAGTCCTCGATGTAGTAGCTCGGCCACCCCAGCGAGGTGATGGAATGGCGGTAGGTCGAGCCGGCATGAATGCCGAGCGGCAGGCCGTGGCGCTCGGCCGCCGCATAAATCGGCCAGAAATGCCGGCGGCCGAGCGGCGTTTCCTGCATGGCGAGCACGAGAATCTGCACGAAGCGGCGGTCCTTGGCGCAGCGCTCGATCTCATCGACCGCATATTCGGTGTTCTGCAACGGCACCACGATCGAGGCCCGCAGCCGCGGATCGCGTTCGAGCCATTCCTTGGCGACCCAGTCGTTGAGCGCGCGCGTGAAGGCAAAGGCCATGTCCTCGCTGAAGAGGAGGCCCACCCCATAAAGGCAATTCAAGATCGCAATCCCGGCCTGCCAGCGGTCGCAGACATGCGCCGTAAGCTCGGCGGCCGTGGTGGCGGCGCGCCCGTTTTTGTCGCGCCATTGCGGCCGCGCCGTCAGCGGCGCGTTGGGCGGATAGGTGACGGTTTCGAGCGAATTGATGCCGCGCTCCACCACCGTCGCACGCCAGAAGTCGTCGAGATAAGGCAACAACGCCGCCATGTCCGGCACGGTCGGGTGCACGTCGCAGTCGATGGCCGCAAGGGTGCCGGTCATGGGCTCCTCATTGGTCGTCGGCCTTGATGTTCGCCGCCTTGGCGATCTCACCCCAGCGGAGCATCTCCCTGCGCATCCAGGCGTCGAGTTCCTGCGGCGTGTTGCCGGCGGGAGAGATACCGAGATGGCGCACCCTGTCCGCAAACTCTCCCGAATTCACGACCAAGCGAATATCGGCGGACAATTTGTCGAGCACCGGCGCGGGCACGCCGGCGGGCGCAACCAGGGCGTTGAAGGCAATGACGTCGAAACCCGGATAGGTCTCGGCGATGGTGGCGACCTGCGGCGCGTCGCCGAGACGCTTGCCGCCGGCGCCGGCGATCAGTTTGAGCTCGCCCGAATCGACGTAGCGCTTGGCCGAGTGCCAGATGTCGAACATCAGCGGCACCCGCCCGGCAATCAGGTCGGTCAGGGCGGGCGCGCTGCCGTTGTAATTGATATGGGTCATCTCGATGCCGGCGCGCTGCTTGAGCATTTCGCCGGCTAGATGGCCGACGCCGCGCGGCCCCGGCGAGGTGAAGTTGAGCGGCTGCGCGCTCTTTCTCGCAGCATCCACCAATTCCGGAATGGTATCGGCGGGAAATGATTTGTTGGCGACGAGCGCGACCGGCTGGGTGGCGACCATGCTGACCGGCGCGAAATCCTTTTCAGTGTCATAGGGCAGCTTTTGTCCGATGGCGGGATTGATCAGCAAGGAATTGGTGGCGACGAGCATCGTGTAGCCGTCAGCGGGTGCCTTGGCGAGCGCCGCGGTCGCCACGATGGTGCCGGCGCCCGGCCGGTTCTCGATCACCACCGACCGGCCGCCCCACCGCGCCGACAGCAGATCGGCAAGGATGCGCGCCACAACGTCGGTCGGACCGCCGGCGGCGAACGGGACCAGGAGCTTTACCGGCCGCGATGGAAAATCGGCGGCGGTCTGGGCCGCGGCAACAAGGGCGATGCCGGTCGCGAGCAGGGGAGCCGCCGCAATCGCTTTCATGACCGTCATTTGCGTTTTCGCAGAGCGGCGCACTTTAGCAGTGGCACGAGGGTCGGCAAAGGCGCGGAAGCTCGATCGCGACGTGCCGCCGGCGTTGCGCGCCGTTGCCGGGCTATGGACTGCAGCAGACGCGCGAAAAAATACGCCCCGGCAACGCGCCGGGGCGTGGGGCCGACAACCGAAACGGCGATCACAGCCGATAGAGGATCTGATCGGTCCAGAACCGCTCGAGGCGCTGCAGCGACCTGTTGAGCGTGGCGAACTCGTCGCCATCGATGCCGCCGACCTGGGCCACGGTGGCCACGTGCTTCTGGTAGAGCGCATCGACGATATCGCGCACCTCGCGTCCCTTGTCGGTGAGCTTGATGCGCACCGAGCGGCGGTCGATCCGCGAGCGTTGGTGATCGAGGTATCCCATCTCCACCAGCTTCTTGAGGTTGTAGGACACGTTGGAGCCGAGATAATAGCCCCGCGTGCGCAGCTCGCCGGCGGTGAGATCCTTCTCGCCGATATTGTACAGGAGCAGCGCCTGCACCGAATTGATGTCGCCGCGGCTCCTGCGGTCGAACTCGTCCTTGACGACGTCGAGGAGGCGACGATGCAGCCGCTCGACCAAAGTCAAGGTTTCGAGATAGTGCGGACGAACGTGGTCGAGGCCCCCTTCGCGCTCGACCGGCTCCATCGCTTTGGCAACGGCTTTCAACATGACACCTTCCCCGTGACTGTCGTTGTTGTGACGGCGAGGACTTGTTCCCTCGCTCGATGCGCAAACCTACATCGCAGGGTCTAAAATCGCTTTAATCAACACGCTAAAGATAAGGTTTACTCGCAACGGTGAACGTTCGATTGACGCGACAGATGCGGCCTTCGCTGTAACCTTCGATTCACGCTGAGCAGCGGCGCGTTGAAGCGGTTTTCAGACTCGAGACGTCGCTCGATCCGTTCGCCTGCTGCGATGACAGCTTCAAGAAGAACGCACTTCAAGAAGGTCTTCCCTCACCCTTTGTTTACGCTGAAATACCGAAATGCCCTTTCCGCTCGCGGGAGAGCGCATCCATGGCGAGAGCGTCCAAACACAGCTTTCACGCTCCGCGCAGGTAACGGATGATGCCGGAGAAATCGACGCTGCCGTCGCTGCTGCTTTCCACGAAGCGCTCGTAGACCGCGGCGGCGCCCGCGCCGAGCGGGGTGGTGGCGCGCGTGGCGCGCGCGGCGGCCTGCGCCAGCTTCAGGTCCTTGAGCATCATGGCCGCGGTGAAGCCCGCCTTGTAGTCGCGGTTCGCGGGCGACGCCGGCACCGGCCCCGGGACCGGGCAGTAGCTCGTCATCGACCAACATTGTCCGGACGACTTCGAGGAAATGTCGAACAGCTTCTGCGCCTCGAGGCCGAGCTTTTCCGCCAGCAGGAACGCCTCCGACACCACTATCATCGACGCGCCGAGGATCATGTTGTTGCAAATCTTCGCCGCTTGGCCGTTGCCGGGCCCGCCGGCATGGACGATGGTCTTGCCCATCTTTTCCAAGACCGGCCGCGCGCGCTCGAAGGCGTCATCGCCGCCGCCGACCATGAAGGTGAGCGTCCCCGCCTCCGCGCCGGCGACGCCGCCGGAGACCGGGGCATCAACCATGGCGAGCCCTTGGCCTTGCGCGGCCTGCGCCACGTCGCGCGCCGTCTTCACGTCGATGGTCGAGGAATCGATCAGCAGCGTTGCGGGCGCGACCGCTGCCAGCACACCGTCGTTTCCGAGATAGACGTCGCGCACGTGCTCGCCCGCCGGCAGCATGGTGATCACGACCTCGACGTCTTTGCACGCATCGGCGAGCGAATTCGCCCCCCTGCCCCCGCTTGCCGCGAGCCTCTCGGTCGCCTGCGCGTTGAGGTCGAAGCCCGTCACCGCGTAATCGGCCTTGAGCAGATTTTGGGCCATCGGCAGCCCCATATTGCCGAGCCCGATGAATCCGACCTTTGCCATGGCGTCCTCCACCCCGGTTGTCGTCAACTCATCCCGGCTGCTGGCGCGCGGCCATGACCGCGAGCCCCAGGTAGATGCCGAGCAGCAGCACGTCCACCACGACGACCCACATGTTTCCGCCGTAGATTTGCGGAAACAAGAACTCCACCGCAGCCATGGAGATGACGGAGGTGAGCCACACCACCGCGCCCCAAGGCGCGGCCAGCCACAACCCTACCCCCGCCACGAGGTCGATGATCGCGAAGAACACTGTCGCGACTTGATACGGCGTCGAATAGGAATCGAAGCCGGAGGGAAACGGCGCTGCAATTCCGCAAATGATCGCCCAATGGTAAAGGCCCTTGCAAAGCGAGACGGCGGCCATCACGCGCAGAAACACGACCAGCCGATAGGACCATCGCTTGCCGTCGGCTTCGTCGTCTGCGGCATGCACCGGCTCGAGGACGTGAGGCCCTTCCGCGTCGGTCATGACAGTTCGAGTTCGCTTGCGAGCGGCGCGAAATGCCGCTCCACCTCGGCCGCGCTCACCGCTGCGAGCGCGGACGGTCGCCAGCGCGGCCTCTGGTCCTTGTCTATGATCACCGCTCTGACCCCTTCGTAGAAGTCGTGCCCATGCACCACGCGGGAGACTATGCGGAACTCGGTTCGCATGCACCCGGCGAAATCGAGCGCCGAACCGCGCCGCATCTGCGCGAGGGCGATCTTGAGACTCGTCGGCGATTTTGTGCGGATCAAGGCGGCCGCGGCGGAGGCAAGAGACCCATCGGGTCCGCCCGCGGCGCCCTCGGCGTCGAGCGCGGCGAGGATGTCCTCGACCCGTTCTCCCCTGAACAGCGTCTCGATCGCCCGGCGTCGCGACGCCACCGGCCCGGGGGCGGCCGGCTGCGCGCACGCGGCCAGTGACGCGTCGAGCGGGCCTGCACGACACAACGCCTCGATCAAGTCGGGAAACTGCGCCGAGGGAACCCGGTGGGTGGCAACGCCCGCGGCCACGGCGTCCGCGGCATCGAGCCGCTCGCCGGTAAGCGCGCAATAAGTACCGAGGGCTGCCGGCAGGCGGGGCAAGAAGAAGGTCGCCCCAACGTCGGGAAAGAAGCCGATGCCAACCTCGGGCATGGCGAACATGAACTTGTCGCCGGCGACGCGATGGGAGCCGTGGACCGAGATGCCGACGCCGCCGCCCATGACAATGCCGTCGATGAGCGCCACATAGGGCTTGCGATAGCGTTTGATGCGGGCGTTGAGCGCGTATTCCTCGCGAAAATAGGTAAGCGCCTCGTTGTACCGTCCGGCGCGCCCCAAGTCGTAGAGTGCGCGCAGATCCCCGCCCGCCGAGAAGGCGCGGCTGTCATTCGAAGTGACGACCACGCGCGCGACCTCGGGATCACTCTCCCAGTCCGCGAGCTGTCGCGTCAGCGCGCGCACCATCGCGAGCGACACCGCGTTGAGCGCATGCGGCCGGTTGAGCGTGACGAGACCCGCTGCGCCGCGCCGCTCGAACAGGATATCGCCCGAGCTCACGCGCTCGCCCACAGATAGACCAGCGTGGCTGCAACCCCGAGCGCGCTGCGGCCGGCGTGGAGCCTGCCCCAGATTTCGATCAGACCGCGGGTCTCGGCATTGGCGGCGTCGAGCGGCGTCGCCACGATGCGCTTGTTGACCGGCAGGATCACCAGCAGCGTGTAGGGCCAATTGGCGAAGATCAGCGCCGCGCCGGCAAGCGAGCGCCAGTCGCCCGTCAGCCAAAACCCCAACAGCCCGAACAGCGCCGACGCCAGCGCAAGGCTCGCCTGCATGGCGAAGCCGCGCGTGTAGCTTGGTTGCCACTGCGCGAGCAGCGCTTTGTTGTCGAGAGTGAGCCGCGCCGGCTGCTCCGCCACGTTGACGTAGATCGCGGCGCCGGTGAAGACCGCGGCGGTCGCGAGCGCCAGCTCCTGCGCCATGAAGCTTTCGAGCGCCATGCAAGCGCTAGGAACGCGACGGCCACACGCCGGCGGTCTCCAACTCGTGCATCGCCTGATCGGTGAACTCGGCGCGCGGTGCGTCGCCGCCGATCACGAACATCAGGATCGCGTCCTGGTTGGGGTCGCCTTGCGTGATGTTCTCGAAGCGGCGGATCATGCCCGGGGGGAACGAAACCACGTCGAGCGGATCAAGATCGACGTGTTCAACCGCGCCGTTCTCGTTTTCCCAGCTCGCGCGCCATCTGCCGGTCATCGGGATGAAGGTCTCGTTGGTATCGTGATTGTGCATCATCGGGCCGTGGCCGGGTTTGGCTCGGCAATAGCCGAGATTGAATCCTTCGCTGATCTTGATGGCCGCGAGCCGTGCCGCCTCCTCGCCGACCGGCGACGTCACCGCGCCGCCCTCGCTTTTGGGCGGCTGAAATCCGATGACGTTGTAGAGGGTACGCTCGCAACCCGGCATCTTGCTGTCGGGCAGCCCGCCGTCGAACCCTTTGAGGTCCTTGAAACGGGCGACGCGCTTGATCATCTCGGCCCGGGACAATGTAACCCTCGGCAGCGTTTCCATCAGGTTTCTCCATGCGTTAGCAGGATTGCTTCAACCGTCGCTTAGGGTCTGTCAATTGCCCAACAAGTCGCGGCTGACGATGAGCCGCATCACCTCGTTGGTGCCTTCGAGAATCTGGTGCACGCGCAGGTCGCGCAAGACCCGCTCGATCGGATGGTCGCGCAGGTAGCCGTAGCCACCGTGGAGCTGCAGGCAGCCGTTGACCACGTCGAAGCCGGTATCGGTCGCGAGCCGCTTGGCCATGGCCGCGAGCCGCGTGGCGGCTCCCTCGCGCCGATCGAGCGCCGCCGCCGCCCGGTAGAGCATCAGGCGCGAGGCCTCGAGCTCGGTTGCATAGTCGGCGACGCGGAAGCCGAGCGCCTGGAAATCCGCGAGCCGAGTGCCGAACTGCTTGCGCTCCTTCATATGCGCGATGGTGCGCTCGAGGCAGAACTGGGCGCCGCCGAGCGAGCAGGCCGCGATGTTGAGCCGCCCGCCGTCGAGCGCGCTCATGGCGATCTTGAACCCCTCCCCCTCGGCGCCGACGAGGTTCGCTGCGGGGACGCGGCACGCTTCGAATATCACCATGGTAGTCGGCTGCGAGTGCCAGCCGAGTTTTTTCTCCTGTGCACCGAAGCTGAGGCCGGGGGTGCCGTTCTCGACCAGGAAGCAAGAGATGCCGTGCGGGCCCCCTTCTCCCGTCCGCGCCATCACGACGTAGACGTCGGAGCGGCCGCCGCCCGAAATGAACGCCTTGGTGCCATCGAGCACGTAATGATCGCGGCCGCGCTGGGCGCGGGTTTTCAGGCTGGCGGCGTCCGAGCCGGAGTCGGGCTCGGTCAGACAGTAGCTGCCGAACTTCGCCATGCTGCAGAGATCAGGAAGAAAGCGTTGCCGCAGGTCCTTCGAACCGTAAGCATCGATCATCCACGCCACCATGTTGTGGATCGAGAGATAGGCGGCGGTCGAGGGACAGCCCTGCGCCAGCTCTTCGAAGATCAGTACGGCATCGAGCCGCGAGAGCGCGGAGCCGCCGACGTCGGCCGCCACGTAGATACCGCCGAGCCCGAGCGCCGCGGCTTCTCGCAGCGTGTCAACCGGGAAGACCTCGTCCTCGTCCCATTGGCGGGCGAACGGCATCATCGCCGCGCGGGCGAAGGCGCGGGCGGTCTCCTTTATCGCACGTTGTTCCTCGGTGAGATCGAAGTCCATGATGGCGACCGATAACGGCAGCCCGTTCGACCGTCAATCGACCACCGAGCAATCGAGAACAGCAACGCCCATTGTCGATCCCGCAGCAACGTTGACCGCGACGGCGATCGGGCGCGACGACGTCATCCGAACATCCAGGAGCTCGGATTCGCAATCGGTTTGTTTTCATTGAGCGCCAGCACGCCTTTGACGTTGCGCACGAGCGACCAGATGAACCACCAGAACAACACGGCGATCCCGACGACCACACTGGCCAGGATTATTCCGATTGCAAGATACAAGAGCCCGATCCAGAACGTGCGAATTTGAAACCGGCAATGCGTGCTCAGCAGCGCATCGGCGGAGGCAAGCTGGACGTGCGCGATGATGACCCCGATGAGGGCTGTTATTCCCGTGAAGTAGGAGACGAAGTAGAGGATATAGACGATCAGCGCGAGCTGCTTGCCGGAAACGGCGGATTGCTGCGACGGATCAGGTCTTGGAGCCGACATGGGAGAGCCTCGCCTAGGATGACCGGGTCATCGTGGCACGGTCATCGCTCCAACGGCAAGGCGCAGCCGCCGTCACCGTGGTCCGACGTCGCAGTTTGAGGCCGGAGCCGAGACCCATCGGATGCAGATGCAAGAGACTCCGAGCACCGGTGGAGATTATATTAGCAACGCCACACACGACCGGGGGTCGACATCACCATAACATCTGCGAGCGTTCCCGCAGTTGCCTCCGTATGGACGCGATGGGGCCAACTCGCCCTTGGCGTCGTCTGCATGGTGATGATCGCCAATCTGCAATACGGCTGGACGCTGTTCATCAATCCGATCGACGAGAAGTACCACTGGGGCCGGGCCGCCATTCAGGTCGCGTTCACGATTTTCATCGTGACTGAAACGTGGCTGCAGCCTGTCGGGGGATATTTAATCGATCGTTTCGGCCCCCGAGTCATGGTCTGCATCGGCGGCGCGCTGGTCGCGACCGCCTGGGCCATCAATTCGGTCGCCGACTCGCTCGCGCTGTTCTATCTCGCCGCGATCATCACCGGCCTTGGTGCCAGTCCGATCTTCGGCGCCACCGTCGGCAACGCGCTGAAGTGGTTCCCCGACCGGCGCGGCCTTGCCGCCGGCCTCACATCCGCCGGCTTCGGCGCCGGCTCGGCCCTGACCGTTGTGCCTCTCGCCAACATGATCCAATCGCGCGGCTATGAGGCCGCCTATCTGTGGTTCGGGCTCGGCCAGGGCATCGTGGTCATGGTGGTCGCACTGCTGTTGCGCGCGCCCAAACCGGCCGAGATCGTGGCAGCGGGACCGGCGCTCGTGCAGCAAGGCAGTCGGGACTACCGGCCTGCGGCGGTGCTGAAGTCGCCACCATTCTGGCTGATGTATGCGATGTTCGTCATGGTTGGAAGCAGCGGCCTGATGGCGACGGCGCAACTGGCTCCCATCGCCAAGGACTTCGCGATCGACAGCGTACCAGTATCGCTGCTCGGGCTCACCATGCCGGCACTGAGTTTCGCGTTGTCCGTCGGACTCGTGCTCAATGGCTTATCGCGACCGCTCTTCGGCTGGGTGTCCGATCGGATCGGCCGTGAGAACACCATGTTCATCGCTTTTTTGTTGGAGGGCATCGGCATCTCCGCGCTGCTTTTATGCGCCGGCAACCCGATGGCGTTCGTGTTGTCGTCGGGACTGGTGTATCTCGCCTGGGGCCAGATCTTCGCCCTGTTCCCTGCCACCTGCACTGACCTCTATGGCAGAAAGTTCGCGACCGCCAATTACGGCATGCTTTATACGGCCAAGGGAACGGCCGCTCTCCTGGTCCCCTTGGCCAACGTGTTGGCCACGGCGACCGGAAGCTGGACGGCCGTATTCGTGGTGGCATCGGTGCTCAATGTAGTTGCGGCCACATTGGCTTTGGTCGCGCTAAAGCCGATGCGACAACGAGCAATGGCGAAAGCTTGATCGCGCCAGACCCGAACATCCGGAGTGTCCCGGCGTCTTCTCGTTGACGTGGGTGCATCCCTCGGCACCGCCTGTCACAAGAGGCCTGGGATCCAGCGCTTCACCCGCCGCTGATAATCGAGGTAAGGCGCGCCAAACATCGCTTGCAGGCGAGCCTCGTCCTCGAGCACGCGGCGATGAAACCAGACCGCGCGCGCAGCGAACAGCACCAGCGCGAACCACGAGGCGAACGTCAATGCCAAGCCCAGCATGAAAATCAGGTGCCCGAGATACATCGGGTTGCGGACGTAACGATAAGGCCCGCTCTCTACGATCCGATCCGGCGGCGTGCCAAGTCCGGGACCGCCGCAGCCCAATCGGCTGCGAAGACGGCCGACCATCAGATATTGCAGATATCCCCAGGCCAGCAGCGCAAGACCCGCTGGCACGACGGTGAGCCGCTCACCTTGCCGGACGAACTCGAACGCGACCACGAGCAAAGGGCAAAGAACAAATGTTTGCACCGGGGTTCGCGTCAGCCAGCGAAGAAGCAAGCGTTTCATGGTGCCCACGGTCCAGGCATCGACCGATCCACGCCGCCTTGCGAAGCTCAAGCGCGTCTTAAAGCTCGCGCGCGCCTAATGATTGACCATGTCCGCCGCCGCGGCCGCGATCGCCTTCGGCGTTTGATAGACCTCTTGCACGATCTGCTGCACCGCTTCGCCGGAAACCGGATTGATCTCCAGTTTCATTTTCTCGGCTTCGGCGAGGAAGCCCGGATCCTTCATGGTATCCATGAACGCCTTGCGCAGAGCGGCCGTGCGGTCCGCAGGAATGCCGGGAGGCGCCAGAAAGGGACGTCCCATCGGCTGGCGGGCAAATACCAGCTTGAAGATCTGCCGCTCCTCGCTGGTCTTGGCAAAATCCATGACCAGCGGAACGTTCGGAAGATCACCGTGCTTGCTCAAGGACAACTGCACCAGGACGTTGATCTTACTTTCATCGAACC
>Ga0310913_10001278_pt1 | contig 12827 bp, 12 predicted proteins | sample GREbulkMGOX082_FD_203447 | JGI IMG/M metagenome (GOLD analysis project Ga0310913, IMG submission 203447) | Lab enrichment of tropical soil microbial communities from Luquillo Experimental Forest, Puerto Rico - GRE.bulkMG.OX082 | ecosystem: Environmental > Terrestrial > Soil > Tropical forest >...
AGCTGCACGGTGGCGGTGACCTTCAAACCGACGGCGAGCGGGGCGCGGACGGGGTCTTTCTTAGTGCGCCAGGGGGCCGCCAGCGTCCACATACCTTTGAGCGGCACCGGCACGTAGGAGCAGTAGCACGTGAAAATAGCGGAACAACCCTGCGGTCTCGCAATCGGGTGAACACGCCCTCGGATCCGAAAAACCGCGAATTTGACCGCCAGCCGTGGGGTGCGTAGAGAAAGGGCCGGCAGACCTCAAAGGCGGAGGTCTGCGCTACCCGGCGATATATGCGGTTAGCAGTACGACGCTGAACCCAATATGAGCCTGCCACGAAGGCGGGGCTTATTAAAGCCCGCTCTTCCGGCCACCGGTTGGGGATCGTGGCCGCGGAGTAGGAAGCTACAGAGGTGCCCGCCCCTGAATAATTCGGATCAGCACCGCTACGATCGCGAGCACGAGGAGAATATGGATGAAGCCGCCGAAAACGTGACTCGTCACGACTCCCAACAACCAGAGAATCACGAGAATGCCAAAAATCGTCCACAGCATCTTTTTTATTCCTCCAGTCGCCAGGCCCGGCGCTCGTCGTCCGGAGTGCCCAGCAGAGGGGGGACACTGCTGGTCGGCACTTGCGTCCCGGGCCTGGCGAGATTGTGGTCAAAGGCGCAACGCTACGCTTTGGTGAAGGGCTCTCCGCCGTGCGGAGAATATTTCGCCAATGCCTTGTCCAGCGGCCGAGCTGCGGACGGAGCCGAAACACTTCCGTAAATCAGAAGCGCTCTCGCGTTGACCTTCTGCCCGTACAGGCGTTCGTTCTCGTCACTGTCCTGCTTGAGAACGTCTCCCTCCAGCGAGACGCCGGCAAAAAGGCCTCGCGTGCGGGAGTAGCTGATAATCTCAGCATGCAACTGGAGGTCGGTAGCGCCCTCGGCCGTGCGGCCGACGGGCCCGGCAGTGGCAGACACGTCCGCCCCGAACTTCACGCTGTCCGCCACAAGCTTCTTCGCGCCGGCCGCGTTCATCACAATAAAGACCACGTCGGTTGCTTTGCCCCCGAGTTGAAACCCCACGTTCGCCCCGCCCAAGGTGAAGAGGGATGGAGCTCCCCAGGATCCATTTCCACCCCTCCGGCAGACGAGTACTCCCCGGCCGTACTCACCGCCAACCACAAATGCGGCTCTGATTTCGGAGGGGATGATGCCGACGCAGACGGCTTTGTCCAGGAGGTCCTGGGGAATGCCTTTGTCCGGCGTACTCATGATTTCATTGAGGACGTCAGTTGCCTTCAGCAACTGCTTGGCTGGGGTGCTTTCGGCTACCGCCATTCCTGGTCCCCACAAGACGAATGCAAGCAATAAGTTTATGCTTCTCTTCATAGGATCTTACCTCCTCGTGCGTTGGAAGTTCGTTTCATGTTCGAGGCCGCCACAGCATACACCTCGTGCTCATTTCGAGCCCGTTCGAGTCTCCTCCCGCAATCAGGACCCGCCGGTTACGGTACGGGGCATGGGCCTATCACTTTGAGCGAAATCAGCTTTCGCCTCCCCCATCGTCGAAACGTCTTCGGCGCCGGTCTGTTCGAGGGCCTTTCTAGCGCTCTTCGTCCAAGTCTTGTTGTCGCAGTGGACAGAGAGGAGTATTCCTCCTTTCCTGACACGGCCCTTGTACCTCTTGGCGACGTATTCGGGTACCTCCAGGCCGATGAGACCCCCGGCAATTCCCCCCACGGCCGCACCCGCACCGATTCCAGCCAGGGTCGCGATAATTGGACCGGCAGCGATCAGCGCGCCCACACCTGGGACGGATAGCGCCCCTATGCTCACGAGCCATCCCAGCGCGGCGCCTACGAGCGCGCCCGAGCCCGCCCCGGCGACGGCACCTTCCGAAGCTTTCGTGCCCTTCTCGGTAGCGAGATCCTTCGAACCCTCATTTTCGGGAAGTAGCACCGAAATATCGGTGCTCCTGAAACCCCTCAATCGGAGGAGGAGGACGGCGCCTTGAACGCTATCTACGGTGGGATATATGCCAAAGACTGCGATGTTCTTGCACATACGTGGCACTCCTTCGTTCCTTCCTTCATCTCGCGGCGTCAGAATCTATGTGAAAACTGCCTTCTCCAGCGGCTGTGCCGACGGCTTATAGAAATCAAGGCATTGGCGTCCCGCGACGGAAGGCCGCAGGCCTTCCCCACAGCGGGCGGCGAAGCCCCTTTCGCCCGAACCGACGTTTTCACAAAGACTCTTCTCTTAACTCTGATGCGATGCTCACTCTGCGCAGAAATCCTCCTGCATTTCCCTGTTTGCTGCGCCAGGTGCTGCTCCCAAGCCTGCCAGGCTGTCCGTTAAGGTAGCGCCTTCGTCTTGAGTACGGGACGCATCCACCGTCAAATGCTGCAAAGGGCCCAATAGGCCGTTGTAGGCTCGGAAGAGGAGCGACCTCACTGCCACTTCGGAGAGTTGCAGGATGCTCGCGACTTGACCGTGAGGGATCCCCTGATACTTGTGCAAAAGGAGTGCGATACGCTCCTTCTCCGGTAGGGATGCAATGGCGCTTGCAATCATGTTCCAATGCTGCTCCTGCCTCAAGGACTCTTGGCTGCCAGTAGGCCACTCCGTCGTTCTGTCGGTCTGCAGCGGCAGCCGGCCTCCGGCCTCACACCCCGCTAGCGGCATGCGTCCTCCCTTTTCCACCGTGTCGTACCTCCCAAAATGAAGCAGATGCACGCCTCGTGCCAAGACGCCTCTCCTTCTAAGTTTGGCTCTGTCAATACGTTGAAAGGACCAGGGTGTGGCAGCTCTGTGAAGCCTTGCAAATCTTACTGACCTGTCGAGAATTTTTGTCGGGCGGACGACTACTGAGGCTGCGGAAAAAGTGTTGTGGCGCGCTCCGAAAGGGCGGGGCTGAAGAGTCTGTGTGAAAACTGCCTTCTCCAGCGGCTGCGCCGCCTGCTGTGCGGAAGGGCTCAGCCCTTCCGGACCGCTTAAGATTAAGCTCTTCTGGCTCAGTCGCCTGCCGGAAAGCCACAGGCTTTCCGCACAGCAGGCGGCGGAGCCGCTTTGCCGCAACCGACGTTTTTACACAGTCTCTGAGGCCCCGCCCTTCCGAGGCCCCGAACAGGGTTTTCCGCAGCCTCTACTGCCGGGCCGCTCCGGCAGGGGGGCGTGAAGGTCACTCTTCCAGTTTCGGACCGCTACAAGTGGGAAGACTCGTCATCCTTGTCCTCATCCCGCCGCTTCGCTTCTGGAAAGCGCCGCTCGAGTATACGCCGCGCCACGTTGCGTCCTCCAAGACCAAAGGCAATAGCCAGTCCCATCATGATCGCTCCAAAGGAGATGGAGAAGGCAACCACGACCACACCCCTACCGAGCCCGATACGCTCAAGCGCCATGGTAATGGCGAAAAGCAAAATCAGAAATCGCACGAAGCTACTGAATAACCGCGGAGATGGTGAGTCGGCATTTACGGCGGCCAGAAGGGCAGCGCGGGAAAAGAAGTTGGCGGCCAGCAAACCGAAGAAGAGAATCAGGAGGGCCACAACGAACTGGGGAAGCAGGGAAACGAAATTCGAAATCTCTAGCTGCAGAGCAACGATCCCAAGCGCATTCACCCCGACCAGCATGAAAGTTATCCACACCGCCCAGAATACGATCCGGCTAACAATCTCGGCCGGTGAAGGCAGGGCAGCCTGAGTGAGCAAGTGGGTGAGACCTTTGGTTTCGAAGAGCCTGTTAAGCCGCAGCACGAGCAACAGGCGACGCAAGACGACTTCGAGAACCCAAGCGACAACCCATCCCACCACAAAGATAACGGTCATAGCCACCAGCCGGGGCAGGAATTGCACCACCAGCTCGGAAACAGCTTTTAACGCCCAGCTCAGGTTCTTGATAACCAATTCGTTCATCGCTCACCTCACGTTTGCCTGTTTCCAACTCTCGATCAGATACGGTTTCAGCCGTTCGTACTCCAGCCGGAGCGATTCGAGCTTGCTCTCAACCTCTTGCCCATCGGCGCGAAGGTTCTCCAAAATGAAGGAACTGACTCTACCCCGGTAGAGCGGTGTCAGAGCCTGCAACAGATGGTCCCGGTTGATGACGGAGCGGTGGTGGGAAGAGGCGAATTCATAGACTGTTTTCGCCCAGAGTTCGTCAGGAAAGTGGAAAAGCTTCTCGTCCAGCTTTGAGATCCCGCGGATCCCTTGAAGCGTCGACGGCGAGAGGATCTCCTCCAGTACGGCGCCAAGCTGATCCACGCCGCTCTTGAACATCTCAAACATCCGCTTCCTGTTCACCCTCACGGGATCGAGGTCCAGGACAGGCTGGAACCCAAAGGTGGGCACGTCCTGCGACCCTTGCTGCGAGACCCAGTAGGATTCGTGGATATCCATACAATGGAACGCAGCTCCCGCGATCTCCCGAATAGCTGTGGTGAGATCCAGGCCGGAGCGTTTTGAGGCTTCGACTCTCGGTCCAAGAAAGGACTGACAGACCTGGTACTTTCCGGCCATCGTCGTGGTCGTCATCCAGGCGTACGCGCCGAATCGGAGAAAGTCCTGCCATCCTGAATCGTGCTCGAGGAAGTGGCTGGCAAGCCGGCCGGAGAACGCCAACTCTCTCCCTACGGGTTCCTCGATCCGGTAGCCGAATGTGGCGCGAATTAGCGGATGAAGCATGTTTTTGACCAGCAACCCGTCAAAGCGGTGACGCTCATAGATGGGCGCGACGAAGTCGAACTTCTCCTTAAGAACCGGGCGGATCAGCGCTTCCATCCACTCGGGCGTTATGCTCAGAAGGTCTGCAGAAACCAGGGCGCAGGCCTGGGCACCCAACAAATCGGCAGCAGCGAGGATCATCCTCAAGGCCCCCACTTGGCCCTGGACGCCGGGATAATGCCCGCTCACGACGTGCATCGTTCGCAAGGGATTGGAGGCGAGAGCCGTCCGAAAATCGGGGATGGATGCCGCTTGCACCGCCTCGGTGGTTCCGTCGTTGGAGCCTCCGTCAGGATTGATCAAGACGCTGCGTTCTCTGGGGTAATACTTGACAAGTCCAATCAGAATCGCGTCGATCACTCGCTCGACGGTTGTGCGGTTGTTCAGAGTGGGGACACCGACCAGAATGTCCACTCCACCCACCGCCGTGAGCTGGCGCACGAACTCATCGGAGAGAAGGCTTTCTTCGGTCAAAAGGCACTCCAAAGCCAGTGGCGGGTGGTTAGTGGGTAGTGGCTAGTCGTCTTGTTCATAAATGTCGCTATATCGCCCTCGGGGCTGGGGCTGGCGCACACCTTTTAGGTGTGCGTGTTGGCCGGTCGTGCGGAATCGCTGACCTAAAGGTCTGCGCCAGCCCGATAGCGCGATACTTATGAACAGCACGACTAGAGGAGGGGAAAAGCGGAAAAAGGAGAAAGGGGGAGATGATTGCGCCTCTGGCTTCAAGGTTTCCCCATTTTCCCCTTTCGCCCTTCCCCCTCTCTCCCATTCTAGCCACTTGCCACTAACCACTATCTTTCACAAGCGGCGCAATCGAAACCAGTAGAAGTCGTAGGGCCCGAGGGTCAGGGGGTAGGGAAGCCTGCCTATACGCGGGAAGGGATTCCCGCCAAACATTTCAATGGGAATGTGGCCTTGAAACTTCGTGAGGTCGAGTTCTACGGCTTGGGCGGCGCTCGAAAGATTATTGACCACCAGGACCTTTTCGTTGCCCAGCTCTCGAATGTAGGCGAACACCCTGTGGTTCGGGGGCCGCAAAAGCTCAATTTGCCCTCGACCGAAAGCACGGCATGATTGCCGCACTCGGATCAGCCTCTTCGTCCAGGAGAGAAGCGAGTGGTCGCTATGCCTCTGGGCTTCTTCATTCACGATGTGATATCCGTACACGGGGTTCGAGATCAAGGGCAGGTACAGACGTTCAGGATCGGCGGCGGAGAAACCTGCGTTGCGGTCGGCACTCCACTGCATCGGCGTTCGGACACCGTTCCGATCTCCTAAGTGGATGTTGTCTCCCATGCCGATCTCGTCCCCGTAGTAGAGAATAGGACTTCCCGGCAGAGACATGAGCATGCCGTTCATCAGCTCGAGCCGCCGGCGGTCATTCTCCATAAGGGGAGCCAGTCGCCGTCTGATGCCGTGGTTGAGACGCGTGCTCTTGTCGAGAGCGTAGACGTCATACATGTAGGCGCGTTCCTCATCGCTCACCATCTCCAGCGTCAGTTCGTCATGATTGCGAAGAAAGATTCCCCATTGGCACGCCGGGGGAATCTCGGGGGTCTGCTCCAGGATGTCGACTAGCGGTTTCCGGTCTTCCAGCTTAACCGCCATAAACATGCGCGGCATCAGCGGGAAGTGGAAAGCCATATGAAATTCGTCTCCGTCGCCGAAGTAAGGCCGTACGTCTCTCGGCCACTGGTTAGCTTCAGCAAGCAGAAAGTTCTGCGAATAGTTCTCATCCAGGCGGCGCCGAAGGAACTTCACTACCTCATGGGTCTCTGGGAGGTTTTCGCAGGAAGTGCCCTCCCGCTCCACCAGATAAGGCACGGCGTCCACTCTGAAACCATCCACCCCAATGTCGCGCCAGAACTTCAGGACCTTCCACATCTCCTCGCGGACTGCCGGATGGTCATAGTTGAGGTCGGGTTGATGACTGAAAAAGCGGTGCCAGTAATATGACTTTGATACCGGGTCCCAGGCCCAGTTGGAGAGTTCGGTGTCCTTGAAGATGACGCGCACGCCCCGGTAGCGGTCATCCGTGGCGCTCCAGACGTACCAGTCGCGACGCGGATTGTCACGGGAGCTGCGGGCCTGTTGAAACCAAGGATGCTGGTCCGATGTGTGGTTGATCACAAGCTCCGTAATCACCCGCAGCTTGTGCCGGTGGGCTTGCTCGAGGAACTCCCTGAAATCGTCCAGCGTGCCATAGTCCGGGTTGACGCTTGTGTAGTCGGAGATGTCGTAGCCGTCGTCTTTTAAGGGAGAGGGATAGAAGGGAAGGAGCCACACCGTCGTCACCCCCAGATCCTGCAGGTAATCCAACTTTTGCAAGAGTCCGGGGAAATCTCCTATTCCGTCACCGTTGCTGTCGCTAAAAGCGCGCAGATGAATTTCATAAATAATGGCATCTCTGTACCAAAGTGATTCGTCGTGGCCAGTTGGCTGCTCCCTTGGTATGACGTTCGTCACAGGCACCCTCCCGGGTAGTGGGTGAGTTTGATGTAGGGGCGGTGGCTTTACGCCGCCACGTGGCGGGGTAAACTCGCCGCTGCGGGGGCAAACTGACCCACTACCTCGTGGCGGCACCGCTGCCGAAGTCCTGGTTCGTCAGGGTAGGGTCAACAAGGTAGAGTCATAGTCTAGGGGCTTGTGAGCGTTGATCGGTCTGATTTCGTGCAACTCTCTTTCCAGTCTCTCCAGATATCGCCGAACGTCCCGCGGGCCACGCAGGTGGAACTTCGCTTTTGAGGTCCGCGGCCCAACACAGACCGTGATCCCATTCCCCAGTGCCGCGAATGCAGACTCGTCCGTCGTATCGTCGCCCACGTACAAGGGCAGGGTCCCGGCCGGCATCTCGCCGAGCAGCGCCCGCACTGCGGCGCCCTTTCCTCCGAGCTCTTGAGGCATTACCTCCCACACTTTGCTGCCGGGGAGGAGACGCAAATGCGGCTCGAAGGCCTTTGTCACCCTGGCCACAATCTCGCCAGCCCGCTGGACGGCGCGCGGGGTTGCCCCCCGCACGTGGAGGGCAAAAATCGGGCCTTTTTCTTCCATCCAGACGCCCCGCAAGCCTGCCAGCTCAAGCTTAACTTGTCGCTGCGCCCGGTGAAAGAGCCTCCTCACCGCCACCCCCGGCGGAGCCGGCTTGGGCCCTTCCCAGCCATGTAGGCCGAAGTAACGAAGGCCAGGCACGCCGACGCGATTCTCCACATCGACACGACGCCGCCCGCTGAGAATGAACACCCCGACCCGAGAATGACGACCCAATCGCTTCAGCACCCGCCGCGTGGAGTCACTTAAGTTGACTTCATCCGGCCGGGTACGAAATGGCGCCAGCGTTCCGTCAAAGTCCAGGAACAACGCCAGCCGATCTGCCAAACGGACGCGCTCGGCAACCTGCGACCAGCAGTCAAACAAGTATGGAGGGTTCTCGCTAACGTGGCTGCGCTCACTTCTCGTAGAGGCCGCCTTTAGGCGGGCTTTCGCAGGTTTCGTCAAGTGGGAGTAACCTCGAGGTTCCTGGCAAGTGAGCCTTCCCATCGTCCGGCGGCAATTCTCAGAAACGTCGGTCGAATCAAGCAGACCTGTGCTCCAGCGCATGCGCTGCCGTTCGAAGAGAATGCACTGGCGCCTTCTCGCCCTTCTCCATGCGAATCTCGGCCAGCTCGGCGATGAGACTCGCAGCCCAGCGGTAAATATTGTGTTCTTTCACCGCTCGGCGCATGCGCTGCATCCGCGCCGTTCGCTCCGCAGGGTCCATGTCGAGAGCGGTGCGAATAGCGTCCGCCAAGGCCTCCGTGTCATAGGGATTGACGACGAGAGCATCGTGTAATTCGCGGCTCGCGCCGGTGAAGCGGCTCAGAACGAGAGCTCCCTGCTCGTCGTCGCGCGCGGCTACAAACTCCTTGGCCACCAAGTTCATGCCGTCATGCAAGGCAGTCACGAGACACACGTGGGCGGCCCGATAGTAGGCGTCGATTTCCTGGTGGCTGTGATGGCGTTTGAGCAACACGATGGGTTTCCATTTGCCGGCCCGGAAGCGGCTGTTGATGCGCTCCGCCTCCTCCTCAACCTCGGCCAGCAGTTCACCGTAGCGTCGGATGCGAGTACGGCTGGGGGCGCCAATCTGCACAAACGTGAATTTCTCACGGTAAGCCGGGCACTTTTCCAAGAAGCGTTCGATGCCGCGAAAGCGCTCGAGAATTCCCTTGGTGTAATCGACACGATCCACGCCGACGCCAAGGAAAGCGGCTTCGATGCCCAATCGCTTGAATAGGGCGGCACGGTCGGGGAATGGCCAGCCGTTCGAGCCAGGCTTCTGCGTGTGCTCCGGCAGAGCCACGCTAATCGGGAAAGGCTTGACGATAGTGCGATGGCCTCCGCGATTGACGGCAAAATGCTCCCGATCGATGCGCGATTCCAGGCTGCCGTCAATCGTCTCGAGGAAGTAGTTGCAATGTGATTGGGTGTGGAATCCGATCAGGTCAGCGCCCAGCAGTCCGTCGAGCAGCTCCCGCTCCCATGGGCAAATGCCGAAAGCCTGCGGGTTTGGCCAAGGAATGTGCCAGAAAATCGCCACCCGAGCGTCCGGACGCCCTTCCTTCACCAGGCGAGGCAGCAGCGCAAAATGGTAATCCTGAACCAGAACAAACGGCGCTTCTATGCCTGCCATTTCCTCGAGGAGCGCGCCGGCAAACTTGCGGTTAACAGCCTGGTAGCACGACCAGTCCTCCTTGCGAAAAACGGGCCGGGTGTGAGCGATGTGGCAGAGCGGCCAGAGACCTTCGTTGGAGAAGCCGTAATAGTAGCCGTCCTCTTCCTCGTGGCTGAGCCACACCCGGCGCAACGTGTATTGGGGATGGTCCGGCGGCACGCGGAGCCTGTCGTGCTCGTCCACCGTCTGAGTGTCAGCCTCACCGGCGCCATGCGCAATCCATGTACCGTCGCAGGCGACCAGGACCGGTTCGATGGCCGTCACCAGCCCGCTCGCAGGGACGACGACCTCAATCGATTTCTCGCCCGGTACATGTTCATAGGGTTCGCGGTTCGAGACCGCGAACAATGCGCCGTTGTGCAGCTTGCTCTGCACGTGGATGCGCAGTCGGTCCGCGGTCCAAAGCGATTCGCCCGCCTCGCGCAGCCGAGCTTCCTCTTCCGCGGCTGCCCTCGCAGCGACTAGACTCTGGGCAATGTTCACCACTTCATGGGATAGGGGCTCGAACAGATCCCCGCCCCCCGCCGCCGGAGGTAATGGCTTCCTACCCGCCCGCAGGTCCCTCAGCCACTCCGCCGTCCTGGCGATGGGTCCAACAATGCTCCATCGAACAATCAAGAGGGTGACCAGGGTGATGAAAACAACCTGCACTAACACGCGCCACACGGCCTGGCGCCAGATCTCGAGGCTTTGCGCCTCGATATAGCTCGCATCGTGAACGATGGCCAACGCCCCAGTTACAGTGGCCTCTTGGTGAAGCGGTACCACGTAAATATGCATGGTGGCCGGACCCAAGCGGACGAAATCACCGAATCCGCGGTTCTGTTCAATCGTTGTCTTCACTGCCGCCGGGTTGGGCGCGAGCTCTTTGCTCAGCTTCGAGGTTATGGCCAGTGGTCTCCCCTGGTCGTCGTAAATGGCCACACCGGCCAGGCGCTCTCGATTGTTAAAGCGGTCGACTATCTGTTGCAGGTGTTTTTGCTGCCGCGGGGTGCGGAAACTATTCTCCATGAGGGGCTCGATGGCCTCCGTCAGGCTTTCTGCCAGAACCTCCGCGCGCCTTTCGAGATCGCTTCGAAGACCGCGCTTTTCACCTCGCACTTCGCTGCGCGCGAACAGGAACGTCACCAATGTGACGCCAGCGATCAACGACAGGATTAGTCGAACACTCACACGCATATGACACACTCAGGATTCCGCTGCAACGTCAAAGACGACGACCTACTCCTAACCCGCAAACGTTTCAACTTCGAAATCAGTTCCACAATGCGCGAAGCTGGCAACTAAGCACACCGCTACGTTAATTATAGCAAATAACATGCCAGACGCAGGCGACGGACACTCGAAGGGAATACTGCTATGCATTCGCAAGGCCAAGAGCATTCTCGATCGATCAAAAAAAATCGGCTCATGAAGCTGGAAAGCTGGCTCTAGGTCGAACCATTTACACTCTACATGTAAGAATTTCCAGCCCTTTGATCCAGTCTGTCTGCGCCGGTTTTCGACGTCAGCTCGTGCCACCAAGTGGCAACGAAGTGCGCTGGGCGGTTTGTAGGTCCTGCGGAACTGATTGAAAACTAATAATTTGCTTATACAGGGCGAACCTGACGTGTAATTCTTACCTCACATCCAACCCCTGCCCGGACAACTCGAACGGCGTGTATCTATATGGATACGAGGAACTTCGACCCTCTCGTGGCCTTTGGCGAGGCGCGTGCAGTACTACGTAGGCTCGCGCGTGTAATTCTACGGTCGAGGGATGGTTCTCATGCTGCAACTCGTTCGGTGTGACGAAATCAATCATGAAGTCCGAGAGCCGGGAACTACAGACGGCATTTACCTGTGCGATCTTCCGGATGGCGCCTCGCTTGAGGTAGAAACGAAACACCACCGCTATAAGATTGTAAAGCTTGCCCAAACCCAAGCGCGCATTTCAGGTCACCCCACGTATTGTCCGGAACCCATTACGGTGGAAATCGAAGGGTCTGCCGGCGAAGGTTCGGCCCTGAAACTAGGGTTTATTGGACGCGGAATGCACCTGATGTTTCAGCACCCGACGTATCACACCCTGACGACTTCTCGCATCCTGGACATTCGCAGGTTAGGCTAGCCACAAAAGGTTCAGTCACGCTGAGTCACGCACTACCCCGACAGATCGCACCAATCTGCTGTTCGGCCGTTATGCCGCGCTTGTGGGCTGGTAAGACTCATCAAACAACTGGGCGTCAGGGTGTGGCTCTGGTCTCTGTTGGCCGGCCGGCACTTTCCAGAAAGGAGGCCCGAGCGTCCCACGGAATCTGGTTCGCACGCAGAGGAACACCGAGCGCCTGAAGCCTGCCCCAATCTGACACTGTCCGGTCGAAGTCGCCACCCAGCGATACCAGGGTGGCGGCAAATTCATCGGCAGCTTTCCTCGCAAGATCGCCGGCGGTTGTGAGCTCCTGCTCCTGCGCGACCAACGGGTTTCCGGCGCTGTTATTGGTATGGTCGTTGGCGAGATCCAAAAGCGCCGATCCGAAGCCGAGAGCAATGTTTACAGCCTCTGGGTGCACGTGCCACAGCGGGCGAGACGCCCGCGCTACGTCGGTGGCTGGTTGTCAGCGCCCCGGAGCATCTCTTTCGAGTGTCGGTGAACGGTGGGCCTCCCCAGCCGCTCTTCGAAGTCCCGCCACCGGCGGCGTTGAAAATTCCCCGCACCTCCGACCTAACAGCCCGATAGAGGATCTCACCAATATCCTCCTCGGAAAGGAACTGCATGGGTGGATCGGCGCCGCGCACCTGCAACACCCAGGGAAAGGAACTAAATGGCCAGCAGAAGACTTCGCTGACGATGTTGCGTGTATGCGGGCCCAGGACGATCGACGGCCTGAGAATGATGACCAAGATCTCCGGATGCTCGGCCATGAACTGTTTGCACCATGCGGTCGACTTCAGCTTTGTGCTTCGAATAGAGATATCGTGGTGTGCCGGTCACCGGGGTTTCCTCGCTGAGAAAAGGGGATCCTCTGGATTGCCGGGATTGACATAGGCGGTGGTGCTGCTGGTGTAGATGACCCGCTTCAGGCCAGCTGCTGCCGCCGCCCGCAACAAATTCCGCGAGCCTTCAATGTCAACCTGGCGGTGCCGTCGGTGATTGTGGATCGGGTTGAACTGCCAGGCCAGGTGCATCGCGGTGTTAATGGCATGGGATTGGAACAGGTCTCTTAGGTCGCTCCAGGGCGCGGTGAGATCAAAGCGCAGGAAGAGAGCTTCGCATTTCACCTTGGCTTCGCGCGGCCGGATGTCCAGACCGAGGATGAACTCCACGTCGGGGTCCGAACCGAGGCGGGTGATCAATTGTTGCGCCAGGTAGCCGCCGCTACCGGTAATTGCTAGTCGCGTTGCCAATGGGTCAGCAGTCGGCTGAGAGTGGTAAGC
>Ga0310913_10001293_pt1 | contig 12774 bp, 6 predicted proteins | sample GREbulkMGOX082_FD_203447 | JGI IMG/M metagenome (GOLD analysis project Ga0310913, IMG submission 203447) | Lab enrichment of tropical soil microbial communities from Luquillo Experimental Forest, Puerto Rico - GRE.bulkMG.OX082 | ecosystem: Environmental > Terrestrial > Soil > Tropical forest >...
TTCGGCATGCGCCAGGCGCCCGCCCGCATGCCGACCGGCCTTCAGCCATTGATCGACGGCGCGTTCGATATCGCCGGCGGCGGTCAGATGATGCGCCAGGAGTTCGGGCTGGCGCTGGACGAGATCGCCGAAATGCTCTTCCAGTGCCGCCGCGACGCGCGCGTGCAATTCCTGGCGCCGCCCGCGCAGCAAGGTGCTGTAGGCGGCGTCCTGCACCAGCGCGTGCTTGAAAAGATAGGAGGATTGCGGCGCAATCCCCCGACAGAACAACAGCCCGGCGGCCTCGAGCCTATCGAGCGCGACCGTCAGCTCGACGGCGGGCCGGTGCGCCACCGGCTCGATCAGGTCGTAGCCGAACTCGCGGCCGAGGATCGCGCCGATCTGAGCAACCTCCTTAGCGCTCGGTCCGAGCCGATCGAGCCGCGCGATCAGCGAGGCGTGCAAGGTGGCGGGGATCGACAGGGCCGGCGATGGGCTCGCCGCCAATACCGCGGCCACCCGATCGCTGGGGTCCCCGCTCTCCAGCACTGCCTTGGTCAGCTCTTCTACGAACAGCGGCACACCGTCGGCGCGTTCGACGATCTCGTCGACGGCCTCGCGGGCGAGCCCGGCATTGCCAGCGAGATGTTCAACCAGGGCCGCGCCATCGTGCCCACCGAGACGATTCAATGCCATCACCGTCACCTGGGACTGTCCGCTCCAGCCATGCTGGAACTCGGGACGGAAGGTAACGATGAGCAGGACCGGCAGCCGCGAGACCCGATTGAGTATCAGGTCGAGCAATTCGCGCGAGGTCGGGTCGATCCAATGTGCGTCCTCGAACACCATCAAGACGGGCCGGCTCAGCGCCGAGGTTTCAAGCTGACGCAGCAGCGTTTCGAACAGCTGCTCGCGCTTACGTTGCTGACTGAGGTTCAAATCCGCGGCGGTATTCGGCAACGACAGCAGCTCAGCCAACAATTCGATTTCGTTGCCGGGCGTGCCGAGTGACAACAAGGCCTGCAGCTTGCTGAGTTTTCCGTCTGTCGTGTCGTCGCGCGCGAAGCCGGAGGCGTGTTCCAGCTGGACGATAAACGGATAGAGCGCGCTATCCTGATGATGCGGGGAGCAAAAATAGCGCACGCGCGTGTGTGGTTCGCCCTGGATGCGGCTCGATAGCGCCGCGCTGAGGCGCGATTTACCAATCCCCGGCTCGCCCGAGACCAGGACCACCCGCCCCTCGCCGGCTTTCGCCTGTTGCCATCGCCGCAACAGTAGATCGAGCTCCTCGTCGCGCCCCACGAGCGGGGTCGCTTCGGAGCGAAGCGCCTCGAAGCGACTCAACACGCCGCTCTCGCCGGCGATGCACCAGGCGCGCTGCGGTTCGGCAAACCCGGCGAGCGCCCGTAGCCCCAGATCTTCGATCTCGAACAGTTGCCCGATCTGTCGCCGCGTGCTGTCGGCGATCACAAGCGCGCCTGGTGCAGCCAACGCCTGCAGCCGGGCGGCGAAGTTCGGAGTTTCGCCAACCACCCCGCGTTCCTGCGCCGCCCCTGCGCCGATCAGATCGCCGACCACGACGAGCCCGCTCGCAAGACCCAGCCGTACATTCAGCTTTTCCGGGCCCGCGAGCTTATCCACCGCCTCGATAACGGCGAGCCCGGCGCGGACCGCCCGCTCGGCGTCATCCTCGTGCGCCTCGGGGTAGCCGAAATAAACCAGCACGCCGTCGCCCATATACTTGGCGACAAAGCCAGCAAAGCGGGCGACCGTATCGGAGACGCACCGGTGATAGGCGCCGACGATCTCCCGCAGATCCTCGGGGTCGAAGCGCGTCGCCAGCGGCGTCGAGCCGACCAGATCGCAGAACATGACCGTCAGCTGGCGCCGCTCCGCCTCGCCCGAAGCGGGTCCCGGCGGGGTCTCCCTGGGCCCCTCACCCTGGCCAAGCGCAGCGATGGCGTCGAGCAGGCGGCGGCGGTGCCCGACGGGCACGACACCGATTTCCTTCAAATCGTCCGCCGTCAGGCTCGGCAGCACCTTCCAATCGATCTCGTTATCGCGGAACGCATCCTCGTATTGTTCCAACCCGAGCGCGCGCAGCCATTCGGCTAGGTCCATGACGAGCCCCGCTTCATGCCAGCTCCGCGAGAAGCGCTTTCGCGTCCTTGAGATCGGCAGTGTCAAAGCCTTCGGTGAACCCGCCGTAGACGGGTGCCAGCAGCTCGTGGGCCTCGGCCCGCCGGCCTTGTTCGCCCCACAGCCGGGCCAAACTAACGGTGGCGCGCAGTTGCCACGCCCGCGCCTCTTGTGCCCGCGCCACTTCGAGTGCCTTCCGGTAGCATTCTTCCGCCTCGGCTGACGAGCCTCGCGTCTGTCGCAACAGAAGATCGCCGCGCAAGCGGTGGATCTCGGGCTCAACAAACCGCTCGCCAGTCTCCTCGGCGAAGGTCATCGCCTCGCGCAATGCGGCGAGGCCCGCACCGTAGCGGCCGCAAGCGGCGAGTGCTTGCGCCAGGAGGACCAGATGATCGGTGGTTCGGAAACGCGCACCGGTTGCGCCGTAAGCGGCTAGCGCCTCGCGGATCTCGGCGACGGCGTTCTCGCGCGACGCCAGCATCGCTTGTGCAGCGGCTCGCAGGATCCGGCCGGCCGCTACGATCATTGGGATCCCGTGCTCCTGCGCCGAGGCGATCGCGTCCGCGGCGCGTACTTCGACGGTTGACCACTCGCGCCGGTAGGCGTGGAAGGCGGCTGTCCAGGACAGGCAGCGTGAACGGGTATACCTGTGGCCGATGCGATCGACGATCGCGATAGCGTTTTCGGCCAGCCGGAAGGCCTGGTCGGGAAAGCCGAGCAGCCACAAGCACCAGGAGGCGTAGCCGTAGGTGGGCGCTCCGAGCTCAACGCCGTATTTGTCGGCGATTTGCGCTGCTTCCATCTCTGAGACGCGGCGATACCAGCCGATGCCCGCCATGAAATTCTCACGGGCGCGTACCAATTCCGCCAAGTGCAGGTTCGTAATTCCAGCTATCAGGTGGCCAACGATATGGGCGCTGGCGCTGTCGGTCCGGGCTGCCCGAGCGAGGCACTCCACCGCCGTCCTCCCCGCGTCGGCATAGTATGCCGCCCCGTATTCGAAGAGCCAGACACCGAACAAGGTCGGGTAGATCCCTTCGTCGTCGGCGCTCGCCGCGCACAATTCGCGGGCGCGGCTGAATGCCCGAGTCGCCTCGCGCGAGGCAAAGCCGCGGGCCGCATAGCTCGCCTGACCCATCGCCAGCTGCAGCGCCAGCTCCTGCTTAGCGCGGCTCTGCGTGTCCGGCAGCTGCCGCAGTTGCGCAAGGCCGGCAGTCAGGTGGCTGATCGCCTCTTCGTTGGCCGACTGCCGGACGGCACGCTCGCCGGCGCGACGCCAGTATTCGATCGCCAGCTCGGTCAGCCCCGCTTCGCTACAGTGGTGCGCCAGTACTTCCGGTTGGGCGGTGACGATGCTCGAGAAGTTTCGTTCGAGGGCGCCGGCGATCGCGGCATGCAATTGCTGCCGACGGCGGCGCAGCAAGGTCGCATAGGCAGCGTCGCGCACGAGAAAGTGCTTGAACAGAAAGGTCGCCCGCGGCGGAGTGCCGCGTTGGAAGACAAGCCCCGACCCGGTCAACCGGTCGAGCGCGCCGGCCAGGCTGGGCTCATCGAGATGGACTATCGGCGCCAGCAGCTCATAGGCGAATTCGCGGCCGATAGCCGCACTGGCCTGAGCGACCTCTCTGGCTGCCGGCCCGAGCCGGTCTAGCCGCGCTATCAACGATGCGTGCAAGGCCGGCGGGACGGCTGAAGCGGACGATACCGCTCCGGAGAGCGTGCGGTGGATCTGTTCGCCGCTCGCGCTGGCCTCTAGAACGGCCTTGGTCAGCTCCTCGACGAATAGCGGGATGCCGTCGGTCCGCTCGACGATCTCAGCCGCCACTTCGCTCGGCAGCATCCGATCGCCGACAATATTATCGACCATGGCGGCGCCCGCGCGTGCATCGAGCCGGTTGAGCGTCAGCGTCGACACGTGCGGCAGCCGGCTCCAAGGAGCTTCGAATTCGGGCCGGAAGGTCACGACGAGCAGCACCGATAAACACGACACCCTCTCCACGATCAGGTCGAGCAGTTCGCGCAGGCTCGGGTCGATCCAATGCAAATCCTCGTAGACGCTTAGGACCGGCTGGTTCCGAGCCAGCACCTCAAGCTGGCGCAACAGCGCCGCGAACAGCATCTCCCGCTTGCGCGGCGGGCTGAGGTTCAGCTCGGCAGTCGAATTCGGCAACGACAACAGTTCTGCCAAAAGGTCGATTTCGTCATCGTCGCGCGCCCCGGCCGCCAGCAGCGCGCGCAATTTGCCCAGCTTCTCTTCGGCTACATCCTCGTGCCCGAACCCGGCGGCGCGTTCGAGCTGTGCGATGACCGGGTAGAGCGCGCTGTCCTGATGGTGCGGCGAGCAGAAATAGCGCAGCCTTGTGTGCGGTTCGCCCGCCAGCCGTTCATGCAGCTCAGCCGTCAGCCGGGACTTGCCTATCCCGGCCTCGCCCGATAGGAGCACGACCCGACCCTCGCCAGCCTTGGCGCGCCGCCAGTGCCGCAGTAGCAGGTCCAACTCCTCGCTGCGCCCGACCAGCGCAGTTAACCTCGTGGCGCGCAATGCCTCGAAGCGACTCTCGACTGCGCTCGGCCGCAACACCTGGAAGATCGGTACGGTCTCGTCGAAACCTCTGATCTCGACGGCGCCGAGATCGCGGCACTCAAACAGCTCGCCTAACAGCCGCCTCGTGGCCTCGGCGATCACCACGCCGCCCGGCGGCGCCAATTCTTGGAGGCGGGCAGCAAGATTGGGCGTCTCGCCGACAACGTCACGCTGCCGCGCTTCGCCCTCACCGATCAGGTCACCGACGACAACCAATCCGCTCGCGACACCGATACGTGCCTCGAGCTGCGCCAGGGTATCGAGCCGGCTAACCCGCTCGGCGAGCGCCAATCCCGCCCGCACCGCCCGTTCGGCGTCATCCTCATGCGCCTGCGGATAGCCGAAATAAATCAACGCGCCGTCGCCCATGTATCTCGCGACATAGCCGCCAAAGCGCGCTGTTTCCCCTGCGACCGTGGCGTGATAGGCGGCGATAACTTCGCGCAGATCCTCGGGATCGAAGCGCGTTGACAGCGGCGTCGAGCCGACCAGATCACAGAACATCACCGTCAGCTGACGGCGCTCAGCCTCGCCACCGACGGCAGCGGCTGGCCTGGGCGGGGTTTCGATGGCAGGTAGCGGGGCTCCGCCGCGAAGCGCCGCGATCGCCGCCAGCAGCTTGCGGCGATGGCCGATCGACGTAATGCCGAGCCCGGTCAGATCGTCGGCGGTGAGCTCCGCGAGCACCTCGCCGTCGATGTCGTTGGCGGCGAAGGCCGGGGCATATTGCCCGAGCCCGAGCCCGCGCAGCCAGTCGGCGACATCAATGGACATTGCCTCCCTCGGGGGTCTTGTGCGAGCAGTATAAATTCGAACGTTTGTCGAAGATACCGATGGAACCGATCTCTCTAATTGTTAACGGCAGCACCGCCACCGTGACCGCCGATGGCGACACACCGCTGCTCGACATCCTCCGCAATCACCTGGGTCTTGTCGGAACGAAATTCGGCTGCGGCCAGGAGCAATGCGGCTGCTGCATGGTGCTGGTCGACGGCCGCCCCGAGAAATCCTGCGGCAAGGCGCTATCGACGGTGGCCGGCAAGGCAATCACGACGATCGAGGGGTTGGGCACGCCGGAGCGCCCGCATCCGCTGCAGCAGGCCTTTCTCGACGAGCAGGCCGGCCAATGCGGCTATTGCCTTTCCGGCATCCTGATCTCGGCCAAGGCACTGCTCGACCATAACCCGGCACCGTCACGCAGCCAGATCGCCGAGGCGCTTGACGACAATATCTGCCGCTGCGGCAGCCATGTCCGCATCCTGCGCGCCGTCGAACGCGCCGCCGCCCAGCTGCGCGAAGGAGGTGTTCGATGAACACCCCGACTCTGCCGCCACTGCTCGCCGCCAATCCGCGCCTCGATCAGTGGGTCAGGTTTCCGTCACCCGGCCGTGTTGCGGTCTCGACCGGTCGGGTCGAGATCGGCCAGGGTGTGTTGACCGCCATGCTGCAGATCGCCGCCGAGGAGCTCGATGTCGCGCCCGAGCGCGTTTTGTTGCAGACCGGCGACACCGATCTCACCCCCAATGAGGGGTACACCGCGGGCAGCCAGTCTATCCAATTCGGCGGCGTCGCCTTGCGTATGGTCTGCGCCGAAGTGCGCGCGCTGTTCCTCGACCATGCTGCGGCTTCGTGCGGCTATTCGCGCGCCGATCTGGCGGTGCACGACGGAGCAATCACTCACCGCGGCGAGCCGACTGCGCATGATTACTGGTCGCTGGCGGCGGCGGTCGATCTGACCCGCCACGCCACCGGCCAGCCGCCTACCAAGAGTGTACGCGACTATACTGTTGTCGGACGGAGCGCGCCGCGAACCGACCTTCCGGCCAAGGTGTTCGGCGGGCCGGCCTTTATCCACGACATGGTGCTCGACGGCATCGTGCATGCGCGCGTCGTACGCCAGCCGCGCCGCGGAGCGACCATCGCGCGCGTGGACGAAGCAGCGCTGCGGCGCGCCGCGAACGGGCCAGTCGAGATCGTCCGCTACGGCAACTTCCTCGCCATTCTCGGCGCCGAGGAGACGGTCGTCGAGGCAGTCGCCGCGGTCGCACCCAATCATGTCAGCTGGGACGGGGTCGACCCGATCAATCCGTTCCAGGAAGAAGCACGGTGGCTGCTGCAGCAACCATCGATCGATCGCACCATCGGCCCGACGCCGCCCTCCGAGCCGATACCTGGGACCACCAGGCATGAGGCGACCTATACGCGGATGCACATCGCCCACGCCTCGGTGGCGCCGTCCTGCGGGCTTGCCGTCTTCCGGCACGGAAAGCTGCAAGTGTGGACCCATTCACAAGGAGTTTATCCGCTGCGCGACGCGCTAGCCCGGACATTGAAGCTCAATCCTGCGGCGATATCGGTCAAGCATGTGCAGGGGCCGGGCTGCTACGGCCACAACGGTGCCGATGACGCGGCGACCGATGCGGCGGTCATCGCGTTTCACCAGCCGGGAAAGCCGATCCGCGTGCGTTGGCGGCGGGAGGAGGAATTCGCCTTTGAGCCGGTCAGCCCGGCGATGGTGGTCACCGCGCAGGCCGTTGTCGATGATGCGGGGCGACTGGCCGACTGGACCACCGAAATCTGGAGCGGCCGTCACACGAGTCGGCCGGGTGGCGGTGGCAATCTGCTCGCGGCCGAAGCCCTGTCGGACCCGCCGCCTCACCCACCCGCGGTCGAGGGGGGATATCCACCGGGGGCCGGCACGCGCAACGGCGAGCCGCTCTACGATTTCCCGGCAAAGCGCATCGTCCACCACCTGATCGCCGAGACGCCGGTGCGCACATCGTCATTGCGTGGGCTCGGCGCCACCGCCAACGTCTTCGCGATCGAGTCGATGATGGACGAATTGGCCGAGCGGGCAGGGCAGGACCCGGTCGCCTACCGGCTCTCAGTGCTCTCCGATGCGCGGGCTCGGTCGGTCGTCGAACATGTCGCCCGGATCAGCGGCTGGCAGGCTGGGCTGCTGTCCGGCACCGGGCGTGGCCGCGGCGTCGCCTTCGCCCGCTACAAGAACATGGCGGCCTATGCTGCGGTCGTCGCCGACGTCGCGGTCGACGAGAACGTCCGGCTCCTTCGCGTGTGGTGTGCGGCGGATGCCGGCCTCGTGATCAACCCGGACGGTGCGATCAACCAGCTTGAGGGCGGCATCATCCACGGGGCGAGTTGGGCTCTAAAGGAGGGAGTGCGCCTCGACACGGCCGGCATCAGCTCGCGCGACTGGGAGACTTACCCGGTTCTGCGCTTCAGCGAGGTGCCGGAGGTGACCGTCGAGCTGGTGGACCCTATGGCGGATCGTCCGTGTCTCGGAGTTGGCGAGGCAAGCGGCGGGCCAACCGTCGCCGCGATCGGCAACGCCGTCGCCCACGCGCTGGGCGCGCGCCTGCGCGACCTACCCCTGACGCGCGAACGTGTGATGGCGGCCTTGCTCAGGGCGTAGTGCGGCTGACTTCGACCTGGGTGTCGTTGAAGCAGGCGCCTTCAGCGATGTCAGCCTTCAGATCGGCGGAGACCAGCGCGGAGATCGTCTGGCCGGTCGGGCTTGTCATCAGCCAAGCCCCTTTCTCGCTAGCGACGACCCCCGGCCGCACCGCGTCGGTCACGGCGAGGCGCAGCAGGACCTCGCCGCGGTCGTTCCATACGCGCACTTGGTTGCCGTTCCCGAGGCTGCGCGGTGCCGCGTCCGCTGGGTTCATCAGCAATGGCGGCGCCGCGTGCGACCCCTTGAGGTCGCCAAGCGTCGAGGAGATGCGCTTGTCGGACGCCGGCGAGATCAGTCTCAGCGGATAGGCGGCTTCCCGCTCTCTCCAGCTCGGCAAAAGTGCTGCGGCACCCCAGCGTTCGGCCAATACCTCCGATTTGAGCTCGATCTTGCCCGAGGGTGTCGCGGGAAAAATGTTGTCGAACAGGGAAAGCGGCTTGCCGTCGGGTCCCGCCATCTGTAAAGCCCGCCGGGCCGGGATCTCGCTCGGCCGGATGCCGCCCAGCTTCGTATCCGCCATATCTACGGCATCGTCCATCAGCTCAGCATCATCGGCCGCGAAGCACGCCTCGGTGAAGCCAAAGCGCGCGGCAAGGCGGCGGAAGATCTCGGTGTTCGGCAGTGACTCGCCGATCGGCTGGATCACCGGCTCTGCGCGCTGCAGCCAGTGATGTCCATAGGACGGGTAGAGATCGGCGTATTCGAAATGGGTCGCCGCCGGCAATACCACGTCGCAGTGCGCCATGCTTTCGGTCATCGTCAGCTCGACGCCGACCGTGAACACATCTTCCCGGGCGAGCCCGCGGCGCATGCGATTCTGATCGGGATGCACGACAATCGGATTGTGGTTGTAGATGAACAGCGCGCGCAATGGCGGGTCGATGTCGTCCTCTGCGAGATGCCGCCCAATGTCGTTGATGGTGAGCGTACGTGTACCGACCGGCAGCAGATCCGGCCGCTGCAATCGGGCCGGGGTTTTGGGAAAGGCGTTGCCCGCAGCGAGGACAATGCCATTGCCATTGCCGAGCTTGCCGAGCAATGCGGGTAACGCAATGGCAGCTCTGATGCAGCTACCGCCATTGCGGCCCCGTTCAAGCCCGTTCCCGGGGGCCAGCACGAGCGGTTCGGCCTCGGCGAGCCAACCAGCAAAGGTCTGGATCTGGCGTTCCTCCAATCCGCAGACTGCAGCTGCCCGCGCCGCCGGCCACTCTCGGGCCCGCGCCATGAATTCCTCAACGCCCAGCACATTGGCGGCAATAAAGGCGCCATCGAGCGCACCCGACTGCTCGAGTTCGGTAGCAACCGACCAGGCCAGCAGGACATCGGTGCCGGGCAGCAGTGGCAGATGCAGATCCGCCTGCTCGGCGATCTTCGTGCGCAACGGGTCGACGACGACCAGTCTGCCGCCCGCCCGCTGTGCCCGGCGGATGCCCCGGACGAGGTGCAGATTGGTCACCGTCGCGTTGTTGCCCCAGACGACGTTAAGCTTGGCGTGCTCGGCGAATTCGGGTGGGCAGCCGGGAACGGCGCCATAGGTCCCGGTCCAGGCCTCGCTGCGCACCCCGCCGCACAGTGCCCGCCGGTAGAGCTGGGTGGCACCGAGCCGATGGAAGAAGCGCAGGGACATGCTGTCCCCGGCGAGAAAACCGTGCGGGCCGGCATAGTTCAACGGCATCACCGCCTGCGGGCCCCACTGGCCAATGACGGCGCTGACCCGCTCGAAGATCTCGTCTAGCGCTTCCTCCCAAGAGATACGCGCGAATTGGCCGGAGCCCTTGGGCCCGGCGCGGCGCAGAGGATGCAGCAGCCGCTGCGGTCCGTGCACGAAGTCGCCCGTGTAGCGGGCAACCTTGTTGCAGATGACGCCGGCTGTATAGGGCACAGCGTTGGAGCCGCGCACTTTGACGATATGGCCGTATTCGACACCGACCGTTAGGCTGCAGGTGTCGGGACAGTCGTAGGTGCACACGCTCGCATGCTCTTCGGGTGGCATTGGGGTTCTCCTTCCTGCCGCCGCGCTAATAGCCGAGTTCCCAATCGATAACATTGCGCAGCGGCCCGCCATCGAGATACGCACGCAGATTGTCGCAGAAGAGGTCGATGGCGCCGTGCCGATCTTCGTCACTCGCGCCCGAGACATGCGGTGTGATCAATACTCGTGGGTCAGACCACAATCGCGCCGGCGGCAAGTGTTCGAATTCACCGACATAGACATCGAGCGCGGCACCGCGCAAGTGACTTCGTTCGAGCGCGTCGGCGAGGGCGTCCTCGTCGACGATTTCGCCGCGTGCGACATTGACGAGTACGCTGCCCGGTTTCATAAGGCCAAAGCGGTCGTTGTCGAAAAGACGGTTCGTCTCCGGTGTCCACTGGCAGCAGACCACGACGAAATCGCTGACCGGCAGGTAGCGATCGAGATCCGTGGGCCCGCCGAGTTCGCTGAACCCGGATGGCGAGGGCTCGCCCGGTTGCGGGTGGCGGCGCGTACCGACGACCCGCATGCCGAGTGTTGCGCAGAGCCTGCCGACTTCTAGGCCGATGCCGCCGGCGCCGACGACGCAGGCGGTCTTGCCTTCGATCAATAGGGGTCGGTAGGCGCGATGGTCAAAGGTTCCCGCGGCGCGATCGGTAGACGTTTGGTGCAGGCTTTTGGCGAGATGGAGAATGCTCGCCACGGCGTACTCCGCCATCGCCAATGTGCTGCCGACGCCACGCGAGGTCGTGACCGCCACGTCGCTGCCCCAGAGATCGCCCCGACGCAGATTGCTGGCTCCCGCCGGACGCTGATGAAACCATTTCAATCGCGGCGCTCGCGCACGCAGATCGAGCGGAAACGGCCACCCGCCGAGAATGACTTCCGCCTCAGCGAGCAGGCGATCGCGTTCCTCACGGGTCCCCGAGCCGGTCGCCTCCGGCCGCAGGTAGCGTGTGGCGGTGTAGGCGGGCCAGGTTTCGCGATATTCGCCGTCGAACCAGCCGCCTGCGTCCGTCAGTTGGATCGCCTGACCGACGGCTTCGATCTTCGCCCGATCCGGGCCGTTGAGGCGCTGAATGTTCAGGACGTTGACTGGTTGCATGGACTGCTGCCCGGAACCTATTCGCACGAGACGGAGGGAACCATAGAGCCCTGCGATGACGTTTGCCATCCGCAAGCCGGCGGGTCGCACTCGAACCGACCCTTGACAAACGCTATTGTGGTCTATATTTGACCGTACGGTTATTTAATCTATAGGTTTAATACGGCATGAACATGGGCGGATTGTCCCAAGCCAGGCTCCACCGCATGCACAATGTGCTGGCCGGCTACGTCGAACGCGGCGAGATGCCCGGCATCGTCAGTTTGGTAAGCCGGCGGGGCGAGCTGCATGTCGACGCGATCGGCAAGAAAGCGGCCGGCGGCAGCGACCCGATCCGCCGCGACACGATTTTTCGCATTGCCTCGATGACCAAACCGATCGCGGCCGCAGCGGCGATGATCCTGGTCGAAGAATGCAAGCTCCGGCTCGACGAGCCGGTGGATCGGCTGCTGCCCGAGCTCGCCGATCGTAAGGTGTTGCGGAGGCTCGATGGCCCGCTAAACGACATCGTGCCGGCAAACCGGCCGATCTCGCTACGCGACCTGCTGACCTTCCGGATGGGCTTCGGCGTGGTTATGGCACCGCCCGGAACATATCCGATCCAGAGAGCCGTCAGCGAGCTGCTGTTGTTCCAAGGGCCGCCTCAGCCGCAGATGCCGCCGGCCCCGGATGAATGGATCCGCCGGTTGGGGACACTGCCGCTGATGCACCAGCCCGGTGAAAGGTGGCTTTACCATACCGGTTCCGACGTGCTCGGCGTGTTGGTCGCGCGCGCCTCGGGTCAGCCGTTCGAGACATTTCTCCGCGAACGTTTGTTCGAGCCGCTCGGGATGAAGGACACCGGCTTCAGTGTGCCGGCGGCCAAGCTCGATCGGTTGGCAACCAGCTATTGGGGCAATCCAACGACCGGGGCAGTTGAGCTTTTTGACGCGGCCGATGGCGGCCAATGGAGCCGCCCGCCGGCATTCCCGTCAGGCGGTGGCGGGCTTGTCTCGACCGTCGACGATTATCTCGCCTTTGGCCGAATGATGCTGAATCGGGGCAAACACGGGAGCGAGCGCATTCTGTCGAGACCTTCGGTCGATACCATGACGGCTGACCATCTGACACATGAGCAGAAGGCAGTGTCCGGCTTGCTCCCGGGCTACTTCGAGAGTCACGGTTGGGGGTTCGGGGTATCGGTGGTCACCCATCGCGAGGATTTGCCGGGGTCCGCTGGAAGGTTCGGCTGGGATGGCGGTCTCGGCACCTCCTGGTGTTCGGACCCACAGGAGGACCTGGTCGGCATCCTGATGACCCAGCGCGCCTGGACGTCCCCAAATCCTCCTGACGTGTGCCGCGATTTCTGGACCTTGGCCTACCAGGCCATCGACGACTGACAGGGGAGGCATCCTAATGCGCTTCATGATGTTGGTGAAGGCGGACAAGAACACGGAAGCGGGTGTCACGCCCGAGGAGAAGCTGATTGCCGAAATGACGCGATACAACGAGGAACTCGCGAAAGCCGGCGTGCTGCTCGA
>Ga0310913_10001295_pt1 | contig 12759 bp, 13 predicted proteins | sample GREbulkMGOX082_FD_203447 | JGI IMG/M metagenome (GOLD analysis project Ga0310913, IMG submission 203447) | Lab enrichment of tropical soil microbial communities from Luquillo Experimental Forest, Puerto Rico - GRE.bulkMG.OX082 | ecosystem: Environmental > Terrestrial > Soil > Tropical forest >...
GAAACGCCGCCAGGACCGAGCAAGCGGGCCAGGGTAGCCATGAAATGGATACAAAGAATGACCAGATTGCTCATCGCAGAATCGTAGCAGGAAGGGAAATCCTAAGGAAATATGCGCGAAGCAACAATTCGCCAGCCACACGGCGCACATTGGTGAAATAACAATTCGCCATAGACAGGTGCAAGACCCACGGATACCACGACAACGCGAAGGCCAGAACGACAAATGTCGCGAAGGGATGCTTTTGCATCATATTCAGCCGAGACGCTGCCTACATTAATCTACGTTTCACCTCTCTTCAACGGCTGATTCAACAGAGAGATATGAAGTGCGCCACGATAATCCCATTCTGCGGCGGGAGTACACTTAAGCTCTACAGGAGGTTGCCATGGACAAGCCTCGCCACCCGCAGGTGATTCGGCCCTGGAAAACCCAGCAAACACAAAGAAATAAGTGGAACCCGCCACCCACGAGGGAAATGCAGCGAGAGCGCGGCAAGAAGCTTCACAGCCCCAGGCGCGGTTGAGTCTGTATAGGGAGATGCTAGCGCACTTCCGGCTGCAAAGCTACGGCACAAAGATATACAGACTACTTGAAATGCTCGAGGCTTGCGCGAATTGCTAGCCCGGCGGCTGGATTTTCTTAGCTCTCTTAGCTTTCTTGGCTTTCTTAGGACTATTCTTCTTGGGGCGCTTTTTCCCTGGCATTTCTCGCCCTCCTCCGCTTATATCGAATGCCTAGCGACGGCATCTTACACCCGGCCTTGGACTCTGTCACTTCCAGTTGCGGACGGCCGGCCCCCGCTACGGTCACCACTGTGAAAGAACAACACCCAGAGAATTCCCGTTCATCTCTGATCTCTTCTTTCTCGCCCTTCTGCTCATTAATTAAGAGTACCAGACCTGTCTCAGAGATGTTGGCGCGGAGGGAAGCCCTTGACAGACAATGGCCTGCAGTCCCATGCGCGCATAAGCTTCTGCTGGAGAGCACCTGCTTCCCTACCGAAAGGTCGTGGCATGAATTAACTCGATGTAATAGAATGAAAATGCGTGTGTTAGGCCGTTCCCCGGTAGCTCAACCGTAGAGCATTCGGCTGTTAACCTTACAACAATCCGTTGATTCGGCACCGTTTAACCCCGAAAAAGCCTCCAAAAGAACGGGCAAGTTGGACCCAACTTGGACTCAACCTATTGGGGTGAACCCCTAAGATGGCACAAATTCTTTGGACACAAATCCCTGCAAAGTGTGCTCATCGAACTGTTTGAACTCAAGAGTCCTTTCGGTGGAATTTATCCGGCAGTTCCAAGCATGATCGGCTGTGAAGTGGGGGCTGGCGATCCACCTGTAGGTTCGACGGTGATGGCAAACGCCTTGGCCTCGACTCCAATGGGAAGCGGCGGATTGATTACGGTTGCGGTGCCTCGAGAATCGGGTTGGAACAGGCCCGCGGGTATGGGCGAACCCGCCGGAGGAATGAGCCACAGCTCGTAGACCTTGCCCGGAGGCAAGGGAGCAAGATTGTTTGCCAAGAAAATGAGATGACCGCTGCTGGACACGTAATACGCCTTACCTTGCGGCTGAGGAAATGTCTTCACTGGTGCAAGCGTGATCTGCTTAGATTCCGGGGAAGTAAGTGTGTTGACCATGTCCTGTGCCACCCTGAGTTGTTTTTCCATTTCGGAATGGCGTTGCTCAAGATCTGCCAGGGTACGGTTCAAGCTGCGGCTCTCATTCCAAAGAAACGCTGCCGTGACTATTAGGGCTACCGACACCGCATAGGGAACCAGCAGCCACCACGTGAATCGCTTGGGAACGGTGACGGGCGCACGTCGCTCGCGCGCAACGGCCCGAAGTAGCCGCTTACGTGACCGTGGAGGTGGGACTGGCCCGCTCGTCGACAGGGCCAAGAGGGTTGCATCGCTCTGCAACTGCCGGAGTTCGCTCTGGCACGGAGAGCAAACTTCCAGGTGTTGCTCAAGGGCCTCCTTCTCTGGCCCCACGAGCGCTCCTAGAGCGTAAAGCGCCAGGTCCTCCGCGAATTGTTCATGCACACTCATGGAGTCAAAGCCGTTCTGAGAGTGAGCAACCCGCTGCGGATGCGCGTTTTGACAGTCCCCAGTGGCTGCCCCGTCCTGGCAGCAATTTCGTTGTGCGTCATGCCTTCGAAGTAGGCCATCTCCAAGACATCTCTTTGCGTCGTGGGCATGCTTTCCAGCATGGCTCGGATTTTCCCTATGCGGCGGGCAAACTCTGTCTTGGAAGCAAGATCAGGCTCGAAGGAAAGTGCCACGTCGGCTACCGGCGTCTCGGGCCGGCGTTTGCGAAGCCAGTCAATGGCGCGATTGCGCGTGACAGCCACAAGCCAAGGGGCCAGCGCCCCGCGGTCGGAATCGAAAGCCCTGGGATTTCGCCACAGTTGTATGAAGATTTCCTGCAAGAGATCCTCAGCCATGCCTGCATCTCCTAACACTCGCAAGGCAATGGAATACACTACCGCCGAGTAACGGTCGTAGAGTTGACCCATTGCGCTCTCGTCCCCGGAGGCTATCGCAGACACCAAAACCGCGTCTGACGGAACCGCCGTCGTATCTGCCATCATCAAAGCAAAAGGCCCCCGGGTAATATACGAGAAAAGTCGGGGAATGGATTGCTGGACTTGTCAAATATAACCTATGGCCCAGACCGTTGTTGTTCTGAGCATGGCGTTCTAGTAGCTACTCCTGGACGCCAGGCTTCTCTTCAAAACGGACACATCAACGTTCATGCTATTTCCGAAACAGCGCCTCGTTCTAGCACGTGAAAATTCGCATTGTGCACCAATCCAAATCGTGCGCACGTGCGTAGAGTACATGAAGAGCTTTCCGGGAATCTGACGATGGGCCTTACTCTCGAAAGGTCTTCAATCTAACTAAGAGCAATAAATGAGTCCGCACAGCGGTGCTTCGCGGCGTTGGTAGGGTTGTGCCCGTGCGACTCCATAGGAGAGAAAAAAATGAAAGAAGTAAACAAGGAGCCAGGTCGGGCTCGGCTGACGAGACACGTCGTCGCTTTCCTTGCCGGCTTGTCCGTTTTGGCCATCGGGTTATTCTATGCTTCGCGCCCGGGGATACACGTCAAGGCCGCGGATCATCGTGATTCGCCCACCGCTGACGCCAATCCTGAAGGAGACATCACGGACGTATTCGCATTCGTCGATGCGAACGATACCACGAAGCTCGTGCTGATTATGAATGTGAACCCTTTTTCCGTTCCGGCAGAGTTACCGACCTACAGTTTTTCGAACGAGTTCCTGTATCAGTTCAAGTTCGGGAGTAATAACGACGCCGGCGATGATCTGGTCATCCAGGCGAAGTTCAGCAGCGTTCCAGTAAGCCAGTGCAAATCTGGCCAGTTGGTCAAGATCTACGGTCCTACAATTCCCGAGCAGCAGGGAATCCAGAACACGATTGTGAGCCAAGCGCTCACGGCGGAGGGATGCACAAACGGGACCTTTGCTCAGAACGACATCAAGGTCTTCACCGGTCAACGTGACGATCCCTTCGTTACCGACGTGGGGCAGCTCTTCCGAATCCGGGCTGGCCTCCAGGATGTGTATCGCTCCTTCACCAGCCCAGCACTGGGCGCTCTGCGTGGAAGACAAGTGCGCCCCGACGGCACGAGTGGCGTTGACGGTTTCGGCGGATTCAATGTTTCTTCGCTCGCCATCGAGCTTCCGAAGCAGCTTGTTCGCGGGTCTGGTTTCCTCGGAAACGAGCACCTGCTCGGCGTCTGGGGTACCGTGAGCAAGCGCGATCAAGGGGAAGAAAATGAAAATGGCGTGGCGACCTTCACACAATTCCAGCGCATGGGCCAGCAGCTCTTCAAAACCATCTTCGTTCCCGCGAACGAGCGTGAAGCGTTCAACGCAACCGACCCAAGTGGTGATTTGCAGAACTGGAGCAGCCTGGTTCCCGACGCTCTGACGACCGTGGACAACGATGGAACGGGCAATACCATTGCGAGCCGTGTGGCGGTGCTGAACGCAGTCGGAGTGGCGGCCGCTCCTAACGGCGCTCCGCTTTTGCTGCCTTCCACCTTTGCAAACACCAATAAGGGCTTGTTGCGTGTTGCTCTCCTCCCTGATGTTCTCCGGCTGGACCTCGACCGTGATCCGGCAGATCTGGCTATCGGACAATTCGGCCTGCAGAGTGGCAGACGTCCCGGAGACAATGTTACGGAAATCCTGATGCGGTTAGCGCGGCAGCTTGCCGACATCAAGTTTCCGGATGGCAGCGGTCTGCCGGGCAGTGGCGCACTCGGCACCAGGCAAGCTCTTGACTGCACCACTCTTCCTGCTTGTCCGGACCGTCGCATCCTTGTCGTCCTGCAGGGAACACAGTTCATCAAGTCGGACAGCCAATTGGGTGATCTAACAACCAGTGGCAATGACCGTCCATTTCTGTCGTCGTTTCCATTTTTAGCACAGCCCCACCCACTGCCGGGTGAAGCTACGCCTGCCCCCGGCACCGTGGGCTTCCCTCCACAACAATAGGCAGCTAACCGTCTTGGGCCGTGAACGAGGTTGTTCACGGCCCAAGCGACATAAAAGAGAGAGGCTTCCGATGAAAACTCACCTTAAGTTTTTCCTGATGATTGTCTTCGGTCTTCTGCAGCTTGGCACTACAACTCTCGGCAAGGACTTGAAGAGCACTGCGTCAGTTCCGAAGCGGCGCGAAGATCAGATCGTGGCATTTCATGAAGCGCGTACTTCAGCACGGCCGTACGATGCCGACGCCTGGCGACTGCTTGCCGGCGCGTACGTGCAACGCGCGGTCGCTACTGGCGATGGGCTTGACTACGATCGCGGATGGGGGATGCTTCATAAGGCGGAGGAGCTTGACCCGGGAGACCCCCGGATCTTGCAAGCGCGTGCCGAATTGCTATTATCCCGGCACCATTTCCAAGGGGCTCGGGACCTCGCGGAACAAGGTCTCGCAAAAGATTCCGAAAACGCTGAGCTGCTTGCTGTCGCCGGAGACGGCGCCCTTGAAACTGGTGATCTCGATGCCGCAACCGCATACTATCGTCGGCTGAAAGGCGTTGGGGCGCGATTGACGACTTGGGCGAGGCTCGCGCACGCCGCAGAGTTGCGCGGCAATCTGGACGAAGCTGCTGAAATGCTGCAGAAAGCTTTGCAAGCTGGCTACGACAGCGGCTCCTTGCCGGAGGCTCGCGCGTGGTGCCGGGCGGTGCTAGGAGAAATTGAACTGCATCGCGGAAACGCCGAAGCCGCTCGCAAACAGTACGAGATGGGACTCAAGGAGAGCCCCAATCATCTGCTGGTTCTGGAGCACTTCGCGGAACTTGAACGGTTACAAGGCAATTCACGAAACGCGGAAAATCTCAACCGCAGAATCCTGGCTCAACGAGAGGACCCCAAGGCGGAGATTCGCTTGGCTGCCTTGCTTTCGCTCCGTGGCGAAGACCGCGAATCGGCGAGACTGCGCGCCGCTGCCCTTCGCTTCTATCAACATGCTGTAGCAAGCGGAAACGAAGGATACCTTCGTCCTTTGGCCGTCTTCGAGTTAGCGGCTGGGCATTATAGCAGGGCTGAAGAGCTTGAATCTCGCGACGCCGCTCTGCGGCCCAACGCGGAGAGTCGGGCAATCCTGCAATTCATTCAGGACACGGCGGTGGCAAAGCGCACTCAGCCGACCGCCCACGATGTCCGCTAGACAAAGTCCGGAGCGATAAGTGAAACCCAATCGCGCCAAGTCGGTTGTACTGGCCAGCGTGCTCCTTGTGGCAGCAGCACTGTGTCCTATGGCAGTACTTGGCCAAGAGTCTCCCAATCGTTTTCTCTTAGATGGCCGTTGTGTGGGCCCGGATGGTACGGGCATTCCGAAAGCGCAGGCCAGCGCTGAAGGAACTACAGTTAGAGCGGACGAAGACGGTCGGTTTCGCTTAGCCCTTCAACCTGGCGACCATAGGCTAGAAATCACTGCACCAGGCTTCACACCACTCCATGTCACCGTGCCAGTTGTAGCGGATTATGAAGTGTCCTTCGAATTGGAACCGAGTGAGCAAGTAACGGTTCATGCTGAGTCTGACACTCTTTCTCCGGACCCTTCCGCCAGATCTATCTCCCGCGACGAAGCAGTGGCGGCGAATCCAGGGCGGCCAGGAGTTCCCATCTCCATTCCGGGTTATCCAGCCGAGACCGCCTCTGGGGGCATCAAAGCACCGCAATACTTTGCGCCAGGTGTTGCTTCGGATCACGGTGTTCTGATCGCGCAATTCGTCAAGGTTGGCGATTTTCTATTCCCCAATAATCTCTCCGCGAATGCGCACGGAAACGGCTACGCAGATCCAAATCTCCTGATTCCTCAGACCATTGGAGATGTGGAGATGGACGGAGCCGCTTTCGACGTGCGCTACGGAGATCACGCCGTGAATCTCTCCACGACATACGGGTTGCGTTCGCAACTAGGGCCCTCTCTCGAAGCTATCTTCGACTCTCGGAACGTCGATCTCGTTTCCATCTGGAGCCTACAAAACCCGCGCGTCCGCGCCTGGATAGCTTCCGAGGCCGCATTCGGCAACGGCTACCTGAATTTTGCCGAGCACCGGCGCCAGTTTAAGATCAACGCGATGCACCAAGTCGCAGTGGGCCGCCACGAGGTGACCCTATTCGGCGTGGGCTATTACGGATTTTCTCGAATACCAGGCCTGATCCCCATTGATCGCAATATCCCTGGCGACACGATTGATCCGCGTCAGTCGGACCAGACGCTTACCTCGCTTCTGGTCTTGAGCGACACATGGACGGCCAGCAGGCGGTCGCAGGTACGGCTGTCCGGCTTCTTCCGAACCTACAATCTCACTTTGCTTTCGAACTTTGGTGATGGCCTCATTCGTCAAAGCGAGTTCCGTACTGTGGCGGGAGGAAACGCAACGTATGTCCTTTCCCTGGGCCACGATTTCTCTGTCTTGGGCGGGGCGGACCTGCACAGAGACTCCATTCCTGATCTCGCGCTCGATCGCACCGCGTCGCCAGGTAAGTTTCAATCCGCAGGATCCAATGCTCTAACAATCTCGTCATTCTCCCCGTTTGTTTCCGCCGCTGGAAGTTACCTGCGGTGGTTTCACTACAACGTCGGAATACGCCGCGATGGCTTCTTTATCGACAATCAAGACTTCAGGAACTCATTCAACTCCTTCCGTGCGTCTCCTGGCACGACCAGTCCGAAAGCGACTGTCTCGTTCTATCCAGGTGCTAATCCTTTCCTCTCTGTTGTTGCCTTCAGCGCGGGCGACGCCTTCCACATCAATGATCCCCGCATTGGTGCGGGTACGCAGCGTGGAACGGCTATCGCAAAGTCCCGCGCGTATCAACTCGTCGCAACGAAGGTCGCAGGCGCAAACGAGTTTCGCGTAACCCTGGCGAGAGTCAGCAATTCCACGCAACTCGCCCAGATAGATCCTGACACCGGACTCCAGATCGACCTGGGCCCGTCCTTAATCCGCTCCCTGACCCTTGCGGCTTCACGGCGCTTTTCCGCCGGCTACGTCCAGTTTTCGGTTGCACGGGCGAATGCGACCGACCGGTGGACGCGCGAAGCAGTGCCCGAAGCTCCGAGATTGATTTGGGATGCTACGGGGACATGGCGACGCCTTCCGCTGCATATGCGTGCGCAAGGAGAATTTGAGTATGTTGGAAGAAAACCTCTCGGTGACGGTTTTACGGGAGTCCCTGTTCGCGAGATTCGCTTGAGTTTGCTTCGGAGCTTTGCCGAAGGCAGGTGGAACGCGGGCATTAACACCTTCCTCGGAAACGGCTATACAGGTCAGACCCTGGAGACTCTGCAACTGGCTGGTGAACCAGCGCCTTTCGAGCGGATCGTTGGCGTGGGCCTCAAGTCTTACATGACTGTCTCGTTGTCCTATCACTTTGGCCGCGAGCGAGGGAAATAAGCCTCAAGAATCCGGCAGCTCGGGATGCAGGCTCGATAGACCACCAGGTTGACAATATCTTCGGAAAACGGGAAGTACCTTCTCCTACCATGCCCATCATACTCGCTGGCGAGGCATGAAGAGCACCAAGGAATGCCTTTTTGTCACGTTGATCTTCACAGCTTCTCTGCAATACCAACCAGTTGTACAGAAGACGTAAGTTGAATAGCTTTGTGCAAAGTGCGATATAGAGGACAGTGCATCGCGTAAATTTCGTGCAGTCGCTCGACTCTCTCTTTGATCTCTTCTGAAGCCACGAGGTACATCCCTACGTGGATCCGGCGGATTACCAGGACTCCCTCCTCGGTTTCCACTTCTCCCGTTACGTCTGCCGTCAATCGCCCATCGCTGGCATTGATTTGGCGCGCCTCCAGCGCACCTCCGAATGTGCCCAGCATTCAACCGGCGGTTGCGGCGATGACATAATCCAGGGTTGAGGCGTGAGATTCCTTTAGCTTAGCCGGGTCAACCTTGTAGTGCTCAGCGACGGCTCCATGAACGCTGAAGATCACAGGCTGCGATTCGCCTGGCAGATAAGCAATACGAAGCGGCCCCACCTTACGTTCGATCCGCACGTTGGAAACATATACGACGTCGCTCATGTTGTTCTCCCTGAATGTGAATCGCTTTTCACCGGCCGTGGTCTTGGCCGCCAGCGCCTGAGCAGCCACAGGAAAACTCGCGCACTCAGCGAGATCGAGCACCGCGGTGATGGGTCGGGCGGCATAGAGTCCTCGTGCTTTCCGAGCTCCCATCCGGCGGCTGTCAGGTGACACTCCGCAAAATTCTGTGGCCCAACTTCCAACGGCGTAGCCAGAGTGTCATTCCAGCGATTGAGAAAACCAAGGAGCGCGAGAACCGCGACAATCTCCATTATCTCGTCTTCATCGAAGTAACTTCGCAATTCGGCGAACTCGGCATCTCCAACGGCATTTGGCACTTGGCCGGCGGCTTGCGCGAAGCGTAGGGCTGCGCGTTCGGCCTCACTGAACTCCGGGCTTTGCGCGAATTGCGCTAGCGCTTCAATTTTGCGTGTAGGAACATCTCGGAGAGCCGCAAGATTGGCGGTATGCGCAGCACAATATTGGCACCCAGCCGAGCGGCTTACCATGTACATGATGAGCGCCTTCAGACCCGGATTAAGCCGGCCGCGCCGAACGACGATCAACGCGGAGAGCTCTGAGAAGGCGGCCAAAAGAGCAGGGTCGCGAGCCATGATCAACATACTGTTGGGCACGAACCCCATAACGGCCTCAGTAATCGCAAATACGCTAGCGAACTCTTTCGCGTTTTCACGCCTGACCGGAGCAATCCGCATGTTCGCTCTCACCTTAATCCAGCACTGTCCACGACAAAGGGATCAGTTACTTGCTACTGGCGCCGGTTCCCTTGCCTACTTGTGTCGAATATTCTCAGGAGATCGGTGGAGGTCCAGGGCCTGAACCTTTAGCTCCCATTTCACCGGCACGGCCGTAGGCGGATAGCAAATCGTTTTGTCGCAAGCTTGATACTTCAATTCCCCCTCTATCGGAATTGTTTTCTCCGAGGAAACCAAAGATCGTAAGCCGTCACGAACTTTCGAAAAAGTCACCGTAACGTCCTCAGTGATGCGGAACTTTCCCTCGAAGACCGGCACCTCTTCTTTGATCGCTTGCAAATAGAGAGACTTCGAACTCGGATAGACGCCAGGCTCCATCTTGATGTCCCCCGATTGCTTCAATACGAGCTGAATCGGCTTGTAACCGCCCGCCACTCCCTGAGAATACACGTGTACATCTGGAGGCAACTCGATTTCCACAGTCAAGGTAACCCGGCTGCCGGAGATTACGGTGAGATCCGATTGCCCGAGAGTCAGACGCACATGAGGCGCCTCGACGTTCCGGATTGCTTCCACGGTAAGCTCTGGAAAGAGCTTTCCAATGACGTTGTTCGCGGTGAAGCGGTCGGTGTACTTGGCTTCAAAATACTCCTCGCGAATCGCGCCGCTCTCGTCGATATAGAGGAATCCCGGGTGCGCCATGCCTTTCTCCATCCCCTTGGCTTCTTCGTTAAGCAGGTTAAAGCGGCGAATGATTTTCGAATTGGCATCCGCAAGCAGTGGGAATTCGATCTTGTGCCGGTCGGCAAAGTCCTTGAGAATCGCCGGACTGTCATAACTGATTGCAGCGAATTTGAGCCCTTGCTTTTCAAACCGCTCTTTGGCGTTTTGCAGCTGCACGAGCTGCGCTTTGCAGAAAGGTCACCAGTCGGCGGAACGGAAGAAAAGGAGAACCGTCCCTTTTGAACCTTTGAGTGTCTCGTTGGACTGCTCATGGCCGAACTGATCCGTAAGGACAAATGCTGGCGCACGTTGGCCGATTTCCAGCCCTATTGACGGAGCGACAGCATCACTGGCTGGCTGGTTTTCTTGCGCGCTCGCAAGAGCGAGCAATCCGAGGTGAAAAGGAATGACAGATAGCAGCACGCGAAGCGGCACAAGCCTCAATTGCGCCACAGGGTTACCCCGCAGCCCTTCAAGTTCTCGAAGATGGCTCATGTCTTTTCGACACAGCCGAAAACGTTTCAAGAGAGTACGTCCTCAACTGCAAGCGTCGTCTCGCTCTATCTCAGCATCTTGACTTCTTGAACGTTGACGGTGCCTTTGTCCGCGTCGGTCATGGCCTTTACTTGGACGTGGTGCCCCTGGTGGTCGGCCAAAGTCTGGGGATTTTCAATCGTCCAAACCTTGTTATCTACGTCGGTCACGAGCACGAGCTTTGCCCCCTGGGCGACATGTTCTTTGTTGGAGCACTTCTTATCTCCATGAGCCGCGCACTCCGAATCGCTCACCCACCCTTTTAGCACTTTGGCTTTGGACATCTCATGAGACATCTTGTCCTTCGACATGCCGTCTTGGCTCATGGTGTCCTTTTTCATGCTGTCGCCCTTCATGGAATCAGACTGAGCCTGTTGTCGCGTTCCAACGGCACCTAAAGCCGCCAGAGGCATCAGACATAGAACAAAACCTGCCATCTTTGTGCTTTTCATGGAAATCTCTTTCTCCTCTAGGTTGTGCATGTATGCCGAGAGTCAAATACCCGGCACCCTTCAGATGACGATTGCTTTGCGAAGTTACAGCTCCAAGACTCGTTGAAGTCGGTCAGCGAGGATGGATACGTCGGTGGGCATAAACCTCGGCAATGATCAGAAACCAGGAGGCAGCGGCCGAAAGTAGGCCGAACGCGATCATCCATTTGTCGTTAGCGTTGCCGTAGCTAGCGTTGCTGAAACATATCGCAGCGCCAGTCGCACCGGATCGGAATGGACCAAGGAGGATCCCCCCGCTGCCACCGCGCTTGTGATTCCCAAGGCTAGCTTTACGGAGTTCATGGCAATCACGAAGGCGCAGATTCCCTGGATTGCAGCGCTCGTTAGAGCCGCAAAGGATAGCTTCAGTTCGCTAGTAAGTTTATGAATTTTCGGCGACGGACTATTGATCTCCTGTGTCTTGGTTTGTTCCTCCAAGATGCACCCCACCCAGTAGATACAGCTCTTCGTCAAAAGTTACACGAACAATCGACTTGGTCCGAATTTTTGAGAGTTTTGTCAAAAAGTTGGCTAGCTGGCGGCGGCAAGCGTAACTATTCGCGGCGGTCCTCATCTGTAGGTCATCGGGCGATGTGCAACGCGAAACTGGAAGTTGTCTGGAGACCGAACTAGCTTTTTGAACTTCTCCACTCTCGCAGTTGAAGCGCAACCGACTCGAAAATTCTTAATGATATGCAACCCTGCAGAATGTAAGATGCGTCCAACCCGGTATCCTAACAGTTTGTCCAGGCTGCTCTTTGAAAAAGTTGTCTACGACTGTTTTGCTTGCGGACGATTTCGGGGAATTTCGAACCGCCGTTTCCTTGTTGCTCAGGAAAAAACCCGAATTGCAAATCGTCGCTGAGGCATCGGACGGAATAGAAGCTGTCCAGAAATCGTGGCAGCTGCAACCGGACGTGATTCTCCTAGACATCGGTCTCCCGAAGCTGAATGGAATCGAAGCCGCACGGCAAGTCCGTGAGGTAGCACCGCAATCCAAGATAATCTTTGTGACCCAAGAGACTTCTGCCGACATCATGAAGGAAGCTATCGGCCTGGGAGGGATGGGCTACGTGGTTAAGGCCAAGGTTGAGTCAGAACTTTTGAAAGCAATTGACCGAGTTCTTGAGGGCAAACAATTTATCGGCAGTGGCTTGACTGGCAATCCGTGAGCGATCCTGAGAGCAGGCAAAAGGACCGTCTTCCTTCCGTGTGCCCCTGACGAAGGTCTGAACGAATCATCAAGCTTTAACGAGTTCCCTCAGTTTCGCCAACGTTTCTTGTGGAAGAAAGTATTCAGCGAAACCGCATTCCAAGCAGACCGTATGTCTTGACGGTACATAGACTGGCTCGGCCTTGCCACGGGCGAATGCCATCTCGACGTTAATCTCTTCCACGTTGGTCGAATCGCATTTGGGACATCTCTCACTCATCGTCGCGTCCCCTTCTTGGGACGCCTGATTATTTGTTCCCAGGTTGTCCATGGCGAATTGATACGGTTGGAGTGAAACGATCGGATCCGCGAAGCGCGCAGCAACCAAGAACGCCAGCACCAGATGATTGAATGGGAAGTCTTCCCAAGGTTGACGATACCGGAGCGATCGAGAGTCTTCGGAAAATCACGCAGCCACTGGTGTCTGATATAAGGATCGACAGTGAGGTCGCCATCGAAACGAGCGGAGATTTGCGATTGGTCGTGAC
>Ga0310913_10001297_pt1 | contig 12757 bp, 9 predicted proteins | sample GREbulkMGOX082_FD_203447 | JGI IMG/M metagenome (GOLD analysis project Ga0310913, IMG submission 203447) | Lab enrichment of tropical soil microbial communities from Luquillo Experimental Forest, Puerto Rico - GRE.bulkMG.OX082 | ecosystem: Environmental > Terrestrial > Soil > Tropical forest >...
AGCTGACCGTTGGCTATGCTAGGATGACCTTCCAGTGAACACGTGGATGCTGGACATTCGATTCGCTCTTCGCTCCCTCACAAAGAACGTCGGGTTCACACTGGCCGCTGTATTGTCGCTGGCGATTGGGATTGGTGCGAACACCTCCATCTTCAGTGTTGCAAACGCCTTGCTGTTCCGTCCTCTGCCGTATCACAGTCCAGACCGGCTGGTGATCCTGTGGAATCGTTCGCCTGGTCTGAACATCACCCAAGATTGGTTTTCAACGGCACAGTATTTCGATATCAAGACAGGGCACCATGGATTTGAGCAGCTCGCGATCGCCATTGGTGGCAACTACAACTTGACTGGGCAGGGTGACCCTGAACGAGTGGGCGTCGTTCGCGTCTCATCGAACCTTCTTCAACTGTTCGGTGCTCGTCCCGCACTCGGTCGACTGTTGACGCCGGACGAAGATTCGCCTGGGCGACCGTCCACGGCCGTCTTGACTGACGGAATGTGGGCCCGGCGTTTCGGCCGCGATCCGCACACGATCGGTAAATCCATCATCATCAATGGACAACCTTATGAAATCGTCGGCATCCTTCCCCAGAGCTTTACTCTGTCGCAGGAAGTTCTGCCCTTGCTCTACGGAACGGACCAAGCCGAAATTTTTTTGCCCTTACCGCTCGCGCCCGCCGCTGCTTCGCAAGTGCGAGACCACGAAGACTACAACATCGTCGGAAAGCTGAAGCCGGGCGTCTCGCTGCCGCAAGCCGAGGCGGAGATGGATACCATCACGGCACGACTGCGTCGCGACTTTGCGGAGAGCTATCCGCCGAATGGCGGGCTGACCTTCAGCATCGTACCTCTTCTTGAACAGGTTGTTGGCAACGTGCGTCGCTCTTTGTGGGTGCTGCTTGGATCGGTGGGTTTTGTGTTGCTGATCGCCTGCGCCAACGTCGCCAACCTCATGTTATCGCGGGCCGTGGCGCGCCAGCAGGAAATGGCCGTGCGGACAGCCCTTGGGGCAAGCCGATGGCACATCGTTCGACAACTATTGACGGAGAGCCTGCTGCTTTCGCTCTGCGGTGGCGCGCTGGGTATCTTCATCTGCCTTTTCAGCGTGAGGTGGATTCACATTTTGGGAATCAAGAGCATCCCGCGGCTGCCGGACGTGGGGATCGATGGGCGTGTGCTCTTGTTTACGCTGCTGCTCTCGGTCTCGTCCGGGATGCTCTTCGGCCTTGCCCCGGCTTTGCGCGTTTCAAGGCTGGATTTGAATTCGACTCTGAAAGATTCGAGCCGTGGCTCGGCGGGAACGAGTGCGGTCTGGGGTCGTGGCAATAATTTCCGGCGGCTGCTCGTTGTTTCGGAACTGGTGCTCTCTGTAGTCCTGTTGATCGGCGCGGGTCTCCTCATCCGGAGTTTCGCCCGCCTGCAAGGTGTATCGCCCGGGTTCAACCCGCGCGGGGTGCTTACGTTCGACCTGACGATGACCGGTCGAAAATACAACGACAAACAGACGATCTTGGCTACGTACCGGCAACTTTGGGAGCGGCTTGAACATTCGCCTGGGGCGGTCGCGGCGGGCGGAGTTACGTCACTTCCCTTGAGCCAGGCCTTTGCTTGGACGCCGATCACTGTCGAGGGGCGAACGCCGCTTTCCGGCGAGAAATTTCTCAATGCGGATGAGCGGATCGTTGGTGGGCACTATTTTGAAGCCATGGAAATACCGTTGCGGCGTGGAAGATTTTTCAACGAGCAGGACGACACGACAAGCCCGATTGCCGTCATCGTCGACGAGTACATGGCCGACCAACTCTGGCCGGAGCAGGACCCGATTGGCAAGCGCATTCATATTGTCGAACTTAAGTCGAAGGACTCGTGGCAGACGGTCGTTGGCGTGGTCGGACGGGTAAAGCAAGATTCTCTCGATTCCACCCCGCGAATTGCATTTTACCTGGCCCATACGCAATTCCCGACGCGGGCCATGACGGTCGCCCTCCGTGGCCGCACGGAGCCGGCTGCCATGCTGCCAGCCGCCAAGAACGAGCTGCGGAACCTCGATCCGGATCTTCCGATGTACTATGTTCGAACGATGGAGCAGCGGGTAAACGAATCGCTGGCCCGGCGGCGTTTTTCCATGCTCCTCCTGGGAGTTTTCGCAAGCGTCGCGCTGGCACTCGCTACCATTGGCATCTACGGCGTTATGGCCTACCTGGTCAATCAGGGGACTCGAGAATTGGGGATTCGAATCGCGCTGGGTGCTTCGCCGCGCAACATCCTGAGCCTTGTTCTCCGGCAGGGGGTGGCGCTCGCTTTTTCCGGCGTGACGATTGGTTTGGCTTCAGCTTTGCTGCTTACCCGGCTGATTCGAAGCCTGCTATTCGGCGTGGAAGCGACTGACCCAATCACTTTTGCTGGGTTTTCCTTGTTGCTCGCGATGATCACGCTGCTGGCCAGTTACATTCCAGCGCGGCGCGCCGCTCGAATTGACCCCCTGATCTCGCTGCGCTGCGACTAGCCGAGATTCTCGCGACGTGGAAAGAAGGGTCCGACAGCAAGGTTTCGTTGCCGCACCATTCGAAGTTTCAGGGCGCGCCACGGACGGTGACCGCATTCAATGAATGAGCAATTCTTTACAAGAAGCGTCCAGTTCACCGAACTTCTTTCGGACTTTCTTCGTCTATTCCTGTAACCCATCTGGGGGTTACCCGATGAATATGCCTGAAAGTGGCCTCGCACTCCGCCCGACCATCCTAGGCTTGCTCGACGCGTTTCTCCGTGATCTCAAGTACACGTTCCGCACGCTGGTGCGCACACCCGGCTTCACCGCCGTAGCCGTTCTTACACTTGGCCTCGGTATCGGTGCGAATACTGCGATCTTCACCCTGCTCGATCAGATCCTCCTGCGCCTACTGCCCGTGAAAGAGCCGCAGCAGCTCGTCCTTCTTACCATGAAGGGACACTACTACGGCAACAACTGGGGTGGAAACGCCATCTCTCATCCGATGTTTCGCGATTTTCGTGAACACAACCAAGTCTTCTCCGACATGTTCTGCCGTTTCCCGGCGGCAGCTAGCCTATCGGTCGGGCAACGCTCTGAACGCGTCCAGGTGGAACTGGTTTCGGGCGCTTATTTCTCAACCCTCGGTGTCGTTCCGGCGCTGGGGCGCCTTTTCACCCCGGAAGACGACGTCACTCCAAGCGGTCATCCCGTCGTGGTCCTGAATTACAACTATTGGAAATCCCGCTTCGCCAGCGATCCTCAAATTGTCGGCACGAGTCTCACGCTGAATAACTATAAAATGACGATTGTCGGCGTGGCCCAAGCCGGTTTTGACGGCGTGGAGCTGGGCTTCTCCCCAAAAATTTTCGTCCCCATCATGATGCAGCCGCAGATTATCGTCGGTAACCCGGAAGACATGCTGAAGGAACGCCGCGACCGCTGGGTGAATGCCTTTGGCCGTCTGAAACCAGGCGGGTCGATGCAACAGGCCAAAGCCTCGCTCCAGCCCTTCATGCATTCCATGCTGGAGTACGAAGTCGAGCTTCCCGCCTTTAGCCGTGCATCGAAATACGCCCGCGACGAGTTTCTCAAATGTTGGATCGACGTGCTGCCAGGTTCGCAGGGGCGGTCAGATGTCCGCGGTCAACTCTCCACCCCGCTTTGGGTATTGATGGCCACTACCGGCATGGTTCTATTGATCGCTTGCGCGAATCTCGCGAATCTCATGCTGGTGCGTGGCTCCGGCCGTGCCAAGGAAATTGCGGTTCGCCTGGCGATGGGCGCCACACGCTCTCGAATCGTTGGTCAGCTTTTAACGGAAAGCCTCACCCTCTCTGTGCTTGGCGGAATCGCTGGTCTGGGCGTGGCGTTCTGGGCCGACCGCGCCCTCATGAAAGTCTATCTACCCTCGGATTCAGGCGGGATGAATGTTTCGAGTTCCCCGGACCTGCGCGTCCTCCTTTTCAATTTAGTCGTTGCCGTGCTGACTGGAGTTCTATTCGGCTTGGTTCCCGCAGTACAGACTACTAAGCCGAATATTTCCGGCACGCTGAAGGATCAGGCGGGCGCAGTGGTCGGGGGCGGCAGCCACCATGGATTGCGAAAGGCCCTTGTCATTGCGCAAGTAACCCTATCCCTCCTGCTTCTTGTCGGCGCGGGTCTATTCGTTCGGAGCCTGGCGAATTTGCGCAATCTCGGTCCTGGTTTCTCCCCCGAGCACCTCGTCGGATTCAACATCGACCCATCCCTCAACGGCTACACGCCCGACCGCATGAAGGTCTTCTATCCGCAACTCACCGAAGCACTCAGCGCAATCCCGGGAGTCCAATCAGTTGGTTTGGCCTCTGTACGCATTCTTGAAGACAACGAATGGGATAGCGGCATGTCTGTGGAAGGGTTCACACCCGACAAACCCGACGAGCACGCACAACCGTACATGAACTCCATCAGTCCGAACTATTTTGCGACGTTAGGAGTTCCGATCCTTGCTGGGCGGGACTTCCGCATGACCGACAATCACGAAGCTAAACACGGGCCCGAGGACTGGAATTGGGTTCCTACTGCCGTCATGATTAATGAAAAGTTCGCCAAAAAGTTCTTCCCTGGCCGCAATCCGGTGGGGCTTCACATTGGTTTCGGAACCGATCCCGGAACGGCAACCGATATGGAGATTATCGGCGTCGTCAAGGATTTCAAATACCGTAACCTGCGCGAGGACATTCCCGTGCAAGCCTTTATTCCATATCTTGGCACCCGCTACATCGGCGAAATGACGGCCTACGTCCGGACCACTGCGGATCCCAATCAGCTAATGTCTGCTATTCGCTCTAAGCTCCGCGACATGGACTCGAATATCCCGATCTATGCCATGCGCACAACTGAAGTTCAGATTAGCAATTCGCTTTCCACCGAACGGATGATCGCCAGCTTGTCGGCCGTGTTCGGTTTTTTGGCGACGCTGCTCGCCGTCATCGGTCTCTACGGTGTCATGGCCTATGCCGTGGCGCAGCGCACTCGCGAAGTCGGCATTCGCATGGCACTCGGTGCTGCCCGCGGCAACGTGATCTGGATGGTTATGCGAGAGGTACTCATCCTCGTCGCCATTGGGGTGACCGTTGGCGTCAGTGCCGCTCTGGCTCTGACGCGCATCGTGCAAAGCCAGCTTTTCGGCTTGACGCCGCACGACCCGTTTACGCTGGCGCTCGCCACTGTTGCGCTAGCCCTCGTTGCCTGTACTGCCGGTTACATCCCGGCGCTGCGTGCAAGTCATTTGGACCCCGTGGCGGCTCTGCGCTACGAGTAACCCCGAAAGCCCACTTCGCCTGAAATCTCTGCGGAGCCCCGACGGGCAAATCGATACAGGCTGCTGTAGGAGACCACTAGTCCCTCGCGGCCTAGCTCGTGCACTTTACTCAGGAGCGGATGGTCTTTGTCCAGCCAGGCGCGAATCTGATCGGTTCGCGGCTTCAGCAACTGCTCCGACTCGCTAACCGCTATGGCCGCGCCCGGCCGACCCATCCGCTGCCGGATTACTTGAAGCTTCCGCTCGTCGGGCCACGACGTCTCCCGTCCGATTCCCTCCCTGTCCGCGAAAGGCACGATCCGCCGGACAGTGTTGCGGTCCGCGCCGGTCGATCGCGCTATGGCCCGAATCTTCTCGCCGGCCGACCAACGCCGGACCTGATCGATGTCCATTCTCCTCACCTCCCGGTATGCCATCCCGCCCGTCCTCGGGGCACTTGGTTGGCGCACCTCCTCGTTCAATCGCAACCGGGGGGTGGGTGAAAGTTGGTGAAAAACTACCGCCTCAGGTGGTCGATAGATCCTGAAAAATCGCACCAAAGCAAATCTTCCAAAGGGTTTCCAACCAATCCTGCGTTCTTTGCTTTAGAGGACAGCCGTTTCCAGCTCTGTGGAGCGGAGCGGAAGCCGACAATTGCATTGCGGAACGCGAAGCGCTGTATGGTAACTACAATATCAGGAAATATTCAAGGCGATCCGGCCCCGCTGGTCGCTGCAAAGCTTTGCCTGGTCAGGTCCCTGCGAGCCAGCCGCTCGCCAGGCTCGGAGCGGATTGTCCTCTTCCAGCGCTCACGGTTGCTCGATCACACCCGCCGGTCGGGAGTTTTCCCAAGAATTCGGCTCTGGCGAAGACCGTGCTATTTGGGGTTCGCTCACATCGCAGGTTTCCCAAGTCGTGGCTAGCAAACGACGTAAGTGGCCCCGTCGATTCGGAGAAGAAACGTGCAAAATGAGATGTCTGTCGCGTCCGAAGTGCAGAGGAAGTTGTTACCGCAACATATGCCTCCGCTAGAGACGCTGGACTATGCCGGCAGCTGCGAGCCGGCATGGAGCGTCGGCGGCGACTATTGTGATTTTCTCGACCTGGGTACAGGCCGAGTGGGTTTTGTGCTCGCCGACGTCTCTGGCAAGGGGGTTTCTGCCGCACTGTTGATGGCCAACCTCCAAGCGAGCGTTCGGAGCCAGTATGTTATCGCGCCCGAGAATCTGGAAAAGCTATTTCGTACAGTGAACAGGCTGTTCTGTGAGTCCGTGACACACGGTTTCTTCGCGACGATGTTTTTTGCGGATTACTTCGACACGACGCGAAAGCTCCGTTATGTCAATTGCGGACACTGCCCGGCATTCTTAGTGCGCGCTGATGGCATCTGTGAAAAGCTGGGCTGCACGGCAAGGGTGCTAGGGATATTCGAGAATTGGAACTGCACGGTTGGTGAAGCAACTATGTCGTCCGGCGATATCTTGGTGGCGTACTCTGGCGGGGTGACTGAAGCCCAGAGCGGCTCGGGCGAGCTGTTCGGCGACCAGCGCTTGCTCGCTGCCGTTGAAGCAAATAGAAATCTCCCCGCTGCGGGTCTGCTAGAGTCGATCGCTGTGGCAGCACACAACTTCAGCGGCAAAGCGCAGGAAGGCGATTTGACGCTGTTGGTGGCCCGCGCTCGCGAAGGGGTCAGCGCGGAACGTTAGCCTTGTCGTGCTTCGATTGGGCTCACGGATGGTGGAGGACGTTTAGAGCGGTTGTACCCATACGGGTTGATCCTTGATTGGCTACCAGGGAGGGTGGCACACATTTCGATCACGATATCCCTGAGAATGCGGGAACAGGCGGGATCAGAGTTGCTCTTCTCGGGTGGATTGAGCGTCGAAGAGGGCGCTGAGTTTCTAACCATGACGGTAAAGAACGACTCGGTAGCGATGGCTTGGCTGAACGGCGAATTGAGGCAAACGGATGGGGATGTCCTCTCATCAGTGGGACTGCGTTAAGGATCTGCACGAAGCGGCATTAGAGTGCCATACCACCCATCGTGCAGACTTCCTTCAGCGGAATAACACGGATGACGTCGCGAGCCAGAAGCTGCGACGACAGCTGACGGAGCATGAAAACGTAGCAAGTTTCCTTTCGACGGTGCCCTTCATAGATGATCTGCCGCCGGTAAAGCAAACGAAAAAGCAATTTGCCCCCGGAGAGGTTCTGGCCGAACGTTTTCGCATCGTAGCCTTCATTGCTGCCGGTGGAATGGGCGAGGTATATGAAGCGGAGGATTTGACCCTGAAGGAAAACTTGGCGATCAAGACTATCCGACCGGAGGTCCTGCAGCAGGGCCAGGCTCTTGCACGCTTCAAACGCGAAGTGCAACTGGCGCGGAGAGTGACCCACCCCAACGTCTGCCGGGTATTTGATCTTTTCTGGCACAACAGACCTGAGGGTAAGAGTGAAAGCGCAATCGTCTTCGTGAGCATGGAGCTCCTGAAGGGAGAGACTCTCTCGGAACATATTCGGCGAGTGGGCCGCTTTACCGCCGAGGAAGCCCTGCCTCTGATCCATCAGATTGCATCGGGATTGGAAGCGGCCCATCGCGCAGGGGTAGTGCATCGAGACTTAAATCCCGGGAATGTGATGTTGATACCAGACAGGGAAGAAAATCGGATTCGCGGCGTGGTTACTGATTTTGGTCTGGCAGTACGAACTGGCGTTAAGGAAAACAAGAGCGTCGATTTGACCACAGGAATCTTCGGCACTCTAGCATATATGGCGCCTGAACAAATCGAGGGGAAAGAAGTCACCAAGCTGGCAGATATCTACGCGCTCGGGCTAATTATCTACGAGATGGTGACAGGAAAGCACGCATATCCCGCTGGTACACCACTGGCCTCAGCGGCAAGACGGCTTTCCGATTCAATCCAGTCGCCCAATCGATTCGCGCCGCAATTGGGCGCCCATTGGGAGCAAACAATTATCCGATGTCTCAGGCGGGATCCAGGCGCTCGGTTTCATTCAGCCATGGATGTTACTAAAGCGCTTTCAGATCAAGCATCAGATGCGGCCATCCCTCTGCAGGTGGGCGCATATCCTGCGCCAGGACAACGACATTTCGGAGCAGGATTCGGCGTACAACATCTTCCTGAGAGTTGGAGCAGCACAGCGAATGCGAACGCAGTGCTGCAATTCACGATGAAAGACACCTTTCACGCCGGCGACGATTTTCTGGGCCAGGGAAGAAGAGAAACAATGCAGAACTGCAGCACATATTCGACTACAGCCAGCTTTTGCGATTCGCTCGGGCCCAAGGTCGTTACCTTGTCAGATCTCGCGTACCCGATCCGCAAATAGTATTGCGGCCATCAGAAAGATGTCTTGTCACCTTCGACCTTCTGTTCCGAGATGCCCTTAGATAGCCGTTCGTCTCACTTCGGTGCAAGGCGTAAACCCGTCACGGTCCCCAATCGCCGAGGGCCATGCCGTTGATCATCTTCTGCTGGCACGCCAAGCACTGGCCCACCGTCCTGTTTATCGGCTTTCTTGAATTCTTCTAGCGCCCCAGTCCTGTCTTCGTTCCTGTACATCCTTGAGGCCTTCCTGGTACGCCTTCTGTGCTTTTTCGCTGACAGGTCCGCCCTTTGAATCCTGGGCCGGTAAAGGGCGCCAGACACAACCCAACTGCCACAACTAAAAAGAAACAAAGGAATTCCCCAATGCCTCTCGTTTCTTTACATAGTGACTCGGGGTTTTCTAGCGACCCTGGCACATACTCCTGATCGTCCTAGTCCAAGGAGGACACATGAAACGCAACCTAATTCACCTGTCAGCGTATAGTGCAGTCAAAAACGCCTGGCCCTTCGACAGGAGTCTTTCTATGAAGACAGGAAAGACGCAGGGGTATCTCCTTACATTTCGCTGCATCAACTGCGGGAAACACCGAGTATTCGCGCAATATCCTAGCGGCCGCCTGGAGTCTGAGGCGCGGATTCGCGCTCGGATCTACCAAGTAAGCTGCAATTCGTGTGGTTGGAAGGGCGATGCTTGCGGTCTTTCTGCCATTCGTATTTCGCATACGACGGCACTCAAGGCGAGGGCTGCGGGACAGGGAGCAGGGTTGTGAAGCAGCGGCTGGCTCCGGATAGTGCAGCGAGCCAGCATCGCCAAGCGACCGGGCCGCTCGGCAGTGCTGTCTCCCACCCTCGTGACCTGTCCGGAAATTGTACTCACGGCCAGCTATCATGCGTGGGTTGGTTTCCTGGATGATGGTCATTCAATTCCACTTCGCGGCCGGGGGATAGATGACATCAAGGAAACAGAATCCAATATTGCCTGCAATTATCCTTGTCCTTTTCTTTGGACTCTTGGTGTTCATGGTCGTTAGCCGAAAAGGACAGAGTCAGGCGTCTCAACCGCAATCCGTAACCCAGAATCACTAAAGGGCCTATCCATCAGATAGTTTTCCCGCCTTCGCTTTCTCCCGAGAGCGAACTCGGCTGAGCTGATTTTTCCACAGTTCTTTGGGTGAATCTGTTGGGTTCAGAGTTACTCGCGCGAAAGGAATCGAATGGAAACGACCAGCAACCGCCAGTGCCGATGACCATTCATGAGATGTTTCAGCGATTGACGACCATCATGGAACAAGCGAGAACGCGAACCGCTCGAGAGAGCCTGGATCGACTTATCTCCCAGGTTTGACGCTGAAACGAAGCGGATGCAACAAGAGCGTTTGCGGAAACAACAATGAAAACGCGGCAGAGTTGCAACCCTACCGCGCTTCTGAACCATTTGTTGAAGAATGCCTCGGTCGCGTACCGCTGGCCCAGCATTCTTTCCGACACAACGATTCAGCGGCAGAATCGTCTCGGGATTGCCGAGTCCGGCGCTGGCCGGATGTCTGTTCTTACCTCAACTTCGGTCGTTTCAAGTCGAATGGAGCAAAAGAAACTTCCGAAAGTTGGAAGGACCAAATTTGTTTGTGAAGAATTGACTACAGGTTGAAGCAACTAGATTGAGGATTTTTCTTATACTCTGCGATCTGCCTACGAATTATGCATCCGGGACAACCGCATTTTTCGCGGTCGTCGGAATAGACCACTTCTGGGTCGGTTACGAGAGCATACATCGGGTGAACCTTGTCGGCAAAACGTTCCAATTGAGCAAACCACTCAGCTTGGTCCATGCTGAATCCTTCGGAGGGAGTTTATCATTCCCACTGGACATTTTCTTTTCTTACGTGCGCTTGTTGGCGCTGTGGTATTACCCTTCACGGATGAGCGTCAGGCTTTGCCACTACGAGTCTCGCGTTCTGGTGAACGGCCTGAGACTTTTACTTACGCCACAGAGGGCGTCACATTCCGATGAGCGCGAGACAATTTGGTGCCATGCTGCCTCGCTGTTTCCATGCCATAGATAACTTCTCCTTGCTGCTAACGCAGCATCTCTCCGTGCCTTCGAATCACGCAGAAAAACTCTTATACGAATGGAAGACCCGGAGTTTTGACGCCGAAAGCCGCCCATGCGGCCAACGGTGGACATGGAATCGAGACAACACTCGCAGTGCCCGGTAAAGTTGCGCTTATCGTTGCGGTCGCAGATGCCCACATTGGGTAGATCAACGCACCCGCTGGGGCCGCGCCTGGGCCAATGAACACCTGGGCGGTCATCGGCAAGTTTGAATCGGATAAGTATCCAACTAGCAAGGACCAGTCGTACGGGTCTGAGTACTTGGACACAACACATGAAAGTATCGTTGCTGTCTGACTCATCGACCGCACCGTATGGTGAAAAAATGCAAAATCCTAAGCTACGCTATTTCAAGCCGTTCGGTTAGGCGACACAGGATTCGGCCTTCCGAGTCTCTCGTTGCTCCTAATGCTCCTGGAGACATCGAGGAGTCGATGATCGAAAATGCAGCATAAGTCATAGAGCAGTCAAGGTCTGTGCTTTTTCGCTGACAGGTCCGCCCTTTGAATCCTGGGCGGGTAAAAGGCGCCAGACACACCCAACTGCCACAACCAAAAGAAGCAAAGGAATTCCCCAATGCCTTTCGTTCCTTTACATAGTGACTCGGGGTTTTCTACCGACCCTGGCACAAACTCCTGATCGTCCAGTCCAAGGAGGACACATGAAGCGCAACCTTATTACCGGGATTCTGACGACACTGACACTGCTTTTGTTAATCAGTGTTCCGAGTACGTATGCACAGGCCACAATAGAGGTGACCGTACCTTTCAACTTCATGATAGGAAAGGCCGAAATGCCGGCCGGGACCTACACCATCAACCGGCTCTCCTCGTCTGCGATTGAGATCAAGGGTAGCACCACGAAGAAGAGCGCGGTCAGCATCGTGTGGTCCGAGGGGCCCAGCGGCAGCGACAGCGCCGCGAAGCTTGTATTCAACCGGTACGGCGACAGTTACTTCCTGTCGCAGGTTACGCGCGGATCCGGCGCTAGCGTAATGCAGCTTCCCACTTCGAAACTGGAGCAGGAGCAGCGAATCGCGAGCACCAGCGGTCCTTCAGGACAAAAGGTGGTTGCTGCTAGATTGCAAAAATAAGACCCCAGCACAGTGGCGGCCCGGAGGTAGGCAGCTCCGGGCCGCCATGCGATCGAGCTTGGCCAAACCGCACGCGCGCCTAATCAGGTATGAACGCGGGAGGCCCGAAGTCAGGGGCGACTTCGCCGAACGCCGCAAACCGCATTTCGATCGGGCCGTCAAATTGACAGATGCCAAATGGCTACCAGAATCGATCTAGTGCGGATCGATATCATCTTCATCGATAAACATAGAATTGGTAACCTGGCTCCGCCGGTGGGATTGAACCTGCTGATGTCCTCTTATCGCTCCACAAAGCCGTAGCCCTCTTGCGAGCTACACTGCCAGTCATCTCTGTGCTCTCTGTCGCCGTCCTGCCGACCATTTCCATCCCTGAGCTCACTATAGCCCTGCCACATTGGTTGAGTCGCTAAGAATAGAGATCAAATGAACCTCATGCAATTCATATCCCCGTGGCTGCCACAAATAAGGCGGGTTGACGGCCGGCAGCTCCAGTTACCCCGACGCGGTCGACTCCTTCGAATCGATGTCGCGGCTGCGCGTTTTCTGGGAGGAAACCGATGGGGACTTTCTGCAACAGGGCCTTCGCTTCTAGGACTTAGCTCCGCTCGGGCTCGGCAACAAGGAACGCGAGAACCGGAGACTCTTCGGACTCATTTGGGTGTAGGATGTGAACAACTATTCCTGAGTTCTAATATGGAATATATTGCACTATCGGCGGAGGATTTGGTCCGGGCGTGTAGCCAGACCGGAGATTCCGCTGCCTGGGAGGAGTTTGTCCGGAGGTTCCACCGTTTGATTGCGACCGTGGCATTGCGCACGGCGCGACGCTGTGGCAAGACTTCACCTCATGTAATCGATGAGCTGGTACAAGAGACCTACGTAAAGCTCTGCTCAGATAACTTCCGCCTTCTTCGCAGTTTTGAGC
>Ga0310913_10001298_pt1 | contig 12748 bp, 25 predicted proteins | sample GREbulkMGOX082_FD_203447 | JGI IMG/M metagenome (GOLD analysis project Ga0310913, IMG submission 203447) | Lab enrichment of tropical soil microbial communities from Luquillo Experimental Forest, Puerto Rico - GRE.bulkMG.OX082 | ecosystem: Environmental > Terrestrial > Soil > Tropical forest >...
AGCAGCTCCACCGAGCCCATTTCGCGCAGATACATGCGCACCGGATCATCCGTGCGCTCGGTCGGCTCCTTGGCCTCGGACTTGGCCGGGACCTTCTGCCGGACCTCGACCAGCTCGCCACTCTCGCTCTCGGCCTCTTCGTCGGCCTCCTCGCGCGGCTCTTCTCCCTCTTCGCGCGGCTTCTCTCCTTCTTTGCTCGGCTCCTCGGTCTCGACCACGTTGACGCCCATCTCGCTGAACATGGCGAGCACCTCCTCGATCTGCTCGGAATTGACCTCCTCGGAGGGCAACACCGATTTGATCTGGTCATGGGTGACGTAGCCGCGCTTCTTGGCGGAGCGGACGAGCTCCCTGACGGCCCCGTCCGATAGGCCCAGCAGCGGGCTCTCCGGCAGGGTCTCGGGACCCTTTATCTCCAGCATCTCTTCCTTCTGCGGCGTCTCCTCGGTCTTGCTTGCCATGAGCCTCCACAGCCGGCGCTGGGCTCGCGCCGCATTGCGGTCCTCCCGCGTAGCCGATAGCCTAAAGCGGCGGCCTACGCAAAAACTTCATCTGCCGAAGAATCTTTCGGTTTCGAACGTAAACGCGCCGGAAATCACTAAGTTTCCCCGGCCGCCACGTTTTGAGAGGGCACAGTCACCGGGCAGTTTCGGTCCAGAGCCCAGCCTCGAAGCGCAGATCCAGCCATCAGCTCAACGTGTTGAGCCGCACGGCTCGCCCTTGCGCGGGACCGAGACGCTCTTTTGTGATATTTCCAACATTCTGAATTAGAGGAGCGTATCCATTTGCCGCAGGTCAGCGCCGCGCAGGAGCTTCAGATCAAAGCCCAGATACGCCTCGCCTCTTTGATGGAAGAAAAATTAGTAACACGAATTTCTGTTCTATCCACCTTGCTTGGAGGCGGCAAAACAACCGAACGACTTCTCGTCCGCATTTCGATTGAAACGCACAAAACGTCACCGGACTTCGATCAAACGGCCGCAGACAAAGCGAAAAATAGGATTAAGCAGGCGCTAGGAGACATTGGTTGCGACGTGTTCATCGAAACGGACCGATAACCCTACCTGTTGTCGCCTGACCGGGTGTTTCGATGCAGAAACGCGACGGCGGCAATCCCGCTTGGAGCCTTCCGCAGCTGCTCGTGTCGATCTTGCTTGCGCGGCGCGTTGCCACGGCCCCGCTGCCGCCGTTTGCCGGCTGCATGGGCAGACGGCCGCGCTGTACGACTCTGGATCGTCGAGGGCTGGGCCTGTCGCGGAAACCTGCGCTGGCCCGTCGCCGGAATGGACATGCGGATCAGCTTCTCGATGTCGCGAAGGTACGCCGCCTCTTCGGAGGTGCAGAGCGAAATCGCGACACCTGCTGCCCCGGCCCGCGCGGTGCGGCCGATGCGGTGCACATAGGTTTCCGGCACGTTCGGCAGATCGAAATTGACGACGTGGCTGATGCCGTCGACATCGATACCGCGCGCGGCAATATCGGTGGCGACGAGCGTGAGCACCTGCCCCTTGCGAAACGCGGCAAGCACGCGTTCGCGCTGGTTCTGCGACTTGTTGCCGTGGATCGCGTGGGCTGAGATGCCGGCTTTGGCCAGGCCGCGCACCACCTTGTCCGCGCCATGCTTGGTGCGGGTGAACACGAGCGCGCGGTCAATCGGTTCGCGCCGCAAAATTTCAGCGAGCACCGCCGGCTTCGCGGCCCGATCGACATGGAGGATGCGCTGCTCGACGCGCTCGACCGTCGAGGCGGCCGGCGTCACGGCAACCTTGGCCGGATCGCGCAACATCTGAGCGGCGAGCTCGGCAATGGCACGCGGCATCGTTGCGGAAAACAACAGCGTTTGCCGTTGCGCGGGAAGCTTGGCGACGATTTTTCGGATGTCGTGGATGAAGCCCATATCGAGCATCCGGTCGGCTTCGTCGAGCACGAGAAATTCCACCTCGCCGAGACGCAGCGCGTTGCTCGTCACGAGGTCGAGGAGGCGCCCGGGCGTGGCGACGAGCACGTCGACGCCGTTTTGCACTGCGCGCACCTGCGCGCCCATCGACACGCCGCCGATCACCAGCGCACCGCTGGTGCGGACATGGCGGCCGTAAGCGCGGAAGCTATCGAGTATTTGGCCGGACAGCTCGCGTGTCGGGCTCAGCACCAGCACGCGGCAGGCCTTGTGCCCCGCGCGCCGTCTATTGGTGAAGAGATGATGCAGGATCGGCACCGCGAAGGCCGCGGTCTTGCCGGTGCCGGTTTGCGCAATCCCGATCACGTCGCGGCGCGACAGAACGACGGGAATGGTCTGTGCTTGGATCGGCGTGGGCGTGGCGTATTTCTCTTCAGTGAGCGCGCGCCTGATCGGTTCGGCAAGGCCGAAATCATGAAATGAGTTCAATGAACAAGCTTTCCATTGTGCGAAACGGCGCGACCGCAGCGACGTGCGCCGCAGCCCCATATCGCGGTTGGTGCGAGACACCCCCGCGTGATCTGGGCTGTCAGTGAAAGTGAAGGGGCAAGCCAGAAACCGTTTGACGGGAATCCGTACACGCGGCTCGCCAGGACCAGATGAGGTCGCGCGAATCATATGGGGCATAGACGTGTTGGTTTCAAGGCGCTCGGCTTTGGCTCTGAGCGCGTAGACCATCAATGTCAGCGCTAGTCGAATGCCAGAGGCTGCATCAGAGCTTTTGAAAATTGCTGAGAAAAGCGCTGAAGTACCGCGTGCGCTTCCTGGACATTCAGTTTCTCATTTCCTTGATTCAAAACCTGGACGCCGATCTCTAAACGACCAAGTTCATCGGATTGAATAATCGCCGACACGGTGACTGTGCCCTGAGGTGTTGAGCCCCCGAATCCCGGGTCAGATCTAATTTCCCCGTACCTTAATAGTCACCATCTTCCCCCCCTTTTGAAAGGATCATCGAACGCCATTGACTCCCACCGTAGGCCGCTATTCATGGATACTGGCGCGTCCACGGCAACATTGCTCGAACACTAAGGGGCATGGCCGAGAGCGACGACTCCTCCTCCCGAACCGTTCCAGTCATAGCATTCCTAGTGCATACGGAACACCATCGTGGTAGTGATGACGCAGGGGAGACGCCTGTTCTGCGGAGGGCACCGTGACGCTCATCGTGTACTATTTAATTTTCATGATTGCCGGTGATTTTGCCGCCTATTTCCTTGGGTTGCTTGTCGAGTACGAATGGGGCTCACAGGCAAGCCTGATCGTCTTCCTGGCCCTCTATTTCCTTTTTCTCTGGGTGTCTTGGGTGCTCGCGGTGTGGGCGACCAAACCAAGAGTGGCCCCACAAAGTGCCTCTTAGTCGGCAGGCGCAGGCGGACTGTGGTATTTCCGGTGTAACGTTACGCTTCCCGTCCGCAAGATGGCAGCAGCGTGGATATGAAGTCAGGCCTGCGGGAGCTGACCGCGCTTTCCCTGCTTGCGGCCTTTTGTTGTGGTCTTGCGTGGGCTCACGATGACACGTTTTTCGCCGCCGTTTTTGGCGGCGCCAGCGCATTCGGTACCCGCCATGGAATTTGATTTGGTTGTCCCGCCACCACCTGAGGCTGACGCAATCATTGATGCGCAGAGAGAGGCCGCCAACCGAGGCGGCCTATTTCCTCTTGTCGTCCTCGGGCTGAATCTGCTGTTGTTGCTGGAGATTGGTCGCGTCGCCCTGCTCATCTGCCAGCCGCTGCCAGACTTGTGCCATCTCTAGCAGGCTTGCCCGCGCGTCGGCCGGGATCATTTGTGCGAGCCTCCAACACTCCTGCGCGAGACGCCGATACTGTTCTGCCCTGTTCGCCACGAGCGTCGCCCCGTTTGTACGCTATGTGACAGAACATAATAGGAAGAGAGTTTGTTCCGACAAATTAGGACCAAGGCTTGGGAATTAACACCAGCCAAACTTGGTGATGCCGGCCGGGTTTAATCCCCTTGTGGCGGGATTTGTTGGCAGTGGCCGGTTTTCAGGAACGTTACCCGCCCTAGAGGAGTTGGCCTTATATAATGCACGTGAATGTGCAAGACGAAACCGACGAAAGCGGAAAACCGCGAGTCAATGTTGTGATCGCCTTCTCAGGGACTTGGGGCATCGATAAAAAAATGTCCAAGGAAGAACTCATCCAATTCGAAGGCCTTGTGATCGAGACCTGCATGGGGCGCCACAGTGAATTCCCGAGGATAAGTCGTGTCCGCCCAATCTTCGTGGCCGCATTTGCCGCAGCGATGCTTCCAGCGCGTACTCAATCTTGTGATGCCCTCTCCCGTGGAGAGCAGTTCTCCATTGCAACCGACCTGTGCGCAGATCCAGCGTCGATATACTGGCGTGACTGGCTCTTCTCGAAAAAGCATCATTCGTTCCTCCCACGCTTGCTCACCGATTGCGATCCGACAGCAGACATCTAGCCGGTTGAGTTGATCGTCGACCCTATGCCGAAGTCGGCAACATCTTGTGAAGGAGTTGGACCGCCTGGGTTCCGAAGGGTCCCGCTCGCTGGGGTAAGCGGCGTGTCTGACTCTTTGGCACGACGTTGATCTTCCTGATCCATATGAGAGCCGCGACGGCGGTATTAACGAATCAGCAACCATAGCGGCGCACCATGGTGCACATGAGTCAACGCGATGGTACGCAACACCATGTCGTATAGCCTCGGAGCGGCCGCCGCGGCGACTGGTCTGAACAAGACTAGCATTCTGCGGGCCATCAAAAGCGGAAAGATTTCAGGCACGAAGGACGCGCTGGGTCAGTGGTGGGTTGAGCCGGCTGAGCTGCAGCGCGTACCAAAGCCTGGCAGGGAGCACGTTCGGTTGGTCCCAGACAAAATCTATCCCGGCATGTGGCGGGTCGTGGGGCCGTCTGGCACGCTCTCCGATATGGTCAACAAAACCCGGGCACAGGATGTGGCCTGGCGTCTAGCCCAATCCATGGTCTCGACCCGCACCTTGGCAGCTTGAGCGGCTGTCGCTCGGATCGGTCTAAGAGCTGGCCGAAAGCGCTTTGTCCGAAATCCGCTGGTCGCGAGTCAGACGCCGGATGGAGAATCGGCTTGAGGAAATGACGCTACCGCCAGCAGTGTTGATCTCGCCCTAAGATGAGGTCGTGGCAAATGGGGCTCTGGGGAATGTTATGGACGGCATGAAACCTGTGACGAGGGCTCTGCAAACCCTAGCGGCCATCGAAAGCGAAACTCGCGAACTCATTCTCGTAGAGGCGCCTTCGCAACGCTTGACCGAAACTGACGCGGAGATTGTTTATTGAGAAAATCGGCGCCACATCGATCGGAGAAATCGAAAAGGTGATCGGTTGGATGCAAGAGGCGAAAAACTTTCTGCGATCCTAGAAAGAGCGAATTCAACGAGAGACTGCGCGCTATACGAAGCTCGCTCAGACAGCTTCGGCCTCAATAGAAATCATCCTTGACACGTGCGCGGATGGCGCGAAGCAGGCCACCCCGTAGACAATCAATAACTCGAGATTGACGCCCGCCTCGGCCGAGGACAACACTGGTCCGTCGCGCACCTCTTTGGCGATCCGCGGTCCTCCCCCGCGCGAACGTGCCTTCCATCGTCAATAAGCGGCAAAGCCCTTTCGCGACAGCCAGTTCTCCATATCGTCGTCGACGAAATCGCCTTCGCCGGGCGCAGCCTCGCCATTGCCGCGCTCGCGCGCTCCCTTGAACGGGTCGCTGCCGCGGGCGCGGCGGGCGGCGCGGCGGGCGCCGCCACGATCGGCTGGCCGTCGGGGCCGATCACCGGCGCCGGCATGGCCTTGGCGTCGGGCCCGGCATAGGTCGCCTCGAGGTCGATGATGTCGCGCAGGAACACCTTTCCCTCGTTGAGCTCGTCGCGCCAGATGATGATGGCCCGGAAGGTGAGCGAGCTCTCGCACAAACCGACGATCATCGCTTCGCGGCCGGCCTCGATGCGCTTGGCGATGGCGATCTCGCCCTCCGGAGAATAACTAAGTTTTATGGGCGCGTTTTATGGCCGCGAGAAAGGCGTGAACCTGCTCGCGAATCGCCCTGCAAAGCGGGGAGGCGAGGCTGGTTTCATGCCGATAATTGCCCTTCCCAACGTGGACCCCATACGCGGCCTGCTGCCTTAGTCGATGCCTCAAATCGTCAGTGAACGATTTGAATTCGGCGTGTGGCTGCGGCGCGGATGGCTTCGCGCCTTTTAAGTTCGGTCAATCATACGCCAAATATTACAATGAAATGAGACCGGGCCACCGGTCGCGGAGCGAAGTGGACATGCCGCACGCGTCGCGAACGTGTCGATCCGAAGAAAATGACCCGAGGGTCCCTGCCACTCGGAACTTAGCCCTCGAATTCTTCTTCGTCGGCACCGGCGCCCTGCGGGGTTGTACCGCGCTGCAGAAATTGCGGCATATGCCGCGGCTCGCGGGTTTCGCGGGCCGCGCGCTCGGCCGGGTCGCGGCCGATCTTGGGCTGCAGCTCGACGATGTCGAGGAAGATGTCGGCTTGGCGGCGCAACTCGGCGGCAACCATCGGCGGCTGCGTCGAGATGGTGGACACCACGGTCACGCGCACACCGCGTCGCTGCACCGCCTCGACCAGCGAGCGGAAGTCGCCGTCACCGGAGAACAACACCATGTGGTCGATCGACCCTGCGATTTCCATGGCATCGACCGCGAGCTCGATGTCCATGTTGCCCTTGACCTTGCGCCGGCCGGTTTGATCGACGAATTCCTTGGTCGCCTTGGTCACGACGCTGTAGCCATTGTAGTCGAGCCAGTCGATCAAAGGCCTGATCGACGAATATTCCTGGTCCTCGGTCACGGCGGTGTAATAGAATGCGCGCAAGAGATAGCCGCGCGAGTGAAACTCGCTCAGGAGACGCTTGTAGTCGATATCGAAACCGAGCGACTTGGCGGTGGCGTAGAGATTGGCGCCGTCAATGAACAGGGCCATTTTTTCCGTTTTGGGTTCCATGATTGCTCTCGTGTAAGGTCATCGAAACTTCGATACCGACGTCCGTCTCGAATGGCGGAAATCTGCCTGGACCGCCAGTTCAAAGGGTTCCATTCGCCTGAGTCTGCGCAGCATACCGAGAATCCTATCCCAGAAGAAATGGATCACCGCGAAATTGCTGTTCGCGTGCCGGTGATGAACGAAATGCAGTTCCTGTTTCTGTCTGAACCATGCAAATCGCTGAAGCCGCGATCCCTCTACGTGGTATTCCTTGTCGAAATAGACATGCGCGTAGAACGATCCGGGGGGTAACCGTCCGTTAGGGGCCGCCTTGCGCGCGCTGGGCTGATCCGTCTTCTGTTTGCACCGGTGCAAGCACTGTGGCTTACACTGGTGCAAGAGACGGTGCGATGAGCCGAGTTGAGGTCCTGTCGAGCCCGGAGCGGCGCCGGCGGTGGAGCGCGGAGCAGAAGCGGTCGATCGTCGCGGAGGCTTTTGCACTGGGCTCTTCGGTTTGCGAGGTTGCCCGGCGCGTGGATGTCGTTCCTGGGCAGATTTATCGATGGCGGCGCGATCTGCGGACCGCCGCGGCAGGATTTGCTGAGGTGGTGGTCGCGCCGGGGCCGGACGAGAGAACGGTGGCCGGCCCGCCGGCGCCGGAGATCGAGCTCGGCCGCCACATTCGCGTGCGCATTGCGGCGACGGTGTCCAAGGAGTTGGCATCCGCGATCATCAAGGCGCTGTGTGGCACGATGATCCCATTGCCTACCGGGGTTCGGGTGTGGATCGCGGCAGGTCATACCGACATGCGGCGTGGGATGCAGAGCCTTGCCCTCCAGGTGCAAGAGGCGCTGAAGCGCGATCCGCACGCTGGCGACCTCTACGTGTTTCGCGGGCGCAGCGGCTCGTTGATGAAGATCCTTTGGCATGACGGCGTCGGCATGTCGCTCTACGCCAAGCGGCTGGAGCGCGGCAGGTTCATTTGGCCGTCGGACACGGCCGGTGTCGTTTCGATCCCTTTGTCGACGGTAACGGCAATCCACTGAGCGGAGCAAACAGATGGGGAGGATCCGTCAGGGGTAATGGAGCGATTTTACAACCTGTTACGTATCTGTGGGCAACGCTCCTGTCTTTCGCGCCATCTTCACTTTTTCTCACCATCCTGTTGCCGCTCCAAACATTCAACCTCTGCCGGCTCGCAGGCAATTCCGATGTTTGAGCAGACAGGATGATCACTACTGGTACTCCGAGAACAGTTTCGGCATTTGTCAGTCCAGCGAATGCAGGTGTTGTCAAAATTGGCGTAGTTGTGGAGGTGTTTTTCAATTTCCTTAGTGGTAGGAGGAGATGCAATCTCCTCGGATTTTTGTTGAGCTAGGGCTGTCGTGCTGATGAGCATGACGCTTGCAAATAGTCGAATCCTGGCGCCAAACAATTTCACCATTTGAAGCTCGATTCCACTCGCTCCACCGACGAGCCTTCTGCTCCCCCATCCCCGTGACGGAGGCCAGGATGCACGCCCATTTATTCGTCCACGCCACCGATTCGCGATTAATTGCCTCAAAAAATCGAAGCCAGCGCCACCCGTCGAGGCTACGCCAGGAATGCAAACTCACGTCTTTTCTGCCGTTTCAATTCCTTGACCATACGGGGATCAGAGGCTCGAATGGGTCAGCTCTGGCTTCGATCTGGGTGATAGAACGCGTTGATCATCAACGTAGTGCTGGCCGTGTTCAACTTATTTCCGATTCCGCCACTCGATGGCGGACGCATCGCCGTTGGCGTGCTTCCGAACGTCTTCGCTACCCCGCTTGCCCGGCTAGAACCTTATGGAATGCTAATCCTCATCGGTCTCCTCTTCATTTTACCAATGCTGGGTGCGCAATTGGGAATCGATCTCAGCTTCATCTCGCGAGTGATCGCAAGCTCTACGGACGCCATCATTGGCGCCATACTGCGATTAACTGGCGACGCATGACGAGGCGGGGCGGCGAGCAGCCGCTCGATGACTGCCCAGTCATGGGTCGCCAGCGTCCGAGAGCCGCAACCGCTCATTCTTTCAGGATGCGGTTTTGGGCAACCAAATATTCATTTCGCGCCAACTGCCAGCCAGGGTCGGATTGTAGGCTTTTCGAATTGGGGAGGATCAGTCAGGAGGCAACGGAGCGATTGTCAACTTGTTGGCCGTTCTGACGTGTCTATGCCCGCGACTAGCCGCTTAAAACGAGAGAGCACCGACGGACTTGGGTCGGACTCGCGCGTGGTCACTCTCCATCGCTCCACTCGTCATACCAACGTGGCTCGTGCGCCGCGAGTCTAAACCCGAAAAAAGCGAGGCCTCCGGCGACGACGAGGCCGATCCAGCTGAACCACATCGGTACCGACCAGTCCCCGATGTCAACTGGCCAGCCCATATAAATCCGCACCAGGTGGAACAGCGCCACCAAGGTGAAGATTAGCCCGGCCACGATAGAAAATGCTTTCTGGTCCATGAGCGATCATTCCAAGATTTTATTCAGGTAGCGCTCAGAGGGTGCCGTCGCCGTGACGGGCATCATGAAAACCGAACCACTCGCAGCCAACGCCTGAGTGGGCGCGCGAGGTCATCGAGCGGAGAAAACTCAGACTGTTCCAGTCCAATGTGCGCCGCGAGGCGGAGATTTTGATTCTTCGCCAGCAGATTATCCGATCCGCAGCAAGCAAGGAAGATGCGCGCCGGGCCCGCGGCAGCGCAACCGAGCGCGTGGTCCCCGGCTCCCCGAACGTTCGAGGTCGCGCGCATGCGGTTCACCGAAGCAGGATGGTGTAATGTCTCCTGGAAGAGCCGTTTCGATCCTATGTTGGCATAGGAGGGCCGGCCGCGGGCCAACGTCATCATGGCTCGCAACGCCGCGGTCTACGTATTAAATATCGGTGACTTTTTCGCCGAGCATCGGCAGTCAACTCACAGCAAAAAAAACCCCGGCCGAAGCCGGGGCCAAACTGCCTCAGATCGTTTAGCGGTTTTGCTCTTGTCCGCCCTGGCGCTGTCCGCCCTGACCGCCCTGCTGTCCGCCCTTTCCGGGCTCCTGCTGTTGCTGGCCTGGCTTCTGCTGGCCGCCGCCGCCCTGCTGTTGGCCCGGCTTGTCCTGGCCGCCCTGTTGCTGGCCGGGGTTCTGTTGGTTCGGATTGTTCATGACTTCTCCTACTTCGGTTCCCTCCCCGTGATGACAACCATCGTAACGCCTCTTGGTTGCTCTCGCTCCGAACTAAATTCCTAGAGAGAGCTGGCGGATACGACGGAGAATCCCGCAGTCGTACTGCAAAAGAAAACCCGAGCAGAACGCGGCTGTCACCGAAGCACGGCGAGGTCATCGACCTCCTCTACTTCCACGGCAAATCGGTCACGGAGGTCGCGGAGATCGTCGGCATCGCCGAGGCCGGAGTTTGTTGCCACGGCGGCCGCCATTGACGGCCCTACCGCGCCGGGCGGTCTATGGCGGAGCCGATGGAGCGGGACTGATTTTTTTCTCGTTCTTCTTTCTGGGCCTCCTGTTGTTTCATTCTTTGATCAGTCTGCCGCCGCACTTTTTTGAGGTGATCGGATTTCGTATCACTCGATTCCCATGGCAGCCACCTTGGTTTTTTCACGATTTGTCTTCTCCTTTCGTCCGTCGGAACAAGCTTGGCGCGAAGAGGAAGTTCCTTCGCACCTACCACTTTCGCCGAAGGTCTCTTCCCCGGCGATGGGCACGGGTGCGATGGCAGCCTCGCCTAGTCGAATCAGTGCGCACAATCCGGGCGACACCACACCACAGCGCAACTCGGCTATAGGGCATCCGAGCCTGGAAGCGCCCATCCGAGCTAAACACGGTCCAACCGATCGGTCGCGGCATGAATGGCGCTGTCGAGGTACGCTTCACGCACGGCGATCTCGTGCCCCGCCCCGCAATACGGACAATCGACCTTCAGCGTTGTCTTCCAAGACGCGCGAAGGCTTTGCGCGTCGGTCTCGACGCCGGTGGATACTTTCTGATGAGTTTGTGGACAGGTGAAAAGCAGTGAGGCCATGGGTGGCTCCCTTCCGTTGGATGAACAGGCGGGAGCGCGACAGGTCTCTCAGCCACCGACGCCTGGCGCATTGCCTTGTCGGTGATAGCCTCATTGTGCAGAAGAGCGTCGTTGAGTCTGCCGGCCAGCGTACACACGTAATCCGATCCCATCGCCAGCACATGCAACCCGATCCGTCGCCAAATCGAGTCGGGCATTGCGGCTGATCCGCGAGGACCCGTTAGCTAACCTAAGCCGCCTTGGAGGGCGCTGTCGTGAGGTAGCTCTCGCGACGGTACAGATATTTTTCCGACAATTTTCAACAGAGTTGACCATTTCCTTTGGGACTCCGGTGACCAAAACCACTGAGACTCCATGACCAGCGCAAAAAGGTGGTACAATCATCTCAGCGCAGGAGTCTCTTCGTGGACGCCATCCCTGAGGTTGATTTCTCTCGCATGACGAGAGCGGAGCTAGCTGAATTTCAGCGGCGTGTAGCAATGCTGCTGTGGCGACGCGCGCCGAGCAGGCCGACCAAGGCAGCGCGGATGCGAACCTTGCAGCGAGCACAATGTTTTGCGGGGCTGGCGCGAGCGTTGGACGAGAATCCGAGTTTCGGGCTGGACAAGTGGCCGCCGGCTCGCTGAGCGAGAGCGCGAGCGGGCGAAGCGGGGTCGAATGACGCGCCGCCTTCCTCCCCCATGGCGCGCCGAGAAATTTTCCGGTGGCTACGTAGTGCGGGACGCAACCGGTTTTGCCGTGGCATATGTCTATGGCCGCTCGACCGAGGACGAGGCCGTGGAGGCAAAACAAATGACGATGGATGAAGCGAGACGTGTCGCATCAAACATCGCCAAGCTACCGGACATGTTGAAGCGAGGGGAATAAGACGTACCTCTAAAAGCTTCGCGCGACCGGCTTCGAATCTTCCCTACGGCTCCAGCAACGCCGCGGCGTCCTCGGTGCGGCCGCTATCATCAAAATGGGAGTCGAGCCGCTCGCGATGTGCTATCCTAGTTGAAGTTTGAGGCACGTCAGGGGCCGGCCGCCCGCGCCTCGATTCAGAACAATTCAGGTCTGCCCCAAGGACCTGCCGGTTGCTCTGCGGCAGGTTGGGCGTGCGGAAAACCGAGCGCACGGGTCCATCGGCGGCGCTGATAGCGAATAGGGGAGGAAGTCCCCCATGCTCGACATGAAGCGGCGTGAGTTCATTGCACTGGTCGGTGGCGGCGGTCTGCTGCTCGCGGCCAAGGTGAGCGCGGGCGCGCGCAGCAGCCGACGATGCCGGTGATCGGGTTTCTCAGCAGCCGGTCAGAAATTGATTCCGCGCTCCAGGTTGCCGCGGTTCGCCAGGCCCTAAGTGAGGCCGGTTATGTCGAGGGCCAAAATGTCGAGATCGCTTACCGCTGGGCGGACGGTCAATATGACCGGTTGCTGGGGCTGGCGGCCGATCTGGTTAGCCGTCAGGTTGCCGTGATCTTCGCCGGCGGCCCCGCGGCGCACGCGGCCAAGGCCGCTACGAGGACGATTCCAATTGTTTTCGTGAGCGGTGAAGACCCGGTCAAATTCGGCCTTGTGGCTAGCCTCAATAGACCGGGCGGCAACATCACCGGCGTGAGCACCTTCAACGCCGTGTTAGGGTCAAAGCGACTAGAGCTGCTACACGAACTAGCACTACTTTGGCAGATTTACTCAGGCTGCCGCTCGTTGCAAATCCATTTTCGACAATGCGGGCATCGCTGCGGCGGTAGTCGAGCGAAGAGTTCGAGGATGGCGTGGCGTACGGCGGGCA
>Ga0310913_10001300_pt1 | contig 12743 bp, 10 predicted proteins | sample GREbulkMGOX082_FD_203447 | JGI IMG/M metagenome (GOLD analysis project Ga0310913, IMG submission 203447) | Lab enrichment of tropical soil microbial communities from Luquillo Experimental Forest, Puerto Rico - GRE.bulkMG.OX082 | ecosystem: Environmental > Terrestrial > Soil > Tropical forest >...
GATACCGATTCCGCCATGTTGCTGCTCGAACTCGGGGCCGGCTTCTTTTCGGCCCGTGCGGAACTCCCGCCGATGGATGAAAAGTTCCATTTGCCGCTGGGGTCCTTCAGCATCATCATTTGGGGATTTTCGATGGTGACCTCGGTGACGTTAACCTGCTGGGAAAAAATCAGCGGGATCAGTTCGACTCCAACCTTCACCGTCTTTGCCGTAAGGAACGGCTCGGAGTTGAACTTCGGGTCGTCGCTGATCGACAAATTATCGATCCCGAGCGAACCACCCAGAATCGACAAGCTTAGATCGCCGAGTTGTACCTTCCGGCCAAGGGCCTGGGAGGCCTTGGCTTCAATCGTGGGACGAAACTTGTTTACGGGGATTAAGAAAGGCACGACCAACAAGATCACGATTACTCCAAGGATGGCGATGCCAATCCATTTGAGGGTGCGACTCATGGATTTCTCCAGGCGGGCAGGCGTAGGCGGGCGCCTTACTTCTGTGCAAGGCGATAGTATCACACCGTGTCGGCGCGAGGTGGTTCTAGTCCTGCCGAAATCGTTGGCCAGTTTGCTATCCTACCGCTCGTGAATATCCCATTTTTGATTGATACAGATACGGCCTCCGACGACGCTGTGGCTTTGATCATGGCGCTGCGCTCGCCCGAGGTCCACGTGGTCGCCATCACAGCGGTTGCAGGGAATGTCGCTGTCGAACAGGCAGCGCGCAATGCTCTGTACACCGCTGAGCTTTGCGGTTCTGGCGTGCGGGTGTTCCTTGGCGCACCAAAGCCGCTCAAGCGGGCTCATGCGCCGGCAGACTGGTTTCACGGGAAAGATGGCTTGGGCGACCACGGCTACCCGCCACCGCGCCGAACAGCGGAAAAACAATACGCTCCCGATGCCATCGTCGAGACGATCCAATCGCATCCTGGCCTAGTGCTGGTCACGCTTGGTCCGCTGACCAATGTGGCGCTCGCGCTCGAGAAGAACCCGGGCATCGCGGGGCAGGTGAGCCGCTGCGTGATCATGGGCGGGGCGCCCTGTTGCGAGGGCAACGTCACGCCGGCCGCCGAATACAACATCTGGTGCGACCCGGAGGCGGCTCGCATTGTGTTGCAGAGCGGGCTGGCCATTGAGCTCGTTGGATGGCACCTCAGTCGAGGTCAAGCGGTGCTCCGTCCAACGGACATACAGAAGGTTTTGAATTTTAGTACGCCCCTGGCAAGATTTGCGATTGAGTGCAACAGTCGGGGGCAGGAGGCTTTTCTCGAGCAGACCGGCGAGCGCGGTATCTGCTTGCCCGACCCCGTCGCGATGGCGATCGCGCTCGAGCCCACGATTGTGACGTCGCGATCGAGCCACTTCGTCGAGGTCGCCACAGATAGCGAACTCGCGCGTGGCATGACGGTCGTTGACCGCCTGAACGTTGCGACGAACGAGCGCAACCGCGATGTGTGGGCCGCAACACTCGCGGCGGGTCACAAGGCGGAGGTATTGTGGACGATTGATAACGGCCGGTGGAAGGAAGCTCTCTACGCCGCGCTCCGCTGACGATGAGAACGGCGCCTAGTACAACCGAAAATTAACCTCGAACGAGGTCCGAGTGGGAACCGGGTGGCCGTCTTTCAGGGCGGGATTGCACCGCCAGGTCTTGAAAGTGGCGATTGTCTGCTCTTTCAAACCGCCCTGGCAGACCGCTAAGAATACGAGCGTTCTCTAAGCGGCCATCCGTGGTGACGATGGTTGCGAGAAAGCCATCGGATCGGAAGGGCGGTCATCGACACCGCTCCAAATCCACAGGCGCTGACCGCTTCGCTGTGGCTCGTGTGATGCCCGGCGCAACGATGCTGGTGGCCTGACAGAAATTTGCAACCGGACGTGGAGGCATGTTACGCCTGCCGGTTCATCTCATTAACTTGTGCAGGTATTTTTTGAATCCGTTCGCGCACGACACCAACGTGCTGCCTCAAGGCGTAGAGCAGCGGCTGAAACGCCATTGGCAGCGAGAGGCGGCTCGCTCGGTCTTCTAATTGGTTTAGTCGTTCGATGTATTTCTCGGTATGATCCGCGGGAGAGGAGACCATCTCCCCTTCAAGGGCCATCAATTCGGAATAGAGTCGGTAGATACGGCGGTGCTGCAACCAACTATAAATTGTAGGTGAAAATCGCAGCAGCGGATAAAGCACTCCCACCAAGGGAATCAGCAGGACGAGAAGCTGCTGAGCGAGCACCGCCAGCCAAAAGGGCAGATGGCGCTGCAGGAACGGAGGCCCGGTCTTGTAGAACTGGCGCGCGTGTGTGCCGAGCGGGAGGTCAATCACCTCTGGTGCCGGAAACTGGCCCGCGGCGTGGAACAGACCCGAGGCCGAGTGGACCCGCGACGCAGCCTCAAGCAACCGGTACTGGATCGCGGGATGAAGATCGCGACGCACCACCAGGCTTGCTTTTGTCGCCAACAACACCACGTCATTGGGTGGCCGGTTTTCCTTCATATCCGCTACGCCCGCCGGCAGGACAAGCTTATGCAGAAAGGGATATAGCGCAATGAAAGCGTCCGCCCTCGGAACTCCGTCCAGGCTCACGCCTGGGGTTGTGAGAAGCTCGTGCACAATCGGCGTTTCCCATGCGTCCAACAGAATCGCCGCGTCGATCTCCCCACTCCGCAGTTTTGCGGCGCTGTCCTCTGCGGAGAGCGAGAGCAGAGTGGCAGATTTTTGGTCGATAATCCCTACCCGTGCGAGAAATTCTGTCGCGAGTGCATGCGAGCCGCTTCCTTCCGGGCCGATTGAGATCCGCAGTCCAACGAGGTCCTCATGTTTTCGAACCACGCGACCGCGCGAGAAACTCCAAAGCGGCTCGTAGTACAGTGTTCCCAAAGAAATCAGCTCGGGCGATTTCTGCTCATCTGTGATGCCGCTCGAAATGATCGCGACGCTGACGTCCGACTTTGGATCTTGCAGTCGAGCAACGCTCTCGACGGCACCTGCAGATGGCACCAGCTTTAGCTCAATGCCGTCCCGTCGGAGCAGTTCGCGGTAGCGCTTCGCCGCGACTGCGTTGAAGCTCCCTTCAGGATCGACTGCCATCGTCACCGAGCGCGGAGGCGTCGGACGAAACGCGACGAACGCCAGCCAGGTCATTACGCCGGTAAGCATGACCAGGGCTATCAGCGTAATGGCCAGGTATCGGCGAGTTGCATTCCTGCGGTTCAGAGTGGCCATCGTTTTTTGAGACTATCGCGGCCCAAGCGTTTTATTAATCCGCCGGCCCCTGGCACCCGAAGCAGCCTCAAGCGACCCGATACATAGGTAACAGACCGTACCGGACACATAGGTTACACTTTTTCCTTTTTTTTAGGGAGGAAGTGGATACCGTGGAGGGACTGTTCGGTGATGAATGAGAGGCTTCCTGCCGGACATCGATTACCCTCTCCACGGACAAGACAGACCATCGCACCAAAAATCAATTCGGCACCGTTTTTGCCGCCAGACGGCCGGCATCAAAAGAAGTTCACGACGATATTTGGCTGGTTAGTTTTATGGATTATGATCTGTGATACTTCGATCTAGAGACTCGCGTGTTGGAACCGCTGGAAAATCCCTTCGGCCCAAAAGTGTTACCCATGTAGCCGGTACAAAGTGTTACCCATGTCTCCGGGCCGGACCCCCCAGAACTGGTGGGGCTGGGCGGATTCGAACCGCCGACACGCAGTTTAGGAAGGTGTCGGGTGCCCTAGTAACCTCGCTGATCGTATCACCCGGCATTCCCCGAAAGATAAAAACACCAGGAGCAAGCACTACGTCAAGGCTCACGCAACTCAAGTTCTGGAGAACAGCCGTGAGTGGCTGGAGAAGGTTGAGGCGCGATACCTCGTGGTCAGGAAAAGACGATGATCCACACCGCTATCGTGCTCGCAGTGGGCGTGCTCGTGTTTGTCGTGAGGCTCGTGAGACGCTGAAACCGAAGGCTTCGGTGGCAGACGGAGCCTTTACCTTGGAGGACTTTATGACCTTAGAGGATCATCCCGTCAGGAAAGAGACCAAGAAGAAACCAAAAAAGAACCCACCTCGTTCGCTCGTACCAGCGAAGCTACCGAAACATCAGGACCAGCTCCACTTCCGTCGCAATCGGTAGCCGTCCCGCAGCAGCGTTTTGTGTAACGGTCGCAAGGATTGTCGCGCCGTGATAGATCAGCGGCACGCTGCGCCCGACGGCAGGTGCGATATAGACTTCGTCGCCGTTTGCGCCTTTGGCGATTGCGAAGTGACCGTCATAGCGGCCAGATTCGAGTTCGGAAACAACTAACTGCGTCTTCATAATTTTCCCTTTCAAATGAATTCGTGGGGAGCGGCTATGCCATTTACGCGACCTCGAAGGAATTGTCGCCAAGCGCAAGACCGGAGTGTATCGTGAGGATCGCAAGGACTGGCTCAAGGTCAAGAACCCGGCCTATAGCCAAGCCGAGGGTCGGCACGATCTTTTCCGGCCGTAGCCGTAGGCATGGAGGTATAAGCGGATGAACTGGCCTGTTTTCGTCAACGGACTGAAGGACTTCCTCCTCGTCGGCGGTCTGGTATGGGGAATAAAGCTCTTGAAACAGCAGAACGAATTGCTGACAGCCGAAAAATCTCTAAAGCAATCCGAGATCGATCTTCACAAAGCCAACATCGAACACCTTCGGTCGCTTCAGGCGCCGTCCATTGCTAGCGACCTGGAACAAATGACTCGTACAGCGGAGAGGTACGCAGAGGAAAAGCAGAAACTGGAGGAACAGGTCAAGGCATTGGGAGCCGAAAGCCGCGCGGCGGCTTTGAACCTCGTGAATCAGTTCTATCTACTCGGAGTGACCAAGGCGAGCTTGGCGGCAAATAGCCTTTTTGAAAGGCTTTGGGCCAACGCGAATTTCACTTCGCCGTCGAGAATGGTATCGGAGATCGATGACATTAATCAGCGCATCCGCCGAATGGGCGAGGAAGCTCTGGATGGCAAATTTCCAGAAGAGTCTGACGGCCCGCTGGAGCAGGTTTACAAGGCTCTTGAAGAGGCAAGAGCACGAAAAATCGGTCCGCCGACGAAGCAAGAGGGGACGCCCTCAGAATCAGAACCAGACCCAGACCCAGACTTCTAGAAGTGACGCACGGGCGGCCCCGCGAGAAGAATAGTTTTCATTCGGGCACCGTGTTATGCGCGTGCCGGGGTCAGGATCGAAGCGGGAGTCAGCATGATAGAATTGATGCGGTTGATGTGGCGGGGCTGTAGCTCAGATGGATAGAGCGTCGGTTTCCTAAACCGTAGGTCGGGAGTTCAAATCTCCCCAGCCCCACCAGCATACCCACATTACCTAAACGGTTGATTCCAGATGAAGCCGAACCGGACGAGTGGCACGGCTGGCACTCACGGCAGCGAAGTGTCGCGTTCGAAAATAACCGATGCGGTACCAGCCGTCGAGTGGTGCTCAATTCATGAGATATGAACTGCTACCCGAGACCATAGCTCGACTGGAACGCTGTGCGGCTGAGGAAATGATTTGCATGAGTTGGGTGACCGCAGCAAGGAAGATGGAGTGGTGACCCCAACATGGTGGTACGCAAGCCACGTTCCACCGGGGAATTGCAACTGCCCGCGCTACAAGTTTCTTCGGACTCTGGATTCGCTAAAGCAACTCGGCGAAGAGACGCCAGGCCCCAGCCCTGAAGGCCTTCGAGCCATCACGGCTGCACACGGACTCTGGGCCGAATTGGCCAAGTTCATCCCGCTGAAGGCCAGCCATCAGCGAGGAAGGCAAGCAAAGGGCAATCGCCGTAATGCAGGAGCGCTTTCTTTCGTTTAGCGTCAATTCTCGGTCCTAGCCGCCGAAGAATCCGAAAGCCATGATCATCTAGGAACAGCTCTTAGCGACGCCAAAGGAAGGCACGTCCGATGCTTGCGACTGCGGTAGCGAGATGGAAAACAAACAGAACACCCAGTGACGAATATACAATAAGTCCTCTAATTTTGACGCCGCTCCGACTGAAGAGCTTCCCTACAATTCGTGTTTCTTGAGTTGCGACACCGCGTAATCGCAGGCGCGCGCGGTAAGCGCCATGAACGTGACCGAAGGGTTGACGCACGAGGAAGAGGTCATGCACGAGCCATCCGTGACGAACAGATTCTTCACGTCGTGTGCCTGATTGAACTCGTTCAGCACGGAAGTCTTAGGGTCCCGCCCCATCCGGGCCGTGCCCACTTCGTGGATTGCCCGGCCCGGAATCGAGATTTTCTGAAAGACGCTGATTTCGCGCACTCCGGCGACAGTGAGCATTTCAGCGGCTTGGGAGGCGATGTCCCGCGACATCGCCAGCTCGTTTTCGCCCCACTGGCAATGAATCTTCAGCGTCGGAATGCCCCAGGCATCGGCCTTTCCGGCCTCGATCTCGACATAATTGCTGTGATACGGCAGGCATTCTCCGAATCCGCCAATACCAAAACGCCAAGGGCCCGGCGCGGTTAGCGTTTTCTTGAAACTCGGACCGAAGCCGGCCATCCCGCCGCCACGCGCCCAATCGTCGCGGCCGCTGCCGCCCTGGTAGCCGTAGCCGCGAAGGAAATCTTTCTGCTTGGTCGTGACATTGCGGAAACGCGGAATGTAAATTCCGTTTGGCCGGTTGCCGAACGGAATTTTATCGGTGTGACCGGGTAAGATGCCTTCGGCGCCACTGCCCATGTGATGATCCATGAGGTTGTGGCCCAGTTCGCCGCTGCTGTTCGCGAGCCCATTCGGGAATTCCCGCGTGGCCGAGTTTAGCAGGATGCGCGTAGACTCAAGACACCCTGCGCACAAAAACACCAAGCGCGCCTTGAACTCGAGGGCCTCCTTCGTTTGCCCATCGACGACACGAACGCCGGTGACGCGCCGCGTGTTCGAGTCGAACCCCAGGCTGTGCACCACGCTGTAGGGCCGAACGGTGAGGCGGCCGGTCTGCTGAGCAGCTGGCAGCGTCGAATTTAGGCTGCTGAAATACGATTGCGTGATGCAACCGCGCTGGCACACGCCGCAGTAATGGCAGGCGGCGCGCCCCTTGTGCACCTGCGTAAGAACCGCACAGCGCCCAATCGTCAAGATGCGGTCGTCATAGTGCTTCTTGAAGGCGTCGCGGACGTCCTGCTCGACACAGGTCATTTCCATCGGCGGCAGGAATTTTCCGTCCGGCAAATGCGGAAGGCCTTCGGCCTGGCCGCTAATCCCGGCAAACTCCTCTACGTAGTCGTACCAAGGGGCGATGTCTTTACAGCGGATCGGCCAATCGATCGCGACACCTTCTTTCGCGTTGGCTTCGAAATCCAAGTCACTCCACCGGTAGGTCTGGCGTCCCCAGGTGATGGATTTGCCGCCCAACTGACGCCCGCGAATCCAGGTGAACGGTTTTCCCTCTTCCCACGAATAGGGATTTTCGAGGTCGTTGACAAAAAACTTGCCGGAGAATTGATCGCAATCCTCCACGGCGCGCTGGATATTCTGAGTGCGCAAGAGCTCCCGGCGATCATCCCAGTCCCGGAACTTCATCTCCCAGATAGGCACGTGCTCGTCGTAGTCCTGCTCGGGAATAATCATGCGCCCGGCTTCGAGCAGGAGTACGTTCAGGCCCTTTTCGGTCAATTCTTTGGCTGCCCAGCCGCCGGTGATTCCGGAGCCAACAACAAGGGCGTCGTAGGTGGTCTTGGCCATAGATCTTTTTGCTATGCGTTCTTCGGCGAAGTCACCGGAGCGCAGCCGTGAAACGCACCGGGTATGATTTCGCGTTTCAGTTCCTGGGTCTGGCCGATTTCGGAGGTGTAATAGCCGTGGATGGTCACGAGCTTGAAGGAACGGAAGAACTCGCCACGCAGTTGATTGAAGTCCCGGCCGGGAGAAACGGCAGGATGGCTCGGAGGGCTATGGAGCCAATCAACGGAATCGTCGAGTACCTGAAGCATGGCCGATTGCTGGGTGGGCGAAGCCTCGAGGAAGCTCTTCCCAAATAGCGCATTGGCTTGAGTGTCTACGTCATCAAGGCCGGCGAGGAAGCGCGCACGTTCCTCCACCGTAGCCCAGTCGGTCAATATGACGTCCATGAATTCGTTCACGCGCGCGGCCTTGGCACCCGGGGTATCCGTCGCTGGAATGAGCAGATCGATCATGGCCACGACGATGGCGTTCTGATGCGAGGTCAGGGTGCGAAGCCCGTACCCCGCGGAGGTCTGGGCCTGCTTGAGAAGAAGCGTAACCTCCGGCAGCACGGGCGCAACGGCCGCAGCGGAAAGAACCCGCAATAGGTCACGCCGAAGCATACGGTCCTCTCATTAATCGAGACAGCCCGCACGCGTAGTGCGGCCTTGCTCGACGAGCGGGACGCGTCGATGGCAGAACGCCGAGCGACGCACCTCACGCACCGAGAATCTCGTCGCGGACATTCTTCAGAACGTAGGCCGCCCGTTCAACGCCCACTTCGCCGGATAGGATCGGGTCTTCATTCTCGATGCTGAGAATGCCCTGGTAGTCGATGTCCATGTAGGCCTGCATCACCGCCTTCCATGTGGAAGCGCTGTGGCCGTAACCCACCGCGCGGAAAGCGGCGGAAGCGTGGGGCAGGTCAGCTTTTTCGAAAACAAAATTCAGCACGCCGTATTTCGCGACATTTTCGGGATAGAGAACCGTGTCTTTCATGTGCGCGTGATAGATCATTCCCTGTTTTCCGAGGAAACGAATCACCTCCACGGGGTCGCAACCCTGCCAGAAAAGATGGCTTAAGTCGCAGTTCGCGCCGATCTCTTCGCCAACGGCTTCTCGCAGCCGCAGGAGCGTGCGGGGATTGTAGACGACAAAATTTGGATGCATTTCAAATGCCAGGCGATGGATGCCGCGATCGCGCGCGAATTTCGCGGCCTCTTTCCAGTAAGGAATGACCTTCTCCTTCCATTGCCATTGCAGCATCTGGTCGTACTCTTCTGGCCAGCGGTAGGTGACCCAGTTGGGTTGCGTGTCTGTCGGCGACCCTCCCGGGCATCCAGAGAATCCGACAATTACCTTCACGTCGATGCGCTCGGCCAGCTGTACCGTCTTTCGAAAGGTGTCAGCGTCTTTCGCGGCGTGCTTTGTATCCGGATGCACGGGATTGCCATGGCAGCTTAGCGTTGCAACGCGAATCCCGCGATCTTCGAACTTCTTCACCCAAGCCTTTGCTTTTCCGGAATCATTGTAGATCTCATCCAGGGGACAGTGGTTCGCGCCGGGATAGCCTCCCGTGCCTATTTCCATCGCTTCGAGACCAAGAGCGGTCACCCGATCGAGCATTTCGTCCAGCGAGAGCTTGGCATAAACGGGGTCGAAGACTCCAATCGGGATTTTCTTCTTGGCGCCGGGAGATGCCTGCGCCGAGAGCGAAGCGGCGGGAAGTCGAGTGTCGAGTGTCCCAGCAGCCTCCGCCAGTTTGGACGCACCGGGTATTGCCGCGGCCAGAAGGCCCGTGCCTCCAGTGGCAAGAAATTGTCTGCGGTCAAGGCCTGCGGAAGAATCCGAATCCTTCGGACGTCGTGAGCTCATTCGAGAGCCTCCAGTTAGTTGGAAAAAGGGTGGAGCAAGAATACCAAAAAAAATTATACGCCCACCGACGCGCAACGGGCAGCGAAACTCGCGATCATTTCGGCGGCCGAAGCTTCTGGATTGGAGGGATGGAGACGGCCTCGGTCAGGGCCCGCTCGGGCTGGCTCTTACCATTCTGAAGCGCGTCCACGAGCATCCCGAGAGCCTGGCCGGTATTCGGGGGGATGTAGACGGTTGCTGTCAGCACGCCGGTGCGAACCCAGGCCTGTCCCGTCTTGGGGAGCCCATCGCAGCCAAGAAACGGAAGACTCAACCATCGCTCGCGTTCCGTCTCGGAGAGCATTTCCTGGAAGGCCTTTCGCGCGCCGATGGCCATCGAATCATCCTGCGCCGCCACAAGGTCCACCCTGGCTTTTTGCGATGTCGAGAGTTTGAGCCACGAGCGCACCGCTCGCTGCGAGCTCTCCTCGGTCCACTGGCCCTTCAGCATGATCAAGTGGATATTCGCCGGCTTGGCTTCTTGCATGCCGGCCGTGCGCTCTTTCGCGGCTGAATTCTCCGAAGGTCCCTGAATATAAAGGACCGTACCTCCTGCCGGAAGCAGAGCCGCGCACTGGCGTCCCTGAATCCTCCCGATTTCGACATGGTCGGAACTCACACAGAAGATCGGTGCTTTGTTCGTGCGCCGGAGTTCGGAAATATAATTCGCTTCGCGATTGAGCACCGCCCAGCCAATTCCAGCGTTGACTGCGGCGCGCGCCACTTGCGGTAGCGACGTGCCCCCCACCGGCTCGAAGATGATACCGTCCGGACGCTCATCGGGTGCTGCCTGAATGGCTTTCAGGATCTGGGTGCTTTGGTTGATGGCATCGTTGTCCGCATAGAGTATTTGGAGGTCGGCGCCAAAATTGCGGGCCGCCTGTTCCGCTGCATAGGCTTGCTCCAGCTGGTAATCGTTGTCGTTGGTTGTCAGCGACACCAAAAATTTGATCTTGGCCATTCGCACACCGGGAATGATTTCCCTCCCCTAATAACTTTACACCGCTGCAGAAGAAAAGTGTGGCCAACCTCGCGGACGTTTCAGAAAGAGAAACGTAAAGGACTGCGTCTATTTCCACTTCCCTTCCCCCTCGACGATCGTGATATAGCGGTCGACGGGAAGGTTCGTGAATCGCTCCACCCTGCCGCTTGGCAGCGGCCATTTTACTTCGAGCCAATCCAGCTTTTCACGTTTCTCGAGGCCCAGAACCACGCGTGGATCGTGCGAAGAGAGATAGCTTCCGCCGGCTGATTTCATGCGTCCCCGCTTCAGATCTCCGGCCTGATAGGTAAGGCGCGCGCCGACGGCATCCGGATTGCACTTCTTGCCGACGAGTTGTACGCCCAGCCAGTGATTACCCGCCGCGGCGGTATTTCTCAGCAGTATTGGGGACGCATTATTGACGGAAATGAGCACGTCCACCGCGCCATCGTTGTCAAAATCCCCGATGGCCAGTCCGCGGGAACACAATCTTCTCGTAAAGACCGGGCCGCTTGCCGCGCTGACATCCTGAAAGCCTTTGCCAGTGCGGTGAAAAAGCATCAGCGGCTCTTCATAGGTCACTTCGCCGTGAAGTGAGTTGATCAGGTCATCCGGATTCCCGTTGGCCAGGAATAAATCCAGGTTCCCATCGTTGTCATAATCGAAAAACTTCAGTCCCCAGCCGCTCATCAGCTTCGTGGCCTTGCCGATGCCTGTCGGCAAAGCCATGTCGTCAAAGGTTTCGTCGTGATTGTTCTGGTAGATGGCAAACATTTCGCGGTCGAGGTTGGCCACAAAAAGATCCATCCATCCGTCCTCATTGAAGTCCGCCGAATCGATCCCCATCCCGGAGCGCGGGCGGCCTTCGCCACTGTAGGCCACGCCGGCGGCGGTGGCGATTTCCTCGAACTTGCCCTTGCCTCGATTCACGAACAGAAAATTCGCCACCGTATCATTGGTGACAAACAGATCCATTAATCCATCGTTGTTGATATCGGTCGCAACCACGCCCCAAGCCTTGCCGAGATGATTGGCAATCCCAGATTCCTTGCTCACGTCGGTGAAGGTTCCGTCGCCATTGTTGCGGAAAAGCCAGCTGCCCATCGGCGAATAGAGTTGCGGGATGCAGTAGTGCTTTAGCCCGTCTTCGTGGACGCCGCAAGGCTTGTTCAACTCTTTCGAGAAATCCACAAAGCGGCAGACAAACAAATCCAGGCGTCCATCGTTGTCGTAGTCAAACCAGACGGCGCTCGAAGCCCAGCCCGGCGCAGCTACTCCCGCCTTGTCGGTCACGTCGGTGAAGGTCCCGTCGCCGTTGTTGTGATACAGGATGCTACGCCCATATTGCGTGACGTACAGATCGGGAAAGCCGTCGCCGTCATAATCGCCCACCGCTACGCCCTGGCCGAATCCGCCGGCGGCCACTCCAGCTTTCTCAGTGACGTCGGTAAAGGTGCCATCCCGGTTGTTTTTGTAAAGTGCGTTGCGCAGCGGCGGGTCCGGCGTAAGGAAATCGCATTTGCCGCTGTTCACCAAATAGATATCCATCCACCCGTCGTTGTCGTAGTCGAAAAACGCGCAGCCCGCCCCGGTGGTTTCGGGCAGATATTTTTCGGGCGATTTCCCGTTCGAATGCACCCAGTGAATGCCGCTTCTTACCGCCAGAATCTCTTCGAAGGGATATTGCGCCGCCTCCGAAAACCGAAGGCCTGCCGAGCGCGGTCCGAGCAACGCCCCGGCTGCCATTCCTGAGAGAAAATCGCGCCGCGTGAGCCTCGGCCAGCGGCATCTGCTTGGCATCCTCTTCATTCCTCACAAAACCGGAGTGGAGTTACTGCGGCTTATCGCCTCCAGGGGCAGGCGGAGACTTTGCAGTCAGGCTGCGGTGAATCTCGAACTCTTTTTCCGCCTCTTCCTTGTGCCCCGACCGGCTCAGCGCTGTTGCAAGCGTGTAGTGGACCGCCGGATTCCAGGCCATCAAGCGCTCGGCGGCCTGCAAGGGAGCGATCGCCTCATCATAGCGTTTCACGCTCACAAGGCTCGAGCCCCACCCAAGAAAAGCGTCAGCGAAATTCGGATCGAGCTTGGCAGCCTGCGAGAAACGCGCGATGGCCTCATCCCAGTTTTCGTCTTTTCGCGCCATCTCGCCCAGGATGTATGCCGCACC
>Ga0310913_10001312_pt1 | contig 12678 bp, 10 predicted proteins | sample GREbulkMGOX082_FD_203447 | JGI IMG/M metagenome (GOLD analysis project Ga0310913, IMG submission 203447) | Lab enrichment of tropical soil microbial communities from Luquillo Experimental Forest, Puerto Rico - GRE.bulkMG.OX082 | ecosystem: Environmental > Terrestrial > Soil > Tropical forest >...
ACGTCGCCATTCACCGCACAAAGTTCGATCGGGGACGAATATTTGGCCCAGGACAATCCTGTTGCTGTTCAGATGAGAGGAAACCATGAAGATCGGGTTTATTGGGACGGGGACAATGGGGCAGCCGATGCTGGCCAACCTCGTCAAGAAGGGATTTCAGGCAATCGCCTATGACACAGCTCCGGCGGCACTGAGTGCCGCCGAGAGGCTCGGCGCCGAGCGGACAGGCTCCGCCGCACAAGCCGCGGCAGCCGGTGAGCTGGTGATCACGATGCTGCCCTCTTCGGCCAATGTCGAGGCCGCCTATCTCGGCGCCGGCGGGATCATCGAAGGCGTGGCTGCCGGGCGGCTTTGCGTCGACATGTCGACGATCGATCCAGGCACCTCGCGGCGGGTCGCGGCCCGGCTAAAGGAGCGTGGCATTCGGTTTCTCGATGCGCCGGTCTCGGGCGGCGTCGGAGGCGCCGCCGCCGGTACCTTGGCGATCATGGTAGGCGGCGATGCCGCAGATCTCGCAGAGGCGCGGCCGGTGCTCGCGGCGATGGGCAGCAACATCATCCATGTCGGCGCGGTCGGTGCCGGCGAGGTCGCCAAATTGTGCAACAATTTGATTTCGGGCACGGTGGCCGTCGCGGTCAGCGAGGCCTTTCGGATCGGCGAGGCGTTCGGCGTCGATCTGCAGATTCTGACCAGCGTGATCGCCAAATCCTCGGGTGCCACTTGGGTCATGGAGCACATGCATCCGGTTCCCGGCATCGTCGAAAGCGCGGCGTCGAGCCGGCAATACGCGGCGGGATTTATGACCGATCTGATGGCGAAGGACCTCGGGCTCGCGGTCAGCGCGGCGCGCGAGAAGAGGGTGCCGGTCGTCGTCGCCCCCGCCGCCCAGCAGCTTTACCGTATGGCCTCCTCGCACGGACTGGGCCGTGAGGATTTCTCCTCGGTCTACAAATTCTTGAAACCGTCGAGCGACGACGCGCCGGTCTGATTTCTCGAGTACGGCCAGCCAAAAACGCCGGCTCTGACTAATCGTCCGCCGCGGCGGGCATCGGCTGGCGGCGCGGACCGCGGACCAGCAGCAAGAGGGGCAGAGAGGCGAGGATGACGCCCAGCATCAGCGCGAAATCGTCGTTGTAGGCGATCATCGCCGCCTGTCGGGTGACCTCGTGATTGAGCGCGGCGATCCCCGAGGGGTCCGTCAGGCTGAACGGTGGCGTCAGATACGGCGCCTGGGCCAGCGGGTTGTCCGGCCGCAGGTGCTCGACAAGACGGGAATGAACGATCTGCGTATTCTGGGTGAGCTGCGTTTCGAGGATGGCGATGCCGATGCTGCCGCCGAGCATGCGCGTCAAAGCGCGGATCGCGGTTCCCTGGGTCAGGATGTGGTGCGGCAGGCCCGACAGCGCCAGCAGATTGAGCGGCACAAAGGTGCAGCCGAGGCCGAAACCTTGGGCGAACCCGGCGAACAAGATCGGCCCGGATCCCATGTACAGCGAAAACCCGGTCATCTGCCACAACGAGGCCGCCGTCATCAGGAACCCGACCAGGATGAACAGGCGATTGTCGACCCGGTCGATGATGCGGGCGACGAGAAACATCGCCAGCATCGTGCCGAAGCCGCGCGGCGCCATCATCCACCCGGCGTCAAACACCGGGTAATTCATCAGCACCTGCATCATCGACGGCATCAGCGCCAGCGTGCCGCTGAGAATCATGCCGACCCCGAACATCAGCAGGCTTCCAGCAACAAAATTCGGGCTCCTTAACAGCTCTCGATTCAAAAACGAGCGCTCAGCGGTGGTCATCGTGTGGACGGCTAGCAGGTAGAAGCACAACCCCGCGACCGTCGCTTCGATCCAAATCTCGGTCGAGTGGAACCAATCCTGGAGCTGGCCGCGGTCCAGCATCAATTGCAGCGAGCCGACGCCAAGGCTCAGTGTGGCAAAGCCGAAGAGGTCGAACGGGTCGCGCCGCATGGTGCGGCTCTGGCGGATGAACACAAAAACGCCGAGCGCGCATAATGCGCCGACCGGCAGGTTGATGTAAAAGCACCAGCGCCAACCAAAGTTATCGGTCAACCATCCGCCGAGGGTCGGGCCAATAATCGGTCCCATCATCGCGCCGGTGCTGAAGATCGCCATCGCGTAGCCGTGGCGCTCGCGCGGGTAGATCGTAAACAACGTGGCTTGGCCGAGCGGCACCAGCCCTGCGCTGCACACGCCTTGCAGAACCCGATAGAGCACCAGTTGGGTGAGGCTTGTCGCGGCGCCGCACAACGCCGAGGCGATCGTGAACCCGATGACCGAGGCGAGAAATATGTATTTGACGCCGAAGTGGCCGGCGAGCCATCCGGTGAGCGGCATCATGATCGCCGAGGCGACGATGTAGGACGTCAATACCCACGAGATTTGGTCCTGGGCTGCCGACATGCTGCCCTGAATGTGCGGCAGGCAGACGTTAACGATCGTCGTGTCGAGCCCCTGCATGACACACGCACAAATGACCGTCGCCGTCGTCATGCCCCGGTTGGGGGCGGGCAGGACGCTCTCTCCCCTCACCGTTCGGTCCTTAGCGTTGGTCGCCGCCGGGCGCCGCGCCTAATCAGCATCTCTCGAAATCATGTCGCACAGGTATATCGGTAAGCCTTGCGGGTTGTCACTCGACCCGCCCGACGTTTCGCGGGGTTCATCGGCGGCCCCGGTACCGTAGGCCATCGCCGTATGGTATAAGCCGCACCCGGCCGACTAGGAGGTATGCATGAGAAACGGCATGGTGATCATCGACGCCGACGGCCACGCCGTCGATGCGGAGCCCATGTATCGCGAGCGTTTGCCCGAGCGCTACCGAAAGCGCAACTTCATCCACCCTAGCGACGGTTTCGACCGCAACCAAAACGGCACAATCAGCAAACGCCCCGAAACCCCGGCGCAGAACCTCGCCGACAACAACCTCGAAGGTATCGACCTGCAGGTCATCTACCCGACGGGTGGGCTCTTCCTGTCGCGAGTGCGCGAGGCCGACTATGCGATCACCTTGTGCCGGACCTACAACGACTGGCTCTACGACTGGTGTGCGGCCGATCGCAAACGCCTGACCGGTGTTGCCCTGGTGCCGCTGCACGTCGACGTCACGGCGGCGATAGCCGAGATGGAGCGGGCGGTCTCCAGGCTCGGCATGGTCGGGGTGATGGTCAACACGTTTGATCGCAGCCGCAATGTCGCGCATCGCGATTTCTGGCCGTTCTACGAGGAGTGCGCGCGTCAGGGTGTGGCGATCTCCTTTCACGCCTCGGGCAGCGACACGATGGATCCGCTCTGCCATTTCGACAATTTCCTGCAGGTCCACACCCTCTCGCACGCGCCGGAGCAGCTGATCGCCTGCACCGCAATCATCTACAGCGGCCTATTGGAGAAATATCAGGATCTGCGCGTTGCCTTCCTCGAGGCCGGGATCGGCTGGGTCCCGTTCTGGATGGAGCACATGGACGAGGAGTACGAGTTTCGTCAGTTCGACGCGCCGCTCCTGAAAGCGAAACCGTCGGAATACATGACCTGCGGTCGGGTGTTCGTCTCCTGTGAGCCCGAGGAGAAGACCCTGCGCTACGTGCCGGACTTCTTCCCCGAGGACAACATCCTCTTCGCGTCGGACTATCCGCACTGGGACGGCCAGTTCCCGAATGCGGTCGCGACCCTCGCCGATCGCAACGACCTGCCGGTCGAGCTCAAGCGCAAGATCTTCTTCGACAATCCCAAGCGTTTCTATGGGCTGAAGGTCGATCCCGCCGGCTTCGGCGCGGCCCATTGACTGTGGCTCAAAATGGCTTGCGTCAGCCGCGTGGCGGGGTTGCCACACTGTCGTCTGCTTGCCCGAACGGAGATCGGCTCCATATAGGTAGCAATTGTCGGTATCTTAATTGTTACTTTTAGCTATGATCAATCCGATGCCAAAACCCGCCCGAGGGTTTCAGCTTTCCCTGCCGTTTCCCTACCAGGGCCTCGCTCGTTACCGCTAAGCCTATGATCGCAGAAGGTTTTTGGCGCTAGGGGGAGCCCAGAAAAAATTTTTCCCTGAGTTTTCCCTGTCGGCAGGGAACGGGAGAGGCGCAGGAATGAGGGATAAGCTGCTGTCGGGTCACTCTGTTAGGGAGGAAGCACGATGCCAAAGATTCCGGCGGAACGGCTGAGCGAGATCGGCCGAGCATTGTTCATCGCGGCCGGCACCCCGCCGGCGGAGGCGGAGATTGTCATGCGGCATGTCGTTGCCGCCAACCTCGCCGGCCACGATTCGCACGGAGTGATCCAGATCCCGACCTATATCGAGCGAATCAAGGTCGGCCACATCGTCCCCGGGGCACCCTGGAAGATCGTCCAGGAATCGCCGACCACGACGGTTGTCGACGGCCATTGGGGCTTCGGCTACGTCGTCAACGAGCGGGCGATGAAGCTGACCATCGAAAAGGCCAAATCGGCCAATGTCGCGGCCGCCACGGTGTTCCGGCAGGGGCATATCGGCCGGGTAGCCTCTTATACGTTGATGGCGGCGCGCGAAGGAATGATCGGCATCGCCACAGCCGATTCCGGGCGCTCGCCCAAGGCGGTGGCGCCATTCGGCGGGCGCGAGGCGCGGCTCGGCACCAACCCGATCTCGATCGCGATGCCGTCCGATCTCGAAGGGCCGCTCTATCTCGACATGGCGACCTCGGCGGCAGCCGCCGGCAAGATCGCGCTCGCCGTCGCCCGCAACCAGCCGGTACCCGACGGCTGGATCATCGGCAGCGACGGCAAGCCGACCAATGACCCGAGCCAATTGCGGCAGGGCGGAGCATTGCTCCCGGTCGGCGGCAGCGAAGGGTACAAGGGCTACGGCCTCTCGGTGATGGTCGAAATTCTGTGCGGCCTGTTGACCGGGCTCGGCTTTGGCGTGGAGCCGACCGGCCGTCACAATGACGGCTGCTTTATGGCGGTGTTCAACGTCGACGCCTTCCGGCCGCTCGCTCACTTCAAGAAGGACATCGGGGAATTGGCCGCGTATTTGAAGGCGACCAAGCCGGCGGGGGGTAGCAGCGGGGTCTACTATCCTGGCGAAATCGAGCATCTGCGCGAAAAGGACCGCCGCGAAAACGGCGTCGAAGTGGAGGACGCCACTTGGTACAAGCTGCGCAGTCTGGCAGAAGGCTACGGCCTCGCCGACCAGCTGGGCTTTACCGAAGTGGAGTGACGGATCCACGCCCGGTGCAGTCGTCGAACCCGACAAAAACAACGTAAATTACAAGAAATCTCGCGAAGAACCAGGCCTTCAGCCCACAACACACAGCGAAAACAACCGCTGAGGCCAGAATTGGGGAGACCGGAAAACAACGAAATCAACACGGCCGATCAACGTATTCTGCACAGCCCTGAGGGAGGCGAAAACAACAAGAATGGGTGCGTTCCGCGGATGGCATCCCCGGTTCGATTACCGGAGCAGCTCGGGTAGAGACCGGATGATCCGGTCCGGCCGGATCGAGCAGCCGGACGGCAGCCCGGCGTCGTAGCCGTCGTACCAAATGGCGTAAATCCCGAGGCGCTGCGGCGCTGCGATCTCCCATTCGAGGTTGTCGCCGACCATCCATGTCTCGTGGGGCGCGACGCCGAGCGCTTCCATCGCATGGGTGTAGGCGCGCTGTTCTGGCTTACCAAAGCCGTGCTCGCCTTCGATCTGGATGTGGTCGAAACGCTCTTCGAGGGCGAAGCGGATCACCTTGGCGCGCTGCGGGCCAGAGGCGCCGTTGGTTACTAATGCCAGCCGCACCCCCAGCTCTTTGAGGCGGTCGAGCGTCTCGTGCGCACCGGGAAACATCCGTAGCTCCGCTTCGTGGATCTCGTTGAAGCGATCGGCCATCGCGCGGCAGATCTCGGGTGGCGGGACCGGTCGTCCGACAGCACCCGCCAGCCCGGTGAACGCCTTCGAGACGATATGGCGGCGCGCTTCGCCGATACGCGGGCGCCAGTTCTTGTGGCGCGCCGCGTCTGACCACAGATGTCGCGAATACGCCTGGATCGCGGCGACCACATCGTCCGGCGGATGCGGCCCCAGCTCTTCGATAAACGCCGCAACGACCCGCCGCCACTGACCCGGAGCCTGACCAAAGGCGGCCAGAATCGTGTCGTCCAGATCGAACAGAATCGCGCGTGGCAGGTTTTTCATCAAGTGATCGCGGCAGGCGCCTGCGGCACTCCTCTCCAGAACTCGCCGTCATGCCCGAAAAAGATTCGCGCACCGGCAGCCTCGAGATTGGCCAGTTTGTCGAGGGAAGCGAGCATCGCTTGCCGGTCGTATACGCGTTGCGGCAGCCGCCGCTCGCGCAGGGTCCGGCAGAAGTAGCAAGCATCTGCGGCGAGCACGACGTCACCCGAGGGGAGACGCACTCGCAGTGATTGATGACCTGGCGTGTGGCCGTAAGTGGGCAGGCAGACGACGCTTGCGTCGCCGAACAGGTCGTGCTCGCCGTCGATTTGGATCACCTTGTGGCCGAGATCGAAATCGGCCCGGTTGAAGCCGCGCAGTGCTGCGCTCTCCGGATCCATCCCAGCTTCCCACTCACGTCTTTGAACGACCATGACCGCGTTGGGGATCAGCGCGTTGCCGCCGACATGGTCGAAATGAAAATGCGAGTTGACGATGATGTCGATCTTTGCCGGATCGCGGTCGATCGCTTCGAGCCTGGCGCTGATTTCCTCACCCGGTCGGTAGTCAAACGAAAAAAGGCCGGTAATGCGGGTTCCTACCCGCGCGGCAGGATCGCGCTGGCAATCGGGATGCATTCCTGTGTCGAACAGGACTGTCCCCTTGGAGTGCTCGATCAGATAGGCAGGGATCGGCAGGTCGGCCCGATCCTCTCCGCCTTCCATCAGCCGGCCGAGATCGCCGGTCAGCCTGCCGCAGGTCATGGCGAAGAGGGTCACACTCAAATCGGCCTCCGCAACGTCGCCGCACCATCCAGTAGTCTACGCCGCGGTTCATCCGCGTACTACGTCGAGAAGCGGGTGCAGCGTGCGGTGATAGGCAAATGGCACGGGCATATTTGGCGGCGGCTTCATGCCGATGCGGTCGTGCCAGTAGACGGGCAGACCGATCTTGCTCGCGCCGAACAGATCGTAGCCGGAGCCTGCCACGAACAAGCATCGGCTCGCCGTCAGTCCCAACTCGGCGAGAGCCTGCGCGTAGGGGCGCGGATCGGCCTTGTAATAGCCGGTGCCCTCGGCCGTCACGACGACATCGAAGTCGAAGCCCGTGCAGGTAACCGCCGTCGCGCCTAGCGCCTCTGAGCAGTTCGTCACCACGCCGAGCCTCAGACCCGCGCGTTGCAGGGCACCGAGTACTTCCGGAACCTCGGGCCAAGGTTTGAGTTCTTGATATCGGGCAGCCAGCCGTTGAGCGAGCGCAGGGGATAGGCCGACCTCAGTTGCTGCTTCGGCGACAAGAGTTTCGTACCGGCGGTAACGACCCTGCTGATAGGTTCGGCGCAAATAAGCGGCGCGCCACTTGCCGCCGCTTTCTTCGCTTCCGGCCACGCGATTCCACAGCGTCCAAGAATCGAGTAGCGCGGTCAGCAGGTCGAAGAGAACGGCATCGAAGCGGCATCCGAGCGCAGTGAAGGGGGTCCTCGACACGATCGGCTACATACCGCCGCCCCCGCCACCACCGCCGCCGTCCCCGCCACCGGTGCGCATATCCCCGGATCTGTCGGGCGAATAGGGCGCATACCCTGACTGGCCCTGTGAGGTTACTCCCTCAGCGCATCCCGCGAGCGCCAAGATGGCTAAGAGCGCAGCGAGCCTGCTTCGCCAGTGCGTTGCTCTCGGCGGTGCCAAAGCGAAGCTTCGGGTGGGGTCAGCTGCTTGCCCGCGCGCGCTGACGCCGGTGTTTTGCCTTCAGTTTGGCCTTGCGTTTGTTTGCCCGGATTGTCTTGCTCGATTTGACTGTTTTGTTCACCTGGCGCTCCGGCCTAGCTCCGACCGCGCCATTCTATCCAGCCTCACCGAAATTCGCAAAGTAGAGCCTCGGGTCGGCTGCGCAGATATGGGCCTCGGGGAAGCCCAACTCGCGGCGCACGATGTTGGTGCCTTCGACGGGTGCCACGCATTTGTAAGAGGCGATGCGGCGCGACCGCCGCCTCGCGCCCGAGCCGCAGTTGGTGACCCGCGGTCAGCGATTGCAGATGTGTTTGAGGCTCTGCCACTCGCTCGCGTCGAGCAAAGCGGGGCCGGTCGGAGGAATGTCGTCGGCTTCGAGCTTGGCCCTGCGGTCCGCCGTAAGTGGGTGGTCGTGCAGGACCGACGGCACCATGTCGTCGGCCGACCCCGTGATGCGGTGCAACAGCGAGCCCAGCGGCGCGGCCGGTCGCCCGAGGCGGTGCATGACGCTTACCGCGAACGTGTCGGCGCGTTCTTCATCGGCGCGCGAGTAAGACGCGCTGAGCACCGTACGACCCGCCATCAGCACGGCACCGGCTCCTGTCACATCGCCGAACATCAGGCCGATCAGGAATGACGTACCGCCGTCGCGAATCACCCGGCGCAGCCCGTCGCGATGGGCGACGTGGCCAAATTCGTGCGCCAAGACGCCGGCGAGCTCATCCGGCGTCTGCGATATGGTGAGCAGCTTCGAGAGCACATAAACCCGCCCGCCCGGCAGGGCGAAGGCGTTCGGCACTCCCGATTGCAGCACGACCGGGTCGGGCGCGATCGGCAGATCGGCAACCCGCTGCAGCTGCCCAATCAGCTTCTTCAGCGCGGCGATGCCGGGCGGCGGCTCGCATGTGTGGCCGCCGAACACGGTCCGCACCTGCCCGTCGACCGCCTCGCCGAGCGGCTTCTCCCAGGAATAGGGCATCATCTCAGCCAACTGGTTGGCCAGCAGCGGCATCCCGAACCACGCCATCGCGATGATCGCGATGCCGGTGGTGAGGGAGGCGACGGCGATGCGCCAAACCGATACCGTTCCGGCACCGCCGGGACCGTCGAGCGCCGGGCATAGCCGCAGGATGTCGGCCCGCGCCGACGGGTCGCGCAGCTCCAAACGGGCCAGCGGCGGCGCCGTGGTGCAGGACACGCGCAGCGCGTTTGCCGGACCGTCGACCCGGCGCACGGCATCGTATGGCCACGCAGCCAATGGTGCGCCGTCGGGCGCCTCCACGGCGACAATCTCCAGCCTGTCTGAGAAGCTCAGCCTGACGACGCGGCGCCGACTCGATAGCCCATCAAAGAATACGGCCCCTTCCATGGTGCCGCTACAAGCCGAAGTCGAGACCGTCGGCCAGCCCCTCACCAAACCCGCTGACCAGCTCGCCGGCGGCGGTAACGTCTGCGGCACCCTCGATGTTGATTACCGCGCACGCGCGGACCACCCGCTGCCAGACCCGCTGTAGCGTGTAGATCCGCGCCAGCACCCCCAAAGCGACGCCCAGCAGCAGATAGATAACCGCATAGGCCGCCATCCCCCATGTCGGGAACTGCCCGAACGACACCGGCCCGCGGACATGCATACCGGCAACCAGCACGGCCGTCAGCCCGCTGGCGACCACCGCGAAAGCGAAAAACACCAGCGCGCTGAACCCGATCAGCGCCCAGTAGACGCCGATGAGGCTGCCGGACTGCAAATCGCATGTGACGGTTAGGCTGCCGAACCGGATGCCGCCGGCCCACCAAAGCCACTCCCGAGCGCGTCGGATGGTGTGCAGAAACGGCAATGCGATCAACAGAAAGGTACCGAGCACCATCGCGACAATCGCGGCTCCGGGAGGGTGACTCGCGGTGCTGGGTTGCGGCCTTGTGCCGACCGTGACGAGGATCGCCACCAGGCCCCCCGCGAGCAGCAGGAACGGCAACAGGCCGAGCAGCCAGATCCACCAGATCCGTCCGAACAATTGTCCACCGGTCGCCTCGAGCCGGCCGGGCAGATTACCGTACAGCGTGTGGCGAAGCTTGAAGCGTTCTAGCGCCGCGGTCCGCCACGGATAGGCAAGGCCAATCGAGGGTACCAGCAGCAGGCCCCACAGCATCGAGCGCCAAGCATACGACCAGCCCGATCCGGTCATCCAAAAGCGCACCCCGCGCCACACCGTGCGCGTCAGCCGGTAGCGCCGCGCCCGGTAGGCGGCGAACTGACCAAAGGCCAACAGGAACAAATAAAGCGGCAGGCTGGCGAAGGCCTTGATCCGTTCGGCCTCGAGACCGATCAGGAAATAGGCCAGGAAGATCGGTCCCAGCACCGCCAACGCGATTAGGAAGCCGAACAGCAGTTCCCTGGCCCGGCCTGTGTATTCGAGCGCATCGCCGGCGATCTCGGTGTGCGACCAGAGATGCCGTCGAATGTCGGTGGTGAGCCAGAAGCGGTAGAACCCAAAGGTTACCAGCTCAAGCAAGGCGCCACGCACCACCAGGCGGCGAAAGTCGCCGTTCCGCCCGGTGAAGAAGACCGGCGCGGGCGCCGCAGAGACGGTACTGGTGGCGAGCATTGTCATCGTTCGAGCGTCGCCGACTATCGTTAACCACCAGTGAACAAGTGATTATCGCACCTCCTCACCGCCCCAGCGTAGCCGAATCCTCGGCTAATCGCCGTCTCGTCTAGGTCCAGACAGCCTAGAGAATTCGCTCTTGGTGCCGATCAGCTGGCACCGCCCGCCGTCGCGAAATAGAGTCTCGGGTCGGCGGCGCGGATATGGGCCTCGGGCAGGCCCAGCTCGCAGCGCACGATATTGGTGCCTTCGACGAGCGAGACGCATTTGTAATAGGCGATGCGGCGGGAGAGGCCCTCGCGGCCAAATCCGCAATCGGTGGTAATCACCAGCCGCTCCTTCGGTATGTATTCGAGCGCCTTTCTGATCAGCGCAGCGACGTGCTCGGCCGGCTCGACAGTGGTGATGCAATGATTGACGACACCGATGCCAATCTTCTTGTCGGTCTTGTATTGAGCGAAGAGCGGCAGGTCTCTGCCATCGCTCGAGGCGCATTCGAAGGTGATGACGTCGCAATCCAGCTGCAATAGGTGGGGCAGGGCGCGCTCGTAGCTCGGCACTTCCCAATAGACCCGCTGTTGATTGGGATTTCCCCAGCAGGTGTGCACCCAGATCTCGGCGTCGACGCCCGCAAGCTGGCGGTTGAACGCCATGGTCTGGAATTGGAGGTCGGCGTCGGTGCAGTCGGGCCGGGTGGTCAACCCGTGATGGCGCGGCTCCTCGACCTGGATCAGCGGACAACCGGCCGCGGCCAGCTCGCGCAGTTCGGCATTGATGATGTCGCAGAGGTCTAAGATCATCGCCTTGTCATCAGCGTAATGCTGGTTCCACAGCATGCTGGCCAAAGCCGGCGCGCAGATCGTTCCGAACTTGACCGGGCGGTCGCTGAGGCGCTGGGCGATCTGCCACAATGCCGCGTATTCGAGCGGGCCACGGCTGAACTTTTCTTTGACGATGGCCGGCTGGTAGGCCTCCTGTACCTCCCAGAGGATCTTGCCCGGACGAATATCGTGGCGCGCCATCCAGCCTTGTGACGTGCTGCGGTGGCCGCGGATGCCGCCCAGCCGCTCGATCGGGTAGAAAAACCACGACTTGCCGCCGACGACGAGGTCAAAGCGGCTGTCGCCGTCGGTCACAATGTCGAGGCCGGCGGCCTCTTGCGCATTTATGATCGCCCCGACCGCGTCGAGATACTGCTCGCGGAACAGCGAGTCGCCCAACGCTGCCTTGAACGAGCGGCCGTCGAGGCTGCGGTCGAACCACAACGGTCGCGGGTAGGACCCGGTGATCGCCGTCGGTAAGACCATGTCGCGAGTAGTTGTCAGCATCGCCGGACCCTCACTTCAGATGTTTTAATCGCCGCCGAAGATCGCTTCCGGCAACAGCGCAGAGACGACATAATTCGGCACGTCGACGACGTTGGAAATGCGCAAATCCACAGCCACCGAGCAGATGACATAGGCCTGCTCACGGCTGAAGCCGCGCTCCTGCAACAGCTCCATCATATTGAGCACGGCGTTGCGGCAGGCGAGGGTCAGGTTCTCGGCCTCGATCTCGCCCTCTTGGTTGATCGGCATGCCCATGACGCCGAGGAAACGCTCGGGTGCGGCGTACCGGGGATCGATGAAATAGTTGGTCCGCGAAAACACCGGCGCCACGAACTTGCGTCTGTTGGCGAGACCCTTGTGGACCTTGAACCGCACCACCGCCGTTGCAGCCATCTCGACGGCGGTCACGCAGACCTCGCCGTCGCCCTGCGCGAAATGGCCGTCGCCGGTCGAGAAGAGACCACCTTCTTTGAACACCGGGAGAAGGAGCTTTGCGCCCTTGGTGAGCTGCTTGACGTCGAAATTGCCGCCGTTCTCGCGCGGCGGCACGGTGCGCAAGCCGGCGAGGCCGCAGGGACCCGTCGGCACCGCGCCGGCGGGATCGGGCGGGAATGCCAAACCGCCCTTGTCGATGACGCGCTGCTCGCGCGCGGTCCATTCCGCGAGCTTTTCGGCCGATGGCGCTACGCCCGAGACCCCCATAAATGGCCCGCCGGGAATGCGCACACCGGGGATCTCGGCCGAGGTGGCCCAATCGTCGCGGATCTGCCAATGCGCGAGGAACGGCTCGGTCATCACGTCGCGGAGAAAGCCGAGCCCCGGCATGATCATGCTGAAGGCGACCGGCTGCGC
>Ga0310913_10001324_pt1 | contig 12644 bp, 10 predicted proteins | sample GREbulkMGOX082_FD_203447 | JGI IMG/M metagenome (GOLD analysis project Ga0310913, IMG submission 203447) | Lab enrichment of tropical soil microbial communities from Luquillo Experimental Forest, Puerto Rico - GRE.bulkMG.OX082 | ecosystem: Environmental > Terrestrial > Soil > Tropical forest >...
CATCAGACGCCACCAGATGCACGACGCGCTCGGGCACCATCTGATAGCGGACTGCTTGTCGCTCGCCCGACTTGTTGACCAATACAAACGCATTTACGCCGTAGTACTCTTCATCGGCAAAGCTATCAGGCGTACTCATGCTGGCAAAGGCCGCCGACACGGAAGGATGGCTCGCCGCGAACTGTTCAAATTTTGTCGGCTTGGAGGCGTCAGGCGGGCTCGCAGCCAGTGCCAGCAGCAAATCGCGAAAGTCTTCGCCGGTGGCTACCGGAAAGAACTTGAAGGAGTTGATCACCATGTCTGTGTCGCTGCCGTCCGGCAGATGGAACTTGATGGCCATGCCGTGCGGATTAGCGGCGGCGCCCCCATCAAGCACATTAGGTATTCCAGTCGCATCGGAGAATCGCACTGTCGCTGGGATCATGGTGCCGTTGAACAACATCGCCCGGCTCAGCCCTGCTGCCTCGGGAGACGCCTTGAAGGCGCCTTCGGTAACGATGCCCTTGGCATGGTTGGCGCGGAACCGTGGATGGACACCCCATACTTTATTCATTGCATCGACGAGTTGTTGCTCAATCGGCTGATCTTCAGCCCTGACGATCGCAATCCATATTAATCCGAATGTGATCACCGCGATCAGAAGCTGGTGTTTCCACATCGATGTCTCTCCTTGGGTTGGCTGAGGGTGTCAGCGAATCCTCTTGCCCCCCGCTGGCGCGCCGAGCTTGCGGCTGCCATAGCCGAGCAGTGTTGCCACCTTGAGTCCTTGATTTGCGACTTTATTCCCGGCGCGGGATTTCCAAACATTCTCGACGCTGAATTCCGATTGCCGGATCGGTTCAAGCCACTCGAAGCAAACTCGAGTGAAACCGTTCGAGATGTCTCCGTTGGGCACAAAGCGGACATCCCAATCACTCTCAGTAATGTCTGCTATTGGGGGTAAAGCGGACATCAGCCGATCATGTCCTGATGTCTGCTTTTGACCCAAAGCGGAAGTCGAGCGGTTGATCTTGCTGTGCAGCACACAGCGACATTCTGCATCAAGCATGTGGTAAGTTGTTGCCCTCGGCTTGAGGTATCTGCATGAGGCGACGGGACTTCATCGCGCTCCTGGGTAGTGCGACGGCATGGCCACTCAGTGGGCACGCCCAGCAAAACCACGTTCGGCGGGTCAGTGTATTGGTGGGGCTTGTGGAAAATGATCCGGAAGCCAAATCGCGGGTCAAAGCATTGCAACAGGGTCTTCGAGACCTAGGGTGGTCTGAGCCCCGAAATATTCAGATCGATTATCGTTTTGCCTCAAGCGATCCAGACCTCATCAAAAAGTACGTCGCGGAAGTGGTAAGCTTGGCACCGGACGTAATCGTCGGCAGCAGCACGCCGGTCGTTGCAGCGCTGAGGCAGGCAACAAGCTCCATTCCGATCGTTTTTGCGGGGCTCAATGATCCAGTCGGTCAAGGATTCATTTCAAGCTTGGCACGTCCGGGCGGCAACATTACCGGCTTTAGTTTAATTGATTTTCCTATGATCGGAAAATGGTCGAACATGCTCAAGGACGCGATACCCGACGTGTCTCGGATCGCGTTGATGTTTAATCCAGATACAGCGCCATATTATGATGTTTTTCTTCGGTCGTTCGAACGCGAGTCAGGGTCGAACACGGTCGAAGTGATGGCGACGGCGGTTCGCAGTACCGCAGAGATCGAAACGACTATCGTCAACCTCGGTCAAAATCCTGGTAGCGCTTTGATCGCAGCCGCAGACCCGTTCAATAGTGTTCAGCGTGACGTCATCATAAGACTGGCGGAAACACACCACGTCCCCGCGATGTACTACCTTCGGCAATTCGTTTCGGAAGGGGGTCTGATGTCGTATGGGCCCGATACCGCGGATATTTTTCGACGGGCAGCCTCGTATGTCGATCGTATCTTGAAGGGCGAGAACCCTGCCGCACTCCCCGCGCAGGCGCCAGTCAGGTTTGAGCTTGTCGTCAACCTCAAGACCGCAAAATCGCTTGGGCTCCGCATCCCCGAGCCCTTCCTGCAACTCGCAGACGAGGTGATCGAATAACGACGTTCTTTGCCGCATCGCAGAATGTCCGCTATTGGCACAAAGCGGACATCCCAACACGCTCAACCAATGTCTGCTTTCGGGGGTAAAGCAGACATTGCTTCAACAGACCTCGATGTCCGTTATTGACCCAAAGCGGACATGGGCGGCTCACCATTGCTGCCATGCAAACTGACCCCTGAACCCCATTTCGCCAGTCGCAAATCCTTGCTGTAATCATCGATGCAATTGGCGTGGTCCTAAGCCTTGAGGAAGGCAAATGCGACGACGCAGCTTCATCAAAGGAATTGTTGGTTCAGCGGCCGCTTGGCCGCTCGGGGCGCTTGCGCAGCAGGGCGAACATATGCGGCGCATCGGCGTGCTAATGAATATCGGAGCGGACGATCCAGAAGCGCCGGCATTGGTCGGAGCATTCTCTCAAGGATTGGCCGAAGCGGGCTGGATCATCGGCCGCAATGCACGGATCGATTATCGATGGCATCAAGGCGCCGAGGCCGCTCGCGCCTACGCGGCGGAATTGCTTGCGCTGACGCCGGATATCATCCTCGCCTCTGGCACCCCAGCGACGACGGCAGTCAAGCAACTCACGCGCACGATACCCATCGTGTTTGCGCTCGTGGCCGATCCGGTCGGTGCTGGCATCGTTGACAGCTTGGCCCGGCCAGGGGGCAACATAACTGGCTTCATGATCTTCGAATTCACTATGGCCGGAAAATACCTAGATCTCCTCAGGGAGATCGCGCCGCACGTGAGCCGGGTAGCTGTTTTTCGCGACGATACCAACCCTGGCGGGATCGCCCAGTTCGGTGTTATTCAGGCCATGGCGACGTCAGTCGGGCTGCAAGTAACGCCGGTCACCGCTCGCAGCAGCGACGAAATTGCCAGCGCCGTAGAGGCCTTTGCCCATAGCCCCAATGGCGGTGCGATTATGACAGGCGGCGTGATGAACACGGGTCATCGTGATCTGATCTTAAAACTCATCGCCCGCTATGAGCTGCCGGCCATCTACCAAGACCGCGTCAGCGTCGCGAATGGTGGCTTGATCTTCTATGGACCAGATCGTGCCGACCAGCTCCGGCGCGCGGCCGGCTATGTCGATCGCATCCTCAAAGGGGAGAAGCCGGGCGATCTCCCTGTGCAGGCGCCCACCAAGTATGAACTGGTCATTAATCTCAAGACCGCGAAGGCACTCGGGCTCACCGTGCCGCAGTCGCTGCTTGCCCGCGCCGACGAGGTGATCGAATAGCAGCGGCTACGTTGCACCGCAGAATGTCCGCTTTTGGTACAAAGCGGACATCCCGATTGCCCTGACGAATGTCCGCTTTTGGGGGTAAAGCGGACATCAGTCGAACCTTCCCCAATGTCTGCTTTTGACCCAAAGCGGACATGGCTGGGAACGGTACCATTCCGATCAGCCGCTATTTGACGTCGATGCTGCACTGAGCGCGAGAGGGTTACGGCGCAACGCGGATTAATGCGTATTTGCGGGAAACAATAGCGCTGATAGACACTGCGAACTGCCAACCATACACTGCCTCAACAAGTTGTGGGGGCGGACCCGACGTCCGAGAGACAGAATGCCCAGCGAGCGCGTTGAGCGGCGGCTGTTGGTCATCGCGCGCAATTCGTCGTTCAGTTACAAGGGCAAATCGGTCGACGTGCGCCAGGTCGGTCGCGAACTCGGCGCGCGCTACGTACTCGAAGGCGGCGTCCGCAAGGCTGGTAATCGCGTCCGTATTCCGCGCAGCCTATTGACGCGACGAGCGGACACCATGTGTAGGCAGAGCGCTACGACCGGGCACTCCAAGCCCAACCCGATGCCGGAAAGCGTCACCGACCGCTGCACCAAAACGCATGAATAGTTGTTTTTGCTGATGTAAGAACGAGCTGTATTATTACAATCAGGATGGCCCGAATGAACATCCCCATTGGTACCAAGCTCGCCGTTACGGTTGGCATCGGCGTCGTGCTCGTGGCCGGCATGATTGTCAACCAGCAGCTGAGCAATACCTCAGTCGCGCGGCAAACCGAGCTGGCGCGCGACGAACAGTTCGTCATCGCTGACCTCCTAAGCGCCAGCGTCGCTTTGCAGCGAATGCAGGTCGGCACACGTGAAATACGCTTGTCGATTGCCGAGCGGGAAGCCGATCAGGCGCTCGCTGGATTGCGCGAGAGCATGGGCAATGCTGTCAGTCATATCCAGGCTGCGATACAATTGTGCGGCAACGCGGAAAATTGCGAGCGGCTCGAGAGCCTCGTCAAGTTGGCGAAAGACTACGCCGCCGCCGCCGCCGAGCTGACGGCGATAAAAAAAGACTACGGCGAGATCGCTAAGCCGCTTGATCAGATCAACAAGATTGGGATCGAGATCAACGACTTGATCGAGAGGGTAACATCCGATGCCAGGGCGCTGGCCTCTCAACACGCGACCGCGGCGGCGGCGCTGATGACGAAGGCCGGGCAAATCAGCATCGGGGCCGGATTATTTGTCGTCGTCATTCTGATGGGTGCGGCAATTTTCGGCGTTCTTTCGATCGGCAAGCCGATCAGACGCATCGCCGGGGTTTTGCTGCAACTGGCGGACGGTTCGAGAGGGTTGGATATTCCCTATACCGGCCGCGGCGACGAGGTAGGCGACGCGGCGCGGGCAGCGCGCACCTTTCGCGACAACCTCGTGCGATTGGAAAAACTCGAAGCCGAGCAGAAGGAGGCAGCCGCGCGCACTGTCGCCGAGCTTGGCAGATCGGTCAGCGAATTGCGAGCGCTTGGCGAGGTCACCCGGGCGGTGACCTCCACGCTTGATCTTGAAACCGTGCTCACCACGATCGTCGCCAAGGCGACCCAGCTTTCCGGCACGGAGGCCGGCGCAATCTACGTATTCGACGACGCCAGCCGGGAATTCCGGCTGCGCGCGACCTATGGCATGAGCGAGGAGTTGATCGCGGCCGTACGCAACATGCATGCCGAGATTTCGGAGGCCGTCGGTCTGTTGGCGAAGACGCAGGAGCCGAGCCAGCACTCCGATTTGCACGATTTGCCGTCCAACCCGGTCAACGACATCATCCTGCGCGCAGGCTACCGCGCGCGGCTATTGGTGCCGCTCATGCGTTCCGGTGACGTCGTTGGCGCGCTGGTGGTGCGCCGCAAGGCGCCGGGCGACTTCCCCACAACTGTCATCGAGCTGCTCAAGACTTTCTCGGCCCAGTCGGTGCTGGCGATCCAGAACGCGCGGCTATTCCACGAGCTGGGCGAATCGCTGGAGCAGCAGACGGCAACCTCCGAGGTTCTGCGGATCATGGGCAGCTCGCCGGGCGATCTGGAACCCGTATTCCGATCGATCCTGGAGAACGCGACGCGTCTCTGCAAAGCCAAATTTGGTACGCTCTGGCTGCTAGAGGATGACGGCTTTCGACCTGTCTCCATGCATCAGCTCCCGAAAGCCCTGTCGGAGCGCAGGCGGGGATCGATCTTCCGTGCGCCCCATCCGATTTCGCCCATGGGGCGATTGATACGGACCAAGACGCTTGTGCACATTAGGGATCTTATCCAGGACCCGGCTTATGCCGAGGGGGTCGATCAGCCACTTATAGACCTTGTTGACCTTGGCGGCGGCCGAACGATGCTTGCGCTTCCCGTGCTGAAGGACGATGCGGTGGCGGGCGCGATCGTCCTCTACCGCGATAAAGTCCAGCCGTTTTCCGACAATGAGATCGACCTAGTCAAGCAATTCGCCGATCAGACCGTCATCGCCATCGAGAATACCCGTCTGCTCAACGAACTTCACCAGCGCACCGATCAGCTTGGTCGCTCGGTCGGAGAGCTGCGCGCGCTCGGCGAAGTGAGCCAAGCGGTCAATTCGACACTCGATCTTGAAACCGTGCTCTCGACCATTGTCGCCAAGGCGGTGCAACTCTCCGGCACCGAAGCCGGTGCGATCTATGTGTTCGACGACGCCAGCCGGCAATTCCAGCTGCGCGCGACCTGCGGCATGGATCAAGATTTGATCGACGCGCTGATGAGCCGGCACTTCGGGCTCAGACGACCCAAACGTGGCGCGAGACATCGCGCAGCACGAGCCGAATCAGGTCGCCGACTTGAGGAACGAACCTCCTACCGCACTCAACGAGATCACCCTGCGCGCTGGTTACCGCGCGCGATTGACGGCACCGCTCTTCCGTGGCGAGGATATCGTGGGGCTGCTGGTGGTGCGCCGCAAGACGCCAGGCGCGTTCGCGCAAAATACGATCGAGCTCATCAAGACCTTTGCGGCGCAGTCAACACTTGCGATCCAAAACGCGAGACTGTTCCAAGAAATCCATGACAAGGGGCGGCAGCTCGAATCTGCAAGCCAACACAAATCCCAATTCCTCGCCAATATGAGCCACGAGCTGCGCACGCCGCTCAACCCTATCATCGGTTACAGCGAAATCCTTCAGGAAGATGTGGTCGATCTCGGACGGGACAAGCTTGTTCCCGACCTGAAAAAGATCGAGGGGGCGGGCCGGCATCTGCTCGGTCTCATCAATGACATCCTCGATCTGTCGAAGATCGAGGCGGGCCGTATAGATATTTTCCTCGAAGACGTCGAGATCGTTCCGCTGCTCGAAGAGGTGCGTACGATCATCGTCCCGCTTGCGGAAAAGAACCGTAATGCAGTCGAGTACCGCTTGGCGGATAACCTTGGCAGCATGCGCACCGACCGCACCAGGCTCAAACAATGCTTGCTCAATATCCTTAGCAACGCCAACAAGTTCACGGAGAACGGTCGCGTCACACTGGTAGCGGAACGTATCCAAAATGGCCGGACCGCCGTACGCTTTGCCATTTCCGACACCGGCATCGGCATGACCGAAGAACAGCTCGGCCGGCTGTTCCAGGCGTTCAGCCAGGCGGAGATCACGACATCCGAAAAATACGGCGGCACCGGACTGGGATTAGTGATCACACGGAACTTTTGCCAACTCTTGGGCGGCGACGTCACTGTCGCGAGCAAGCCCGGCGAAGGTTCGACCTTCACCATCACTTTGCCGGACCGTCCCGCGACCCAGCCGCAATTCAAATCCATCGACGCCCCGCAAATCGCAGGGGAGATGGATAATGCCACCACGGTGCTCGTCGTCGATGACGATCCGGCCGCCCGCGACCTGCTGACGGCTAATCTGAAAGGCGCCGGATACCGCCTCATTCATGCCACGAGCGGCACCGAAGCGCTCAATCTTGCGCGTATGGTGCTGCCGGATGCGATCACGCTTGACGTTTTGATGCCCAAGCCGGACGGCTGGGATGTTTTGACCGCGCTCAAAGCCGACGCCCAACTCCGCGATATTCCGGTGATCATGGTCACGGTGCTTTCCGACCGCGGCATCGGACTGTCGCTGGGTGCCGTCGAGGTGCTGACTAAGCCTGTCGATCGCGCGCAATTGAGCGCGCTGCTGCATGGCTTGCTTCGGCGCGAAGGTCCGGTCCTGCTCGTCGAGGATGATGCCGATGCGCGCGAGCTGATCCGGCAGAGCGTCGAAAAGATGAACCTGGCGGTGGCGGAAGCGGTGGACGGCAGGCAGGCGTTGACTTGGCTCGACGCGCATCCGGCGCCGGCCATGATTCTGCTCGACCTGATGATGCCGGAGATGGACGGTTTCGAGGTTCTAGATGCGCTTGCTGCGCGCGCCGACTGGCGGGACATCCCGGTGATCGTCATCACCGCAAAACGGCTTACCGCGGTCGAGCGCGAGCGTCTGCTGCAGCAAGCGCAAAAGATCATCGCCAAGGGGACCGTGTCGCGATTGGATATCGCCGCTGCCGTCGGCGAAGCCGTCCGCCGGCGGCCGCCGCGCATGCTCCCCGCAGGCGCCAACGCATAAGACAACGACAGGCCAGGGCGCGAGGTACTGCGATGACGAAAATTCTGCTGGTCGAGGATAACGAAATGAACCGCGATATGCTGTCACGGCGGCTCACGCGCCGCGGCTTTGAGGTGATTTTCGCGGTGAACGGACAAGAAGGCGTCGATCTTGCGGCCAGCGAACGGCCCGACATTATCCTGATGGACATGAGTCTGCCGGTCTTGGACGGATGGGAGGCGACGCGTCGCGTCAAAGCGGACGATACTACCAGCAGGGTGCCGATCATCGGATTGACCGCACACGCCATGAGCGGCGACCGCGAAAAGGCCATCGCGGCCGGCTGCGACGATTACGATACCAAGCCGGTGGAAATCGAGCGCCTCATCGGCAAGATCGAAAGGCTCCTTGGCGCACCGAAAAACTAGCCTTTTCCCCGTGGCCGGTAGGGGCGAACCTTGTCGACGACCGCAACGAACGAACGTCTCAGCCGCGCTCTGACCGCCTTCCTGCGCCAGGAGGTGCAGGCGCCGGCGACGGCGATTACCGAATTTCTCGACATCATTATCGAAAGCGCGCGCCGATTGCAGCTCGATACGCTGCTGCCCGATCTCGACCGGATGCGCAGCGCGAGCGAGCAGTTGAACTCGTTTGTGACCAGCATCGTCAAGGATTCCTTTGCGGACTCACCGCAGGGCGAGACGTCGGAAGCGTTCCATCGCCGCTTGCGCCACGATCTGCGAACTCCACTCAATGCCATCAAAGGCTACAGCGAGCTTTTGATCGAGGACATGGATGAACGCGGCGAGCAGTCGCTGCGAGCGGACCTAGCGAAGCTCCAAGACCACGCCGATCAGCTTCTTGGCCAGATCGACGCCATGGTTGCGCTCGCCCGCGGGCGCCGCGACGACTTGGGCGATGGCGGCCATGCCACTATCGTCGCGGAGGTATTGCGCGCGGTCGCCCCGCTGCCAGCGAACCGCACACTGTCGGAGGCGATACGATCGAGTTCGATTCTCGTGGTCGACGACAATGCGTCCAATCGCGACGTGCTCGAGCGCCGGCTGACCCAGAACGGCCACCAGGTGATCACCGCCGCGGACGGGGCGGCCGCGTTGGACCTTGCCACCAGCCAGCAATTCGACCTGATTTTGCTCGATCTCATTCTGCCGGAAATGAGCGGCTTCGAGGTGCTGCGCCGTCTCAAGGCGGCGGAGCAGACCAACGACGTTCCAGTGATTGTGATTTCCGCGCTCGACGAGCTGGACAGCGTGGTGCGTTGCATCGAGGCCGGGGCCGAGGACTACTTGTCCAAGCCGGTCAATCCGGTCTTGCTGGAGGCGCGTGTCAGGGCGTCGCTTGAGAAAAAATGGCTGCACGACCGGGAGAAGAAGTTCATCGCCGACCTGGAGCAGGAGAAACAACGCTCCGAAGCCTTGCTCCTGAACATCTTGCCGCAAGCCATCGTCAGTCGCCTACGCAACGGCGAGACTATCATCGCCGATCGGATTTCGGCGGCGACGATCCTGTTTTGCGATCTGGTCGGCTTTACGACGATCAGTCAGGACATGCCGGCGGACCGGGTCATCGATTTTCTCGGCAGGATATTTGCAGAGTTCGACAAGTTGGCCGCGGAGTACGGCGTGGAAAAAATCAAGACCATCGGCGACGCCTACATGGTTGCGGCGGGGATTCCCGATGCGCAACCCGATCACGCCGTTCGCATTGCCACCCTTGCGACGCGGATGCTCGAATCGGTGAACGACATCGCGGCGGCAACCGCCGTAAACCTGCAAGCGCGCATCGGCGTCCACAGCGGCCCGATCGTCGCCGGCGTCATCGGCACGCATAAATTCGCCTACGATATCTGGGGCGACACGGTCAATACCGCGAGCCGCATGGAATCCCATTCGCTGCCCGGACGCATTCAGGTCTCGGCCACGACGCGTTCTCTGCTGGGCGACCTCTTCAACTTCGAACGCCGAGGCTTCACCGTAGTCAAGGGCAAAGGAACGATGGAAACGTTTTTTCTCAACCCATAAATGACCCTTCGCCGGTTTGATTAGGACGGGCCTGATCCGAGGCCGCGCGAGCGAATTTGAACGAGTCTCCGCAAGGTTCGGTTTTCTCGCGGGTGCCGGTGTGGATTGAACAACAGACGGTGACTGACGTAATTTAATCGCACGTCGCTACCCTTCACTCCACTCTTCCTTTGCTGCTCGACTGAAGATAATTCGACTTAGTCCAGTCGGCTAGTCGCAGCGGAGATTGAAGCCTCCGCCTGCTTAGTCAAGAGATAGCGGATTGTCTGCTTGTGGCGCAAAGCGGAGATGTCAGTCGCGCTCAACCGATGTCTGCTTTTGGGGGTAAAGCGGACATTGTGCGGACGTGCTGCAATGTCTGCTTTTGACCCAAAGCGGACATTTGCGGCTCTATCCAGCTACTTCCGTTCTCCTGGCCTGAGCCGCTACGATGCCGCGTCGTGAATGCAAGGGCGACCATGCGGCGGCGCGATTTCATTGCGACTGTCGGGGCTGGAATTGCAATCCAGCCAATCCGTTCGCTTGCCCAGCAAGGCCCCAGACCAGTGGTCGGGCTAATCAGCAGCACTTCGCCGCAAGCCTATGCTTCGCGTATTGCCGCCTTCAACCGAGGCTTGATGGAAGTAGGCTATACGGACGGCAAGAACGTCACGATCAAATATCGCTGGGCCGAGGGCCACTATGATCGCCTACCGGCTTTGGCCGACGAACTGGTGCGCCAGCAAGTCAACGTGATTGCGGCAATCACGACGCCTGTCGCGCTCGCCGTAAAGGGCACAACAACGATAATACCGACCGTATTTGAAGTTGGCGGTGATCCGGTCGCGCTGGGACTTGTCGCGAGCCTCAGTCGCCCTGGCGGCAACTTCACGGGTGTGGCTTTGCAGAATGCCGAGCTTGGTCCAAAACGACTGGAGCTTCTGCATCAGCTAGTTCCGACGACGAGCGTTGCCGCACTTGTCAATCCGACCAATCCCAACACCGTATCTTTGTCCAAGGAACTGGAAGTGGCGGCCGGTTCAATGGGGCTTCAGCTTCGTCTTCTTCACGCTGCGTCGGACAGTGATCTCGATGCAGCCTTTCAGACCATCGGCGACTTGCACATCAGGGCGCTCTTTATTGGGACCGATCCCTTCTTCAACACTCGCAGTACGCAATTGGCTGCAATGGCTATGCATCAGGGAATACCGGCCATCTATCAATATCGCGATTTCGCTGCGGCTGGCGGCCTCTTGAGCTATGGCGCCAGCTACACCGAACCAATGCGTCTTGTCGGTGCCTATACCGGCCGTGTTCTCAAAGGCGAGAAACCGTCCGATCTGCCGGTTCAGGAATCCAGCAAAGTCGAGCTTTTCATCAACCTGAGGACCGCAAAGACTCTTGGACTAACCATCCCGCAAACATTCCTGGTGCAAGCCGACGAGGTGATCGAGTGAGGCGGCGCGAGTTCATCACCACAATCGGGGCAGTGTTCACATTGCCAGTCGCTGCCCGCTCACAAGACTCCGTCCGAGTTCACCACCTTGGCTTTCTCACCCCAGCCTCGGGACCAACTCCCAACCACAAAGCTCTTGAGGACGCCTTGGTGGCTCTTGGTTACCGGGAAGGGCAAAATCTGCGAATTGAGCGGCGCTACGCTGCTGGAAATGATCGCTTGCCGATCCTAGCAACCGAGCTGGTGCGCGCGAAAGTAGACGTGATCGTGACCGAGACCACTGCGGCGGCTTTGGCCGCCAAGAATGCGACTGCCGACATTCCGATCGTTATGGCAACCGCGGGTGACCCCGTCGCGACCGGCCTCGTAACCAGCCTAGCGCATCCAGGCGGCAACATAACGGGTAATAGTATTGTAACCACCGATCTCGCGAGCAAGAAGGTGGAATTGCTGCACGAAATCAGACCAGACGCACGGCGTATAGGGCATCTTGGTGATAAACAGATCGCCCCGGATCAAATTGCATTTCGCGAGGTGCGAGCGGCGGCTTCCGCCTTGGGCATGGAAACCACCTTCTTCAACGCTCCGTTCTATCTAGCGACCGCTCCTGACAGTTTGGAACAGGCGTTCGCCGCGATGAGCGAAGCGAAAGTGGACGTGGTGTTTGTTGCTGAGTTTGTCACATATTTAGACGCTCGAAGCCGGATAGTCGGACTGGCTGCACGGTATCGCTTGCCGGCGATCTATGGTCGCCGCGAATTCATCGAGGCCGGTGGACTCTTGTCGTATGGCACGAACTTCGATGCGAAGTTTCGTGGTGCAGCGATTTTCATCGACAAGATTTTCAAGGGTGCGAAGCCCGCTCAACTGCCTGTCGAGCAGCCGACCAAATTTGAATTGGTGATTAATCTCAAGACCGCGAAGGCGCTTGGTGTGACTATCCCACCGACACTGCTCTCCACCGCCGACGAGGTGATCGAATGAAGCGGCGCGAGTTCATTGCAGTCATAAGCGGTGCAGCGGCTGCGGTGCCGCTCGCGACGCGCGCGCAGCAGTCCAGCACTGTGCGCCGCATCGGCGTGCTGATGAACTACCGCGCTGACGAGCCGGAAGGTCAGGCGCGCGTCATAGCGTTCACGCAAGCCTTGCAAAAACTCGGTTGGTCCGAGGGCAGCAATCTGCGGATTGACACCCGATGGGCCAGAACCGATTCCGATCTCTCTAGGCGATATGCGGCGGAATTAGTCCAGTCTGCTC
>Ga0310913_10001331_pt1 | contig 12617 bp, 14 predicted proteins | sample GREbulkMGOX082_FD_203447 | JGI IMG/M metagenome (GOLD analysis project Ga0310913, IMG submission 203447) | Lab enrichment of tropical soil microbial communities from Luquillo Experimental Forest, Puerto Rico - GRE.bulkMG.OX082 | ecosystem: Environmental > Terrestrial > Soil > Tropical forest >...
GGCTTCGCTTGCACAGCAGTAGGATGTTTGAGCTGGTTTGCTGGACGAGCCCTGCGATATGCACTTGCGCGAAGAGCTAGGTCGCACTCGCCCGGTGTGCTGCCCGGATAGAAGCCGCAGCCACAGTGCCATTTGGGGAGCCGCACCAGGTTACGGGAAGGGGACTGTCCGTTGCGTGTTGAAGCGCGCAACCGGCGCATATGGGCGGGTATCTAATTGCCGTTCTCCCCGAATTGCTTGCAGCCATCGGGGCCTGTCCGTTGCACTCCAGGACAATAGCGCGATCCGGTTTCACGGCGTTCAATCACCTTGCGCATGTGTTTGACCCACCTACCCCAACGCAGCGCACTCTCATGAGAGTGACGGCCCCGGCTACCCCAAGGCCGGGGTCGTTTCACTGCGGGAAACTGAGTTGCACAATATCCTTATGGAGCGAGTAGGTGCAGCCGATCGCGGATCGGGCTCGGAGAGCGTGAATGTAGCGAACTGCAACCAGCGCCAGTTAGTTTTCGCGCTGGTCAGGTCGGCCGTAATTGTTCGCTGCCTGACCGCAGCCGTCTTGAGGCTGCACAACTGCGTATGACCTCGACAGGTTTGAACGTCTCACGATCATCGTTGAGACCAAGGCCGATTTTTCAAGCCCGGCTCCATTTTGCGCCAATGTAGTCGCCATCTCGCCAAACAAGCCTGCATTTCCAGACTGGGTGGGAGCTATCGAACGATAACTCGAAGGTCATTGGCAGGATCGCAAGGCCATTCAAATGGAGACCGACGCCGCTACCCGAAATGTCGCGGACGCGACACGGCTGAGCAATGATTTGACCTGCCACGAACAACAGCGCGTCTTTGCGGATCCTGGTCCGTTCAATCGAGCGCCGCTCCGCACCGCGCCATACAGCGAACCCGTGAATCTCCTCAATCACAAGAAGTCGCTTCTCCTCCGAGTGCCCGTGGCAGTGTTGTTGGCCTTACCCGGCACGTGCTTGGTGCGGTCTTTAAAAATGGAGCTGAGAACAAGGGTGAGCGCGATCAGCCATGCAAGGCTCGTAAAAGCCAGTAAGATGAATCTGCGCTGAAACACGATGGAATCCCATTGGCTCGTTGGGGTCGCCGCGAGGTTAGTAACAGCGACCTTGGCCGCACGAGGGCAACAGGCCCCGGAGGTGCGGGCCGCAATCACCATAGGACGCGCGAGCCGTGCGACAATCAAACTCGATCGTTAAGCTTGATTGCCGCTTCAAAGGTTAAATCCGTAAGATCGGGACAAGCTCGATGCGCTATGGTTGCAAACCTCGACGTCTCGGCAGGGACACGGCAGCTCAGGAGAGGAAAGGCGGTTTGGTCAAAACCATGGCCCGCCTCAAGCAACAGAGGGGCTTGCTCCGTCAGAACGGAACCTGCGCGCCTACTACGTAACAGAAGCGGAGGCGCGATAGCACAGCGGGAAGTTGCGTAGTCTTAATTCCCTGAGGAATTTGTTAACCAGCCGTCGCCACAATCAATCGATTGTTCCACTTGATTCGTCATGCAGCTTATTGAGTCGCGAATTTACCCGTTCCTTTGTGCTCAAACGCTTGCCGAACGACAGGCGCGGGACAGCCTGTTCAGGATCGGCGAGAACGAGTTTTTGCTGCACATGACTTCTGAAGCCGGTACCGAAGAAGACCGGTTGGTTTGGCTCGATAGCAGAGCCGCGTTACTCTGGATCAATCAGACGACAGACGAATACGGTACGAACTGGGAGTGACCGCGACGCGCGTTCGCCTAGGTTGGATTGCTCTGTAGGAAACTTCTCCGTCTGGATTGGTCCGAGTATTTGGAATCTATTGGGGAGCTGGATGATGGTCGAAACTCGGATTGCGCCCCGCTATCGCGTCAGGAAACCTGCCAAGATCGAATATGGTGGAGATAAGATTCCTTGCACTATTCGCGATCTGTCGGTCACGGGCGCGGCACTGGAGCTATCCGATCTCAACGCGGAGATCGTCCCCGAGGCATTTACCCTGATTGTACCAGAGGATGGACTGAAGCTGCGTTGCCATGTGGTCTGGCGCGGAGCCTTCCGAATGGGAGTCGCGTTCGACTAGACCGCTTCACCTTGGGAGACCGAGCGATGGATCTACGCGAAAGGCGATCGGGAATTGACAGCCGCTCTGAGGAGGAGAAGCAGGTCATTGGGGAGCGACGCTCGGGAATTGATCGGCGATCGGATAGCGGGCCGGCAGCGCCCATGCCGTCCAACGAACAATTGGCGCTTTTTGCGCGGCGTCTCAGGAGAATCATGCGTGATGAAAAGGGCCGCAGCTTTCTGGGAGTAGCAACCGGCGAATTCGATTTTGCGCCGTATTCAGAAGTTGTTCGCGTTCTTGAATGGATCGAGAATCTGATCGGCGCTAAAGCAGAGGACCAACCGTCAAGCTCAGCGAGACCCACCTTGCGGAAGGCTGTCACAGGCATTCCCCGAACCGAAGTGCTGGAGCATGATCCGGAAAAGTAAGCACCGGTTCTCCCTCGCGACAAACGCGGAGCGCGTTTGCATGGAGATTATGCTCAAGCAATAAACCGGAGCGCAATGGTGGTTCGACATAGAGCTGTCGCGCTCAGGGGGCGCGAATTGCTGCGCCATGGTCAACAGCCGCGCAAAAGGGGTCACCAACTGAAAGCGGCTTCAAAACTTGAAAATCGCCACGGCAAATAGCCCCGTCGATGTTACGCCGGCAAGTATGACAACGGCTTTGAAAACCAGATCGTCCATGGCCGCAGCGCGGTTCTACGGTGCCGGTGCCCGTACTTTTCTTGAAAAATCGACAGGCGGGGAAGCGGTACCCGGTCCTATTCCAGTGCCGCGGGCAGCGCTGCCATTGCTAAGCGCTCTTCGGAAAGGCGCTTTTCGATGTATTGCCGTTCAACCTCGCTCAGCTTGGTTTCGAGCAGGCCCACATAACGATCGATGTTCTTCTGATGGGTGCGCAACTGAACAATCCTTGTTTCCATTATTGATACTCTCGCTAAATGACTTTTCAAACGTTGGGTTGTTTTAAGGGCGATGCTTTAAATGTTTTTGACAGTTTCATTTTAATGCGCGCACGTGAGGAACAGTAGTACTTGGCTACCCTGACGAGCGTTCATGGCCTTTGATCGCTTCAAAAGGCAAGAACCCCGGCGTCGGCGTGCCCTGCCAATCCGATCTTGCGCAAAGCAATCGCGGAACCGTCAATGCATTCCAGCGAGCCCGCGCGGCTAAGAGTGTGCAAGCGCCACCCCGGCCAGTGCCAGTCCGGACGAATTATTGCGCGCACCCTTTGTTCGAAATGGTTCTCATCGAGCCGCGTCACTTCGGCCAATCCAACCGATGCACCGTAGCGGCGTTCGCAATCCTGGACGGCGCGCCAGAGCACGCCATTTCGAATGACGATCCCTCCGGCTGATCGGGCCGATCTGCTGTCGATAAGAACCGGATTTGCGGAATGCGGTGACCACGGTCCAGGCAACGATTGCGCGTGATAAAGCAGCAGCTTGTTCGAGCGAGACGGATCGTCGTGTTGAACCGTCGTAAACATCCAGAGCCGGCCCTCGAAGGACACGATAGTGCTGTCACTTGCCTCTTCTCCTTCACCCAGCGCGTCGGGAAGTTTTGAGCGCGATAGAGCGAGACGGTCCGGTTATTCGAGCTCTCAGGCAGCATCCAAAGCTCTCCCTCATGCTCGAAAACGTACGGGAATGAGAGATGCCAGGGTTGTTCCAGGACCGGGAAGACGTCGCCTTCAGGCCCGCGGGGACCGAAAGCAACCGCGGAGATGCGCCCCTTGCCGATGCGGTGATCGAAATCTTCGAAAAAAAGCCAGGTCTTGCCATTCCACGCGACAGGAAAGGGGTCTGCGAAGAAGCGGAAGGGCTTGTTGCGGAGCACCTGCCACGGGCGTCCGCCGAGATCGCCGCGGCTCCAGACGTCATCACTCTCGTCGACAAACCGCCAGCCGATCCGCCAGTGCGGAGAGTAGAATGCAGTTTTGAAAATCGACCGCGACGCCCGGCGGGCGAGATCAACAAGAGGCTTGGCGGTTAACATGACCTAATGTAATTGTGCTGATATCCGGTATTTACGCTTATTTATAAAGGCTTTGCTGACGTTCTTGGCAAGCGGAACTGCGCAGGCTTCCCTTGAGAATCGTCCATCTCGTTCCTCATTTCGACAATCGCGGCAACGGCGTCGTGAATGCGGCAGTTGATCTTGCCTGCTCGCAGGCGCGGCTGGGAATGAGTGTGACGCTGGCCGGCGTGGGAGAGGGCTCTTTCCGTCGCTTGCTGGAGAGCGAGGGCGTGACGGTTCATTCCGTGCCTGGCACGTCGGCGCCTCGGCTTTTCTCGTCCTACCTGTTCGGCGTGCGCAGGGTTCTCCGGAACTGCAGGCCCGACATTGTGCATGCGCATATGGTTCCGGGTGCCGTCATCGGTCGTCTGCTACGGCGCGGCTTGCGCTACAAGCTGATCACCAGCGTGCATAGTTCGGGCCGCTTCGGAACGCGGCTGATGTCGCTTGGCGATCGCGTCGTCTGCGTCAGCAATTATCTCGCATCCGAGATGCGCGAGCGTGGCGTGCCGTCGAGAAAAATACGCGTCGTGCATAACGGCCCCCTGGGATCGCCACGCTTGCCGCCCCCGCCGTCCGCGGGTCATCGGTTGAACCACCCGGCCATCGTCACGATTGGGGAGCCGGCAAGCCACAAGGGTTTGGGCGATCTGATTTCAGCCTTCTCGCTGCTCGCCGACAGAGAACCCAACGCTCATCTCTACATCCTTGGGGACAGTATTGGGCGCTCGCAATTCGAGCGACAGGCGCAAGCGAGCCCGTGTTCGGAACGAATTATCTTCTGTGGTTTTGTGGCGGATCCGACGGCCTATCTCCAGAGTGCCGACATCTTTGTTCTGGCCTCCCATCGGGAGGGCTTCGGATTGGCGCTGGCTGAGGCGCGCAAATCCGGCTGCGCGATCGTCGCCTCCGACGTGGGAGGAATCCCGGAGGTTCTGGACGGCGGCTCCGCCGGAATCCTGGTGCCTGCCCATTCGCCGGAGCGATTGGCGTCTGCGTTGCTGGAGCTCATCGAGAATCCGACCAAGCGTGACTTCTTTCGTATGAAGGCCGCGTCCAATCTCGAGTGGCTTTCCTGTCAGCGAACCGCCACGGAAACCCTCACCGTCTACAACGAGGCTTGGGGTCGAGCGCCCGCAAAACATCGGGAACGCTCGGCAACTGTCACAGGATGATTTCGGACTGGGGCCGATGCGGACATGGCGGCGCGTGGCTCGTTTCCGGACCTGGAAGGGCCATGGCATCACAGGACAAAAAGGTCGGCCTCTGACCCTTAATCCAGCGGCTCCAGCTTTACGATCGAGGCGCCGTGATTGCTGCCAATCCAAAAGGTCACCGGCGTCGTCGAGTTGTCAACGAAGACCCTCCGGATGTTTGTCGATCGCGGCAAAAGATAATCGACCATTTCGCCAGTCCGCGTATCAAGCCGCGTTACCTGGTCCGTGATCATTGACCCGGTCCATGCCTCTTCATTCTTGTCGAGCACCACGTCGTAGGGCGCCGACCAGGGCGTCCCGAGATTCCATTCCTTGAATTGCTCGGTCCTGGTATCGAACATTCCGATTCGGTTGCCTCGATATTCCCCGAACCAAAGCCTGTCTTGAGCATCCATGCTGCCGCGGCGCGGCGCAGAACCCGGCGTCGGAATTTCAAAAAGCTTCAGCTCGCCCGTTTTTGCGTCGATGCGTCCGATGTGACGCTGACGAAAGTCGGTGAAATAGACGTTGTTCTTCGAATCCGGGATCACATCGTAGATGTTGTGGAAGACGCCTTTGGGGCCATCCCTGAACGGCTGCCAGGTTTCGATCGCACCGGTGGCAAGATCGAGCCGGTGAACGCCCGCAAAGCCGTTGTTCTGGGCCCACACTTTTCCGTCGACGTGCGAGCTCTGGGCACTCACCATATTCACTTGTGCCGCATCGATGTTTTGTTCTGTCGGCAACGGCCAGAATTTGAACGTTTTGGACATGCGATCAAACTTCACGATCGTGGCCTGATACATGTTTCCAAGCCATAGGTTGCCTTCCTTGTCGGCGCGCAATCCGAGGCCGCCGGTCGGAAATCCCGGCTTATGCTCTGGGATCGGAAATTCGGTTACCTGGCCGGTCTTTGGATCGAGCCTCCCGAGGTTCTGTTCACCGAAGCTCGAAAACCAGACGATGCCGTCCGGATCGACAATCACGTCATGAGGTGAAATCGTTTCGCGCGGCAGGTCGTATTCGGTGTAGATCACCCGCGTCGCTCGTCCACTGGGCCGCGCATTGGTCTTGAATGCGTAGCTCCAGGGACCGGCGCTCTGGTTGATCGTGCTCAGGAAATCCGCGCCCGCCCGATAGACTTGGACACGCTGATCGTCACGTTCTTCCATGAGACGTTCCGCGCGCCGCAACTGGGGATGCGCGGGGATGCTTTGATTCACGTAGCCCTGCATGCGCGGCATGATTTGCGTAAGGAAGGCATCGGAGTCGTATTTTGAGCGTGCGATGCGCTCAAGACTGTGACAGCCGACGCAGTTGAGGAGTTGGCTCTTTTGAGCGTCGGTGCCCGGCATGCTTATGAGCCATTCACCATTGGATAATTGCGAGGCGAGGTCAGCGGTCTTACGCAAATTCAGTTTAATCGCACTTGAATTTTCACCGGAGATATCAATTCTCTTTGGCTCCTCGAGTTCATAACCGATCGCGCGTATGGCGAGCGAATACTCGCCCAGGCGGATTTTGCTTGCCGGGAAGCTGAACCGACCGTCTTTGTCGCTCACGACGGTGATTGTTATGGATGTCCCAATTTTCCTTGCGCTGACCAGCACACCCTCCATGAGCGCTTGATCGGCAGAACCAACGGAACCTGTCAGGGCGGGGGGCTCCGTTTGACCGGCCGCGACGCCAGGAAGCGACATCACCAGGGCCAATCCAATAACAGCAAAATGCATCCGACCGCGCATTGGGCTCTCCCTGATTTTTTAATTCTTGGCGGCGAGGCGAATTCGTCATCATCGAATGACGTGAACGAAGTGTACGGAAAGTTTTGCTGGTGTGCCAGTGCCGGGAGGATTGCTTGTCTGGGACTTTACCCGCGGTCGTGGTCCCCCAGCGGCCGACTTGAGAGGATGCCAATCACGTGCGCGTGCCCAATCGCGTGCGCATCGCCAATTCACATGAGTGGCCCAGCCCAGGTATCCGATCGGCGGCCACGCTGTAGACTAGCGCTATCACCGCTCGCCCGCCGTGGGCGGGACCCCCTTTTAGTATGCCCCCGTCGCTCCCCGATGTTCTTCCGAAAACACGTGTGCGTAGAGATTGGCGATCCACTGCTTGCCTTCCTGCGTGACTCGCAGATACCTGAGTGCATCGCCGATATAGGGACGGACCGCTTGCCAGAAGAAAGCCGGGTACGCCGTCCTTAAATCATCAGGAGTTTGATATCCGAGCTTCTCGGCAGCGCCAGTTTCCCGAAATTCCGCAAACAACGCCGACGTCTTGCGCAGATAATTGATGTCGGCCAATTGACCGATCAGATCAGCCGCACGAAGGAGACCGGGATAGTCCGCCGTGCTGGTATGCTGTTCGAGCTCCGGTACCGGAAAACGCGTGTGCTCGATGTTCGCTTCGATCTCCCGCGTGTCGATGTGGGTCAAGCTCACCTTGCCGAAGCGCTCGCGAACGAAGAGCTTCGATCGCGTGACATGATAGGGGGTCAAGGATGCATCGGTCGAGCCTGCCGATATCGGCACGAGATCGCCTTTCTCATTACAGACATAATGTCCGTTGCTGTCGCCCCGACATACGCCTCGGACATAACCGATGTCGTGGCATAGGAGGGAAATCATGAAATGGAGCCAATCGCGTGGGGTGACGCCGCCCTCGCTGGTGTGCTTGCCGAGTAAAATCTCCTGGCCGACCAGCGTCACCATAATGGTGTGATTCATGTCATGATAGGCCGCATCACTATTGGCAATATTCTCCAAAGAGAGACGTCCAACGAAACCAATGATGTCGGGATAGGCTGGTTCGAGGACTCCATAGATCTGGCCGTACATGTCTTTCAGTTCGTGGACAAATGCTTGGATGACAACTTGCGTGGGATTGAACATGGCCGCCTCCAATGCGCGCATGTTATTCCGGTTCGAGTCCGTCGTCACGGCCTTCTCGGTCCCGCATTCGGATGAGAACTTGACCGTGGCGATGTCCGTTTCTGGATCGGGCCGCGGCAGGGGCGCTGGTCATGAATGAAGCTATGCTGCTTCATGGCTCTTGAGAGAAGCAGCCTGACCGACGTGTACTGAACGATCCAAAAGCTCGCGGGAGCCAAAGACGAAAATGCTGCCCGTGGCTGGATGCGATCCGCTTCTTGCGATGTGAAATCATAGCCATGTTCACTGTTGGTATCGCCGCACCATTTCCCGCATTTCACTGACTGAAGCGTCTACTAATTGATGGTGCTGGCTTCCTGGAACTCAAACCAGGCTCAGGCTTTGTATACGTTACTACTGTTACGGGAGGTACGTATGCCCAAGAGTGGCTGGATGCCGGGTGTGGTGCCGTACGGGGCTGATGAGACCGCTTATCTCGTAGTCGATAGCTTTAGTGTGCGGGGCAGTGTTTATCGCGAGACAGAAATTGAACGCGCGGACCTTGAATCCATCGTCGTCGATCTCATGACGGGACGGTTCAACAATCCGGTCCGCGTCATCGCGTTCAACACGCTTGAGCATTGGTCGAAGGACGTTTCTCGAGAGATAGCTGTCGAGATCCAGACCCGATGCGATATGGAAAGCGTTGCGGTGCCCGAGCATATCAAGGACTTCATTGAGAGCTGTGCGAGAAGTGTGCGGCAGCTAAGCCTCTGTGTCGCCTGACGGGGCCTCGGAAGTTAATCTTAATTCCCTGTGCGATCCCGCGGCGCGCCATTATTTTTTTGGAGAGATAGGCAACCCCGACGGCGATTGGCTTGTTAAACGCCAATGGACAGAGAAAAGACCGCGCTTTTGGAGCACGCTGCTCGTTGTCGCCGGACCGCTGATCAAATTCGTGAGCATCGCGAGGCCGCAAACAGACTAAGGGCAATGGCAGCGGAGTATGAATCACGAGCAGCCAGGCTGAAAGATCAAAAGGCTCGGCTTGATGCCAGGCGACGGCCAGATCGTCGTTCCTCGCGACAAACTCAGCAGTTCAGTCGGTGAAAAACTGGCTGGAAAGGCTCGCCAAGAGGTCGTGATGCTGCGGTTGCGACGCCCTCCGGCCGAAAGCGCGGTTAACGGAGTCCCAGCCGTTTCAATGATATGCATTTTGGCACCAAGCTTCGGCAGCCTGGTATGCCGCTTCCCACTCGCGGACGTGAGGGGTGTGAGGTTGATCAAGACTAAGCGCAAGCAGGCGTATTGATGTAACCGCCTGCGCACGAGCGGTGTTCGGTCTTTGAAGTGAGCCCAAGTCACGTAGCAAGTCGTTGACCAGCTTTGAGGCCATGTCCTCATTCGCCAGGCGTGCTTCCCGCAACACGAGCTTTGCGTAACGAGCTTCTACATATTCGCTCATTTCCAAACCTCACAACCCCTTACAAGAGAAACCGACCAAGACCGTTGTAGTTCCCTTGGAACCGGCTGTTCCGCGTTCCTGCAGGTTGTGGTGCGGCGCGTCCGCTCGTCGACGTGCAATATGAGTGAACCGAAGTTCGAAGCCGAGCAAAGCCAACGCCCACCTCGTCTGGGCATGATCTTGCAAATCACGGGTCCGGCAACTTAGGTCGCGACGCGCGCGGTCCGGCATCTCAAGCTATTAACGATCCGCGGGCATCCGGGATTTCCGCGGTGGCAGGTTCGACCGAATGGCGTTACTCTCTGAGGAGAATACGGGATAACCCCGATTAGACCGACGCACATGACGTCTCGTTTTGTGAAGTACAGACTGACATGGACGCGGCCCGCTTGTCTTGCGATTGTGGGTCTGGCTGCGCTGATCGCTGCGGGAGATCATGCGGACGCCAGGAGCGGTGGCAGCGAGGGCTCGGTCGAGTCCATCCAGTCGAGAACCGCCGGCGAGCCGATCATGGCCATCGTTTCCCTCCGCAATCAGCGGATCACAGTCTATGACGTCCGCGGTTGGATCCTGCGAGCGCCGATATCGAGCGGCCAAAAGGGACGTGAGACGCCCGCCGGGATCTTCACTGTCATCCAAAAGGAGGCGGAGCATTACTCGAATCTGTACGACGATGCCTTCATGCCCCATATGCAGCGGATCACATGGTCAGGCATTGCGCTCCACGGTGGTCCCTTGCCGGGATATCCAGCCTCCCATGGTTGCGTTCGGATGCCCTACGAGTTCGCCGCGCGTCTGTTCGACGAAACGCGGCTGGGCTTGCGGGTGATCGTTGCGCCCACCGATGTGGCGCCCGTGGAGATAGCCCATCCAGTTCTTTTCCAGTCGAAATCAGGTAACGGCGCTCTGGCCGTGGCCCGTATGGCAGAGGCGGGGGAAGCGACCAGGAAGGCCGATGAGGCGAAACGCGCCGTCGCGGTGGCCTTTCGTGAGGTGGCGCGGGCAATGGTGCCGGTCCGTACTGCGGAAAATCTGAAAATCAGAGCCGAGGTGCAATTGGCGGCTGCGGAAGCCTCGCTTGGCTCCGCTGTCTCGGCCGAGGCAAAGGAGCAGGCTGAGGGCGCCAAAGCGAAGGTGGTTGCCAGCATCGCCGAACTGGAAGTGCAATTGGCCGCCGCCAAGGCGGAGCTGCAATCGAGGATCGATGCCCGCACGGCAGCGCGTGAAGCAGCAGACGTCGCGGAGACTGCGCGGGCCGTAGCCGCCGAGGCGGCGCGACAAGCCGCCCGCGAGCTTGAGCCGGTATCGGTGTTGATCAGCCGCAAGACCCAGCGGCTGTATGTCCGGCAAGGGTTTGAGCCCATCTTTGATGGTCCGGTCACAATCCTGGATGCCGATCGTCCGATTGGCACGCATGTCTTCACTGCTGTGGAGCGTAAGAGCGGCGACGCAAACATTCGATGGAGTGTTGTTTCATTGGACGACGGACATTCGCTCGGCGGCACGGCGGAGCCGCATGGCGGGGCTCCCCGGGGCGCCAGCCGCAACGCCGAGCCGAAATTGACGGAGCCGGACAATGCAAGGGCCGCACTGGACCGGATCGTCATCCCGCAGGACACTTTGGATCGCATCACCGAAATCGGGCCGCGCTCTTCCCTGATTGTCACGGATGAGGCGGTGAGCTCAGAGACGGGCAAGGGAACGGATTTCGTGGTCCTGTTGAGCGGCGAACCGCAAGGAGGAATCAAGTTCCGACGACGCGCTCCAGCGAACGAGTTCGGCTATGCGCGCTCACGCGGTCTCACGCCCTATTGGCGCGCGCCTTTTGCGGGGCCGTCCTGGTAAGCCTTTGTCCCGCAAATGCGATCTCGACGGCTTAAATGACTCCGCCTCGGAACACTGGCAATTCGCCGCATGATTTGACCGGTTTTCGGCTCATATCAGGTCAGGCTACGGCGGCCTCGGCGCTCGCCTGTGCGCCCGCGGCCAGCGCGTCGAGATCGATGAGTTGCGGATCGTCCTCGATAGGGGGAGTTTTGGTTTCGCCGCTGCCATGGACATGCATCAACGTCTGCACGCGCCGCGCATTAAGATAGTCTACGTGCTGGTGCTGCAGCGCGACCGGCAACAACGTTTTGGGCAAGCCAACCAGGGCGAAGGCCGGCACCTTCTTGACCTCGCTACCCTCCTGCCACTTCAGCGGATTGAGCGTGTAGATCATCTGCCGATCGATCTCGGCGAGCGGCGGCTGCTCAGCTTCTGGTGGCGCGGCTAGCGCGATATTCGCGTTGCCGGCGCGGGTACGCACCGCAATCGTCCTGAGGTCCCAACAGACAAGGTCCACAGCGGACTGTACCTCACGCCGCACCGCGTCCACGCTCGACGCAAATCGCGTTGCTTCCGTAATTTGCGCGCCACTCTTGGTGACCGCATCGACGAGCGCGGCTGCGCCCGCGCCAAATCCCGGCGCAGCCTGCTCGATGGCCGTCGCCATCGCCTCGATCTGGTCCGCGAGCAACTCGCGATCGCGCTGCGCCTTGGCTTCGCCAAGCGCGCGCTCGATGGAGAGGATCTGCTCGTCGGTCTCCGCAAGGGCGGCGCGCAAGGTGCGGGCGCGATCCTCGACCTCGCGCATCCGTGCCTCGGCGCGCTCCAGTCTCGAATTGGCGGCGCCGGCCACCGCTAGCTTTTCGGCTGCCGCTCGCTTCTCCGCAAGTGCGGCCTCCGTGCTCTGCAAATGCTCTGCCAACTTCTCGCGCTCGGACTGCCTGGCTTTCAGCGCAGCCTCGAACCGCTCAACCGGACTAAGCTCACGCCTGAAGAATGCCATGTCGATGTCCTCGCTGATCGCGGTTCTGCAGCCGAATCACCGTCCTTCGATTCGCCTTAGTCGTAGCGGGGAACTTGGATGACATTGCGGCTTGTTTGGCACATCGCCTGTCGTGCGGCGGTGCAGCATCGCTGGCGGGAACGTTCGGTTGGCGGACGGCGTT
>Ga0310913_10001339_pt1 | contig 12571 bp, 9 predicted proteins | sample GREbulkMGOX082_FD_203447 | JGI IMG/M metagenome (GOLD analysis project Ga0310913, IMG submission 203447) | Lab enrichment of tropical soil microbial communities from Luquillo Experimental Forest, Puerto Rico - GRE.bulkMG.OX082 | ecosystem: Environmental > Terrestrial > Soil > Tropical forest >...
GCGCTGACGCATCCCTTGGGAGCGTTGCTGTTCTGTTACATGCTGCTGCGATCGACGGTGGTGACGCTGTGGCAGGGCGGGATCGTGTGGCGAGATACGTTTTATCCGCTGGACGATTTGAAGCGCGGGGTCGTGTAGCTTGGCGACACGCCGTCTTTTTCAAATTCGCATTCCACTTTAGGACCTATTTTTTCCATGATTCAAGTGGAAGGGCACTCGCGGCCTTGCTCGGGAGATAGCTCGATCGCGGCCCGGGTGCAAAGGCATCCCGCAGGGCAACCCAGGCCGTCTCCGTCGCGAGGCCACGCGCGCACTGCGGGCGCGTAAGCCACCAGCCAGTCTCTGTCGCAAGCCCGTCGCCCCAGTGTCCACGCCACCGAAGCCGATCTAGGGCTCCGCCGCTCGGGAACTCTGTTCGACCGTATCGGGTCCCGCGTCCGATTGGCGAGAAAAGAGCCCAGCCATGTCCTTCTGCTTGAGGGAACGGATGCGGTCGCGGAGTTGGGCGGCGCGTTCGAATTCGAATTTCTTGGCGGCCTCGCGCATCTGCTTTTCGAGCTGCTGGAGCAATTGGGCGAGTTGTTGTTCGTTCTTGATACCTGCGGCGGCCGCATCGAGCGTGGTGTCGTCGACGGGCAGGGAGACGTAATCGGCTTCGACGATGCGCGCGAGCTCCATATCCACGGACTTCACAATGGACATAGGCGTGATGTTATTTTCTTTGTTGAAGGCCATCTGCTTAGCGCGGCGGCGGTTGGTTTCGTCGATGGCCTGATTCATCGAGTCGGTGCGGCGGTCGGCATAAAGAATGGCGCGGCCTTCGATGTGGCGCGCGCAGCGGCCAATCGTTTGAATAAGCGAGGTGGCGCTGCGAAGATAGCCCTCCTTGTCGGCGTCGAGAATCGCAACAAGAGAAACTTCCGGCAAGTCCAAACCTTCGCGCAGCAAGTTGATTCCGATGAGCACGTCAAATTCACCGCGGCGCAAATCGCGCAAAATCTTGATGCGATCGAGGGTTTCGACTTCCGAATGCAAGTAGCGGCAGCGCACCCCGACTTCGGTGAAGTATTCCGACAGGTCTTCGGCCATGCGCTTGGTCAGAGTGGTGACCAGTACCCGCTCGTTTTTCTCGCCGCGAACACGAATTTCTTCGAGCAGGTCGTCCACCTGGCCTTTTACGGCGCGCATTTCGACCTCCGGATCCACAAGCCCGGTGGGGCGAATCACTTGCTCGACAACCACGCCGCCCGCGCGGGTGAGCTCGTAAGGACCGGGCGTGGCAGAGACATAGATGACCTGATTCAGGCGATGCTCGAATTCCTCGAAGGTAAGCGGACGGTTGTCTAGCGCTGACGGCATGCGAAAGCCGTAATCGACCAGTGTCTGCTTGCGCGAACGATCGCCATGGAACATCCCGCGTACCTGCGGAACGGTTTGGTGGGATTCGTCAATGAACATCAGGTAGTCCTGCGGCACGTAATCGAGCAGGGTCGGCGGAGCCTCGCCGGGCAAGCGGCCGCTGAGATGGCGCGAATAGTTTTCGATGCCGTGGCAGTAGCCGATGGTGCGCATCATTTCGATGTCGAACAAAGTGCGCTGCGCGACACGCTGAGCTTCAACAAATTTCCCCTGCTTCTCGAGCTCTCTCTTCCACCACTCGAGCTCTTCTTGAATGCCCACAATGGCACGGTCGCGCTGGTCCTGCGGCATGACGTAATGCGTTTTCGGGTAGATGGGGACGCGCGACAAGTCTTCGCAGCCGGCGCGGACTTCACCGGTGAGCGGATCGATCTGACGCAGCGTGTCGATCTGGTCGCCCCACATTTCGATGCGATAGGCCTGATCTTCATACGTGGGATAAATCTCGATCATGTCGCCGCGAACCCGGAAAGTGCCGCGGCGCAAGTCTTCGCTGCGCTCGTACTGGATGTCAACAAGGCGGCGGAGGAGAGCTTCGCGCGAAGTCTGGTGGCCTTTTTCGAGCATGACCAGCATGCCATAGTAAGCCTCCGGCGAACCGAGGCCGTAGATGCAAGAGACCGAGGCGACAATGACGACGTCACGGCGCTCGAAGAGCGAACGCGTGGCGCTCATGCGCAGTTTGTCAAGCTCATCGTTGATGGTTGCTTCTTTGTCGATGTAAAGATCGGCTGACGGAACGTAGGCTTCGGGCTGGTAATAATCGTAGTAGCTGACGAAATACTCGACGGCGTTTTCCGGAAAAAACGCTTTGAACTCGTGATAGAGCTGGGCGGCCAGCGTTTTATTGTGGGCGAGAACCAGTGCCGGGCGATTGGACTGCTCCATGACCTTGGCCATCGTAAAGGTCTTGCCGGAACCGGTGACGCCGAGAAGTACTTGATGCTTGTCGCCGGCTGCGATGCCGGAGAAAAGCTGGTCGATGGCGGCAGGTTGATCGCCGCGAGGCTGGTAGTTGCTGTGCAACTTGAATTTCATCGAGAAGGTCTCCTGCCGGTTTTGCCAGGCTGGCAGAAACTTTCATTATACGCTGCCATGCAAGCCGCGGACTTTGCGCCGAGACGCCCGGAATGCTCCCGTTAGTGCGGAGGCGGCCCCTGAGCTTCGGTGAGCAGCAGAACTTCGAGATCGCTCTTGGCTTCCAGGTTGTAATGCACGCTATTGGAGCCGTCGGCCTTGGCGACGACAACGTCCATTTGCTGGGTGGCATCTTCGGTGGCGCGCACGACCAGGCCGGTAGTGAGCGAAATGTAGGTGATCACTTCGTTCGAACCTTTGGCGGTGCCCATGGTTTTCAGTTGATGGAGCTTGAAATCTTCGGGCGTGGCGTCTTTGGAGGAAGATTTTTGGACCAACTTTGCGCTGGTGAGCAGCACGGCGCAATTGTCCATCGGACCGTTCGAGAAACTAGCTTCTCCGCTGCGGGAAAGCTGCGCGGGGCGGCAGGGCTCGTTGCGGACGTAATAGGTATCACGCGCCCAGCTCAGCGCGGCGATCGGGGAAGTCGCCGGCTCGGGTTGCTCGACCTTCCACTTATCTCCGATTTTCGCACGCGACGAAGGAATGGCCCAAGCTACGGCAAACCGCGCAAGCCACTCTTGCCAGATCTGCAGTTGCTCGGGAGTAAGGCTGTCGAGGCCGGCGATTTTTTCCGCAAGTCCTTCTGCGGAAATCGTGAATTCGACGGGATTCCCTTCCGGCGAGAGGGGCGGCGCTGCTGAGTCCGATTTCTCACCCGCAGGCTTGGCCGGGACGGCAAGATTGTCGTTCAGGAATTGGCCCCGGGCGTGAATCGCGAATCTGTCGCCGGCCGGCTGCAAATCGAGAACCTCAATCCGGAGCAAACCGTGAGCGTCGGTCTGCGAAGCCGTTGGAGCCAGAGCTAGCGTAACATTGCTCTCCGTCTTGACGTTTTTCGCACTTCGGTAACGGATGAGATAGGTGAGGGTTTGTCCGGCGTGCAGTTGGGGAAGGAGACTGGTGCGCTCGACCCGCGAGGGCGTGGCGGAAGCCGCAACTAGCATGCTCGCGAAAAGAAGGGTCCGCTTCATCGGATTGGACACTACACCGAGGATACCGCGAAAAAGGCCCGTGTGGAGCCTTGGCTCGGAAAACGAATTCTATTTCTCCAGCACTTTCGAGCGGCGATCGAAGAAATCGCCCATGGCCTGGTACGCGGCCGGCCAGTTGCGGCTAAGAAGAAAACCGTGAATTTCGTCGGGAAAAATGAGCTGCTCAATTTCCACACCTTTCCCGCGCCAGACGCGCGGTGAGATCAACGGTTTGCGGGAAATAGACCTCGCCGCGGTGAAGGAACAAGACGGGAGAGTTTCAGGTGTTCGCTCCGCAGGGATATTCTTGGCGTCCGAGTTATACGTGGGCCAATCGTTCACGCCGTGAAAGTCCACGCCCGCGGCACAGAGGTCGGAGTTGCGCAAAAAAGCGCCTCAGGATCGGTTGCAGGTGAACGGCTTCTACGCCCTGGTGTTCGCGGAGAAGGTAAAAACAGGCAGGGCGATCGCCGGGGCAGAGCGCTTCATCCTTGCCCTCCGCTGGTCCTGATGGCTCTGCCAGCCGGCCAAGAATGCGAGCATGCCAAAGCTCAATTCACGACTTGGGGTTGGGGCGTATTCTCAACGGTCAGACGGAGTTCATCGAGTGGCCCGGAGACTTTCAGAACATGCCCTTTTGCGGAAGCCTTTTTTGGTTTTGCTCCGGCCGGTTCCCGTGGCTCCATGGAGACACTCAAGTCCGCGTGCGAGCCAAAAGTCAGCGTACCTTGCACGGAGGTTTGCTCGCGGGGGGCATTCAGTTGCAGCCATTGCAAGACCATGCCGCGATTGCGGATCAGAAAGGCGCATTCGCCCGCGGGCCATCGGGAAGTCCCCGAGTGGGCCGCGCCGTCTAGAATGCTGGCCGGCAAATCCAAGCCGTTGAGCTCGACTTGTTTCAGATTCACTAAGCCGCTGCCGTCCAAATTCCGGAGCAGCTCTTCGCGTCCAACCCCAGCGGTCTTCAATTGCAGGTTTCCGGAAGCGGCGCCGCTCAAACGGTCCGCCAGCCCCTCCGCTCCCGGCAATTTCGCAAGATTGACGTGCTCGAGGTCGGCTCTGATTTCGTAGCTCGGGCGTGGCAAGAAGCTGGCATTGATTTTTGCCCGGACCCGGCCACCGGCCCACTCGGCCGCGGAGTTCCGCACGTCCAGCTTCAAATCCCGCAGCGACCCCTGAGCCACAACATTCTCCAGTTTCAGCTTTTCAACGGTCAAGCGAGCAATGCGAAGGCGTCCCTCAGCGTCGACGCGCCGCACGAGTTCGCTCGCGGGCGTTGTGGGAGTAACCGCTCCCAAAAAGGAATGCAGCAGCCGCTCGAGCCAGTTCGGCCGCGCGCGCGGCCCAACCCAGCGATCCAACTCGGCGGCATTCAAATGGTCCACGTTCAGATCGAATTTCCAGTGTGGGCCGCTATCCTCGTCGGTCTTACGCTCTTCTTCTATCTCTCCTACCCAATTCCCGCCAAAGCCTTCGACCCTCAGCAGGCGGGCCGCGCGCCGCCCTTCGTTCCAGCCCAAGCTCGCTTCCGCTAGATCGAGCGGCTGGTTCAAGCCCGCAACCGTCAGAGATCCTTCACTTACCGAGACCGACCCGTTCCAGCGCCCGTGGAAGGGCTCCTTCCATCTCCATTGGGTCACCGCGCTGGCTTCACCCGTGAGTTCCCATCCGTGATTGACCAGCCGGCCCAGAGAAGCGGCAAGCTTCAGAAAATCCTCGATCTTCGAAATATTTCCCTCGATGCCGATGCTCCCGGAGCCCGTCTTCAAATCCTGCGTAAACGTCAGATCCGCGGCATTCTCCGTTGCCGGGGCGGCGCGGCGCCCCTTCGGGACGTTGATTTCGCGAGGAGCACCACCGAGTGCGACACGCACGGGGCCGATCACCATGCGCGACCGCTCGCGTCCGCCGTTGACCCGACCGATTCGCAGGGGCTCGACTAATCCCGGAACCTTAACCGTGCCGCCGTCGCTGGAGAGCGCCGCAGACTCAATGGAGAGCGGCCAGCCACGCAGAATCATGCCCCCGGTAAAGTATTGGTCGGCGGTGATACCTTCGGCGACGTCGGGATGGAAGGCGCGATACCAAGCCAGCAAGTCCGAAGCCTGAACGCCCATCGAGTCCAGGCGCAATTCCATGGGAGTTGCGCTCTCCGAGGCCAAGCGGAACTTTCCGCGCAGGTTCGAGCGTAACCCTTCCACCGCGAATTGATCGGCGACGAAAGCCCCTGTTCCGACGTTCCATCGCCCACCGACGTTCACATGCAAGCCGGGATTATCGGCGCGCTCGCTCAAATCCCAGCGGTGAATTCGCCTCGCGCGCGCCTCGATGGAATAGGTCCAATCGCCTGGGCCGTCATCAGCCGACGCAGCGCTCTTCGCCGTGGCGTCCAAAGTAAACAGACCGCGGACGCCGTAATCTTGACCATGGAGAAGGCGGAAGACATCGGCGAGGGAAGCTTCGCCCCAGCGCAAGGTGATTTCCGCAGGCTGCAAGCGAGTGGAGGTCCCCGCCAGGTCCCCGTGAACGCGAATGCTCCCCGTCGATTGCAGGAGAACACCGCTGCGCCAGGGCTGTGCCTCGAGTTGGAGTTCCCAGCGGCCCGGAGAGACTTGTTCGACGCTGCCGGCAACTCCTATGAAGGCGAACGGAAGTTTCTCCTCTTGATTCTTGAAATCGATACGCCCTTCGTCGAATTCGATTCTTTGAAGGTGATGCACCGGAGGAACCGGGGAGGGCGGCCCGTAAATGCGCGGTCCTTGCGTCGAAGTGTTCTTCGCCGGAGGAAGCCAGCGCTCAAGGTTCCATCGCCCTTCAAAGTTGCGCACCAAAATGAGGCTTGGCCTGCGGAAAGACAAGGTGCCAAATTCAAAATGGCCGCCGAGCAGGCCCGTCCATCGCAAGCCGGCGCTCAGATGCTCGGCGCGCAGGAAATACTCGTAGCCGAATCCGGGGTCTTCGCCAACGGTAACTCCGTCCGCGTAGAGCTGCAGGCTCGGGAAAATGCGAGCATCAAAACTGGTTACCTCAACGGGTCGTCCAAAGGCGCGTTCGAGATGCGCGGTGAGGTAGCTGTGCACGCGATCAGTCCGCACCAGCAAGGAGACGGCCACCTGTAAGGCAACAACCGCCAACACGATGGCGAGGCCCGCCTTCCACCATTTTCTGAGCTTGCTCATGCCATCCGGAAGTTTAAGGAATTCTGGCCCCAAAAAGTAGCGCCCGCCACGACCGTGAAAGCTGGTCGCTCGCTAATGCACGGTATGAAGCATACGGCTCCATCGCGTTCGCGAAGGCAGGTGCGCGAGAGTGTCGAATACCCCTACCAGCCTCGACCAGAACGTGCTTTCCCCGGTGTAATCGTTGCTCTTCGCTTCGACCGACCAATAGATCAAGAAAGGCCGCCCCATAATCGCGTCGCGGTCCACGAAGCCCCAGAAGCGGCTGTCCCAGCTCTGATCGCGATTATCCCCCATCGCAAAATACTTCCCGGGCGGCACCACAATTTCGCTGCCCTTTACAAAACTTCGCATTTCCTGTGCCCACTCCGGCTGAAGTTGCGAGACGATCATCTGGCTTGCGGACGGAGGAAAGTTGTAGTTCAACGGGTCATAACGGGCCGAAGGATCGTGGACGACGTACGGCTCGTTAAGCATCTTGCCGTTGACATAGACCAATTGATCCACCACCTTCACACGGTCTCCCGGCAAGCCAATTACACGTTTCACAAAATGCTGATGTTCCTGGTAAGGGAATTTGAAAACAATGATGTCGCCGCGCTGGAGCGGGCGGTACGGCAGGAATTTGTCATACCAGGCGCCGGTGCCGCCAAAAATAAACTTGTTCACCAACAAGTGATCCCCGATCAGCAGCGTCCCTTCCATAGATGCCGAAGGAATCTTGAAGGCCTGCACAATGAAAGTAGTGCCGAACAGAGCCAGAATAACGGTAACCAGCAGCGATTCCAGATACTCGGAAAGTGTGGTCTCTTCCCGGCGCTCCCGGCGCTTTTCTGGCTTAGCCACCGGTGTTTGTTCCTGGACTGGGGCCAGTGTTTGCTCAGGCATTCCTGCTTAGCCTTTCACTCCTGTCCGTTCGAGTTGTTCCAGGGCGCTGCGAGCAGCCCGCTGCTCCGCCTCTTTTTTCGTGCTGCCTTCGCCCCTCGCAAGGCATTCCCCGTTAATCCAAACTTCGATCTGGAAGGTTTTTTGATGATCCGGCCCGCTCTCTCCCGCCAGGCGATACTCTGCCGCCGCTTGTCCCCGCCCTTGCAGAAATTCTTGCAGCGCCGATTTGCGGTCTGACTCCGCGATGCGCTCACCGCGTCCTTCAAGCGCCTGCTCGAACAGAACCCGCTGCAACAATTCCCTCGCGGCACTGAGTCCGGAATCCATATAAACAGCCGCCACCACCGCTTCGAAGGCATCGGCGAGCAGGGTTTGCTTCTCACGCCCGCCGGTTTTTTCTTCCCCGCGGCCCAAGCGGAGGTGCTCTCCAAGGTGCAAGCGCCGGGCTGCCGACTCGAGCGAACTTGCGTTTACGATGCGCGCCCGGCTCTTGGAAAGCTGGCCCTCGGACCAGTCCGGAAAAGCGGCGAGGAGATACTCGCTGGCCAGCAGTTCGAGCACCGCGTCGCCAAGGAATTCCAGCCGTTCGTTATCCGACCGAGGTGCGGAATCTCCCGGCGCATCCCCACTGGCTCCGCGCAACTCGGGGATCGCCGAACTGTGGGTCAAAGCTCGATCGAGCAGGTCTCGATTCGAGAACTTGTGACCGAGGCGTTCCTCCAACGCCGCGTCGGCATTCCGCATCACTGAGTGCATAATTCGGGTACGCTGCTGGCCCTGCTTACTTTGGCGCGCTCAGTTCCGTAGAGCTTTTCTTCTTGGTGTCGTCGACCTGCGCTTTGCAGACTGCCTGCATCTGGCCCGCTATGGCCGCACACTTGTTGAAAGCGGTGATGGCATCGTCGAAGTGCGAGGTGCCCTTGTTGGCCATCCCCAGCAGGTAGTAGTTGACGGGGTCGGGATTCGGGTCCACTTTCACGGCTTCGTCGAGCTCGCTGATGGCCTCCGCATTTTTTCCCCGCCGAATGTACACCAGTCCCAGACCGCTGTGGGCCATGGCCAGGTCTTGATTTTTCGCCGCGGCAAACGCCTCATCGGTCATGTTCGCCGGCTTGGGAAGCGTGGGAGCGATCTCGATCGCCTGCTTTGAATAATGTTCCGCTTTCGCGAGCAACTGGGCCGCTTCTGCCGGAGGAGTGCTCGAATTAATTTTGCGCGGAAGCGTCTGGGCCATGAGCGCGAGCGTGGACACGTCATTGGGCACGAGCGCAATTTCCTTTTCCCCGTATTCCTGCATTTTCTGCACCTGGCCGTCCTGCAAGTAAGCAAAAGTCAATGGGGCGTATACGCTGGACTTGTAGCGAGTCTCCGGGTATTTCTGGAGGAAAGCCTCGCCCGACTGGATCTTCTGTTTTACGTCGCTCATCGGCACGGCTTGGAAGGCCTTGAAGGCCGCGTCTTCTTCGGCGCTCACCGGAGGCGGCGCGCTGTCCAAGGACAGTGGGGTGACGTCCGGCGTCTTGGACTTGTCGGTAGACTGGGCCGGCGGCTGGCTCTGGCTGCCCTGGCCGCTTTGACCGCTTTGAGAGCCCTGGCTCCCTTGTGCCACAGCCAGGGCGCAAGAGCCAGTCAAGAACCCGGCTAGGATCAGCGCTTCCAACCAAAGATTCGATTTCCTTCTCATACCATTTCTCCTATTCGATCTCGTCCCCCACCCGCTTAAGGGTATCACTTGACAATCGCAAATCTACCTCGGGCCACTTTCCTGGCGAGCAAGGCAAGCTCGCCCCGCGCAAAGTCTCGTTCCTCGAACGCGCGCAAGTCCGAAGCCAAACGATCCTTTCATGCTTCCTTGTCCCTTCTATGGCTGCGGCGTAGGCTTGTCGTTTGCAGATGCGGCGAGTTCCTTTTGCGCTGCCTGCCTGGCCTCCGCTGGTCCGCCCTCGACCGCCAGCGCCGATTCGTACTCTGCTTTCGCCCCGGAGGTATTCCCTTCATAATCATAAAGCCGCGCCAGGTAAACATGCGACCAGGCCAGCACTCGGGGGTCCCCCGTGGCGGCGTGCTCTCCGCTGGTTAATCGGCCAAAGACTTGCTTAGCCCGGCCGGAATCGTGATTCATGTAGGCGACTACGCCCAAGCCAAACCAGGCGCGCGGCTGGTCGGGATACTTGCTCAAAACTTTCTGAAATGCAGCTTCGGCGCCGCGAGGGTTTCTTGCGGCAATCTGCCGCTCACCTTCGGTGAGGGAGGCGATAGCTTCCGTGTCGTTGGGTACGGTTGTCGGCAAAGCTTTTTTCGGTCGCGCTACCGCTTCGGCCGCCGCGCCGTCGGTCTCGGTCGCATCCGCAGGCGCAAACGGGATACTGGCGACGCGTTGGGCTTGCGCTTTTTCATCGATGCTCCTGACCAAATCGGGGAAATACCGTTTCATCGAGGGTTCCGACTTCTCAAAATCGCCCAACGCGGCGAACAGGGGCCTTACCAAAACGTACCCGTCAGCGTCGTTGCGGCCCAAGGCCGCTTCCCGCTCTCCCGGCGACATCCGCTTCATTCGCAATTCCACGGCGCGTACGGTGCACTCCGCGAAGTACGATGGAAAATCATCCTTGAGGTCCTTGACGAGCCGCGGCGCCTTCGCGGCGGTGTCGTAGAGCGGCTGCTTCACCGCAACGACATGGGAATACATGAGCGGGAGCGGGTCCAGCATAAAGTGCAGGAACGCGTGTCGCACCACGTCCAGAGGGATGTTATCGGCTCCGCTGAGTACCAGGGCATAGCGGTCGCCAAAATTCCTCACGTTGGTGATTCGCCCTACCAACGGTTCGACTACGATGTTGAACTTCCGCAAACCATAAGGATCGAGCATCTCTCGGAGATACCCGGTCGAGGCGTACACGACTTGTGTTAACGGTTCATGCAGGCGCTGGATTTCTCGGTTGTAAATCGGCTGCACCTGCTGCCAGAGGTCGCCAATCTTCTGTTCCTGGTAATAACTCGAAAGAAGTTCGCTGAATCCCAGAAGCGCGATCACATCGGGCGGCAATTCGTCACGCCGCAAGATTGGCTGAAACGCGGGAGCGGGCCCGGACACCAGCCCAAACCACAAGTATCGGGAGAGTGTCGCTCCAGGGTCGCGCAATTCGTGCTGCCGATAGAATTGCCGAATCGCCTCCACCGCCGGTCCGCTCTGCTGCCGCAAGCGCTCGCGCATCTGGGCACGGAAGGTGGTCCAATTGTCGGAGCTCATGTTGGACTCAAAACCTGAAGCGAGCAGCGCGCACATGGTGGTGAACATGGCTTCGCTGCCATCCACGGTCACGGTGGTTTCGGCGGGAGCCTCGGTGCGCGAGGGGAGGGCGGGCGCCGGCATTTTGTGCGGCGCCTGCCTCTGGGACTGCGATGAGGCTGGCGGGCTACCCTGCGCGGCAGCGTGCCAGGCCACGGCCGCACCGAGTCCCAAAAGCGCCGTTAGTCGTCCTACTTTTCTCATTTCCGGCTGCCGCAGCCCTCACTCGGGCAAGTCGCTTTCTCTATTTGCACCTTTAGCGTTTCTCAGCATGGAAGGGGACACCGGGGAGCGCTCCATGTCCTCTGGACGATGCTGCGGCATCCTTTCAATCTACCGTTGCCCTCACTATCCGTCAAGGAATCGCGTTTATTCGGGCGGACGACCTAGAAGAACCATCTAGTGGTTTTTCTTTTTTTGTGACAGTATTCTGAGCGTCTGTATACGTACAGACTATCTGCGGTACAGAGAGGAGACCTTATGGCTGATGACCTCGCCACCTTGGAGACTCAAAGATCCAGGCTCCTGGAGGAATTCCTGGGCTTGGGTGATCTGCGACCCGGTTCCATCACCGCCGTGACTCGGCGCTGCGGCAAGCCTTCCTGCCACTGCGCGAAACACAACGACCCTGGACATGATCCGCAATTTCGCCTCACTCGCCGCGTCGCAGGCAAGACGGTGACGGAAAGCTTCCCCAACCCCAGCGCGCTACGCAAGGCGCAGCAGGAAGTCTCCGAGTTTCACCGCTTCCAGGAACTCAGCCAGAACCTGGTCACCCTCAACGAAAGGATCTGTCGACTCCGTCCGGTCGCGCGGGAACGCGGCGGCTGGACGGAGCAGGAAAAAAAACGGCTGCTGCGATCCATCAGGAGGTGGCGCGAGAAGTAAACCAACTCCTCGGCCGGGTCTTTGCGCAACGCCATAAGGATGGCCGGACAGATCTGGAAGCAGTAGAGTCCGCCTTGCGAGCAGCTCTGCATCAAGCGGGCGCTGCCGCCCTAAACGAACTGCTCCGGTTCGCCGCCCCGGCGGCCGATCAGCGTGAGTTGCCGTGTAGTTGTGGGTATTACGCCCAATATCAGGAAATCCGCAGCAAACCCATCATGACGATCGTCGGTCCGGTCCGCCTCTCCCGGCCCTACTATTTGTGCTCTCACTGTCACGTGGGCCAGTTTCCGGTGGATGTCGAACTGGACATCGAGAACACGGAGTTTTCTCCCGGGGTGCGCCGCATGCAGGCGCTGGTGGGCCAACAGGCCCCGTTCGATCACGGCCGCGAGCAGCTGCAGCTGCTGGCTGGCTTGGAGGTGACTACCAAATCTGTGGAGCGTATCGCCGAGGCCATCGGAGCCGATATCGCCCAGCGCGAGCAGAGAGAGATCGCGAAAGCCCTGCAGCTGAATCTGCCGATCGTCGCTGGCGAGCCGATTCCCGTTTTGTATGTACAAATGGACGGGACGGGAGTTCCGGTGGTGAAGAAAGAGACGCTGGGTCGGCAAGGCAAAGTTGAGGGCCAGCCACCTCATACGCGGGAGGCCAAGTTAGGGTGCGTATTCGAGCAAACCACCTGGGATGAGCAAGGCTTCGCCATCCGCGACGCGGATTCCACCACCTACACCGGGGCCATCGAAACCGCAGAAGAGTTTGGCAAGCGCATCTATCGGGAAGCGCTAAGACGGGGTTGG
>Ga0310913_10001340_pt1 | contig 12564 bp, 9 predicted proteins | sample GREbulkMGOX082_FD_203447 | JGI IMG/M metagenome (GOLD analysis project Ga0310913, IMG submission 203447) | Lab enrichment of tropical soil microbial communities from Luquillo Experimental Forest, Puerto Rico - GRE.bulkMG.OX082 | ecosystem: Environmental > Terrestrial > Soil > Tropical forest >...
GGCGGTGAACTTCAACTCCTTATTTTCCCTTGCTGCCTTCCGCACACCCGCCAGCCCCTGTGACACGCGCTTCTCGCCCTGCGTCGAGTACGTGCTAGGTTGGTGAGCGTTTTCCTTGTTTGTCGTGCTCCATCCAGCCTTGAAAATCCCCAATATGGCGAGTCCGGCGGATATCGGTCGCCCACGCTTCTTCAGCATCCATCACAGCATCATCTAGCCGGATCGGAAACAACACTGTTCGTCCCTGCTTCCGTTCCTTCTCGAACGCTGTCTCGACTTCCTTTTCTACCCACGGACTCTTCATAGAGTTCCCTGTCAAAACCAGCAGCAGCTTGTCATGGACGCAAATCGCTTCATCAATGCGCGGTCGGATTCGGTCCCCAATCTTCATGTCCTCCGGCGCAAACCAACACCGCACATTCTTAGCTTGCAGATCGGCGTAAAGACGTTCAGCGAAATGCTGGTCATTGCTGGAATAGCTGATGAAGCATGAATAGAACTCGATGGGATTCGCAACCAGCGACCTCATGTAGGTGATGAACTCCTCGGGAACGCCCGCCCCACGCAAAAAAACTTCAGGAATCTTGCCTTGCGACCTATAGACCGTATCAATTCCGATAGTCGATGGCGCTTTATGCTGAACCGTTTTCAGCTCTTTCACGGTGCTGAGATCGATGTCTGCGACTACGGTCCATCCCATTGCTAAATCCTTGAGAATTGCCCCGCTGAGGTCTGCCCCCATCAGCACCGCTCCGTTGAGGTCCGCTCCGCTGAGGTCCGTCCCCCTGAGAACCGCGTCAGTGAGGTCCGCCCTGAAGAGATGCGCTCCCCTAAGGTTCGCCTCTTCAAGGAGCGCACTCGTAAAGTTCGCTTCGTTAAACTCTGCCCGCAGGTCAGCGCGATGGAGGTCCGCTAAGCTGAGGTCTGCCTTGTTGAGGTCCGCCTCCTCGAGGTTGGCGTCCCTGAGGTTTGCTTCGTAGAGGTTCGCCTGGTGGAGGTTCGCCTTTCTGAGGTCCGCCTTGAAGAGGTTTGCCCCCATCAGATTCGCTCGGGTGAGGTCCGCTCCGCGAAGTTTCGCTTCTTCTAGATCTGGCCGAATGTTGGGATGGTTTTCCCTCCACTCATTCCATGTTGGAACGCCCTTCTTCAGAATTTCTAGATGCTCCACATTTGCCATGCGCCTGACCATCCTCAATCGTGCGCAGATTATAGCTCCTGAATTCAAGACCGCGAAGAGTTTGCCGCCTAGTTCGGCGGACTTCCCGCGAGATTGTTCCGAGCCTAGCTCTTGACACTGAGCGGGGATACGGGCGGGACGTTGCTGGAAAACAGAACTGGCTGAAAATCAAAACGAGCCAATGGCCGATGAGCTAAGAATTAACGGTAAGGCCGACCAGCTTGGAAAGAACTAGCCAGTGCCTAGGGTGAGGAATGACGGTACCGCGCCGAATGTTGGTGGCGTAAGGGTGAGACACATCGAGCGCCACCCGAATTTCCTTGACTGTGAACTTAGAAAGGCGAGGCAGGATCTCGCTTCTATAAGCCTTCTCGTTCAGCCAGCTCGGGAGCTCTGAAGGATTCCATTTCCGTATAGCGTTGAACTGCTTTCTTTGAGTGGTTGACCGACGGGCTTCGGCGGTCGCACTATGGGTGGCAATGCGGCCTAGCTTCGCTTGCTCCAGAAGGTTTTCACGATTCACGATGGGAACGCAGTTCACGCAGTAACGCGAACCGGTCGTAACGGTTCCCCCACAGACCCCACAACGAGGCCGCGTCTCAGGTAGGACTGGAGCGGTGGAAGTGGGTGCGGTGCGCTCCATACGCCTGCGCATCGATTGTGTCAGCCTTGTGGGCAGGGGATTGAATGGTGATCGTCTTGTTCTTCCTTGCCAAAAAATCTTGGCAGCTTCCTCAGCGTAAGGTGAGACGGCTTTGCGCCAGATTAATGCGGTGTGTGAAAGCTCGACGACGAACTCGCTCATCAACCGGCAATTCCCATTTGCTTCTTCGAAGAACCAATTTCTCCGCAGAGGACCGCGATTAAGCCAGTCAAAAACATACGCATCGACCAAGGGGCGAACGGGCTCCATGAGGTCACACGCGAAGCTGTCACGACTCGGCGTGTCTTTATGGAGAACGCCTAATCCTGGATCAAGACCCAGTTCGGCAGCCGCTAACCGCGCCTCAGATTCCAAGATGGCGTACAAGAAGTTCAAAGCAGAGTTTGGTGGATTTACTGCGAGCCGAGGAGAGCCTGTCAGCGGAGAAACACGCGCGCCGAAAACTTGCCAGTGGTCAGGAACACGTCTGATGTCTGTTCGCGGATATTGAATCGGCAAGTTTGACCAGGCTGACCAGTAGGCGAGCGCTGCATTAGCTTCGATGGAAAGTACAGTTTCGAGCTGATCAACTGACCGGAGGTTACTTCGGAGTTTCGCGATATCGTCGGCAATGGAAGTGCTTTGTAATCTTTCCCGCGCCACCTTCTCTTGACCCGAGAGCTTTTCACCAATCAAACGAATTGCGAGTTGAAGTGCAGCACCTGTACTTTCGGCCAGCGCTTGCGCCCTTCTGAGGCGCGCGTCAGATGAGCGAACAGGACCCGTGGTAGCCAGTACTGAGCCGTCGCGTTCAAGCATTGAGAGGGAAATGTCTTGGTTGGATAGCCAGAGCAGCGCCGCAAGCGAGACCATCCCGTCAGAACCGACTAGAACGAGACGTTTCAGCCCGTGGCTAACTCGGGGAAATCGCCCATAACGACGATTCTGCGCAATTCTATCTTCCAAGATGAGGTGACCGCGTTCGACTTGGACTCGTATTCCGTAACCGAATAGAGTTACAACTCCGGCTCGCGGTGAAATGACAGTTCGGAAATTGCGGTCGTCGGAATATTGAGATACGTTCTGCGTAGCTGCCATGGGAGCTAGTCCTCCTGTGGGGTTAGGGCTTGTCGTCTGCTCGTAACAGGCGACAGGCCCGTTTCGTTTAGGCTTTCCTAGAAAACCAGCGTAACAATCGATTCTTCCATTCTTTTGGTGCTCTTGTTTCGGCTGCAATTTGCATTAATACCCTAAACCCGTCGTCGTAGGCTGTTTGCATGGTCTTCGTAAGTTTATTTCCCCGGCTTATGCGACAGCGCCAACAGCTGCAATACTGTCGATCGCGGGGCAACGATTGGTTCCCTTCACACTCGGTCCAGAAAGGCCCACCAGGCGAGTGTTTCATGTTGCGGAGCCGCTCGATTCCGGTCATTGGGCTTCGGCTTACCATGATTCCCGCCATACCTCGCGCTAGATACTCAATCCGAGAATCGTCGCCAAAACTCGACTTCGGAAATCTCTTATTTCTTTTCATAGCGAGGAACTGCGCAGCGTTCGTCCTGACGTGGTCTGGAAATGGAGTTAGACCCGCTCCCCTGACAGCAGGGAGCCGAGACCAGCGCCCGCAAACTTTTCGGACGTCGGCATAAGTAGTGGCGCGCAACAAGTCTCTCCAAATCTTCTTGCCAGCGGCCTCAGCCTTGGGTCGCGGCGGTTTCAACAGGCGTTCGAGCCAAATGATTTCTTCATTCCGTTGGGAATCAGCCCACTCAAGGTCCACTGAGATTGGTGGCTTTTCCAGGTTCGTGCGTCGGTCGAATTCCCAAGTCAGCTTGCGGGTAGCCAGATAGTAGTCCTCAGCAGTCATGCTCTTTAGGGTTACCAGGAATCCGCTCGCTTCTGAACGCGTCAACCCCGAAACGGGCGGTCGCTGGGGAGCTGGCAGCGCGCATCCGTCACGGAGCAAGTGGAAGGCCTTGTAAAACTCAAACTCCCAAACACTCAGAAGGCCATAATTAGGTGGTTTTGGTCCTCTTTCGCCCATAAACTCGTGCCAAACCTTGCCAATACGGGCCATTGTACGGTTGCAATAGTCGTCCGTCAAGCGCACAGTCCAGCTGAAAGGAGGCACACAGATGCAAGAACAACTAGCAGTCAACATACCGGAAGCCGCTCGTCGCCTCGGGCTTTCAATTCGAATGGTTGCGACCCTGATCTCCCGCCGCGAGCTCGCCAGTCGTAAAGTGGGCCGTCGAAGGATCATTCCCGTTGCTGCCCTGGAGGCGTTCATTAGGGGTGACCCACGAGCCCTCCGTGCTGCTCCCACCGAAGCTAAAGGGGAACCCGGTAGCACGGGGTGAACTATGCCTTCGAAACGAAGGCCCCGAGCTCGCCGTGCGAGGCGAACCGGGGCCAATAAAACGAAATCTAAACTGACCAACTTGAGCATATCCCACGCTGGGCGAACAGGCAATCGCCAAGCTCTTACCAGACATCAACTCACACGCCAGCGCGTGCTAGCCGTGCTTGCACGGATGCGCCGTGGCGAATCGCTCTCACAGGCCGCGCGTCTTGAGCACACCAGACCACGGACAGTGCTGAACCTCATTGGAAAGCAACTCAAGCGTGGTCCTACTGGACATTACGTAGCGACGTCCGCCGACACGCTTCGGCGCGATTTGAACGTGCTTGGGTTCGATGGCTACGAGCCCGTTACGGTTTACTCATCGAAACAGGCGCATCTTGCCTCGGAGCATTTGATTGCAGTTGGTCGGTTTCTCCGGACTGGCAATTTCGAATGGCTCAAGCCTTTCGTTGGGAAGCGTGTGGCGGGCGTTGAGTTGCTCACTGACCCCGACCGACTCGGCGTGTTAGCCGACGCGGGCTTGGTCAAGCTGGATGGGCTCTATCGACAAAACCGCGGCCAGGGACTGGAGAAATAGGCCCAGCACGATTTTGAACGTCTGGGCGATCCGTATAGGTTCATCTTAGGCGAACAAAGGAGATATAACCATGCAGTTAATTCGAAAGCCAGAGAACGACAACGGCAGTACTGACTACCACCCGTGGCTGACACCGGAAGTGTTCGGCAAGTCGGGCAAGGGCACAGTCAATCTGTCGGGAACGATGCGCGCCAGCAATTCACAATTCGGCGAGGGCATTATTCTCGACGTGAAGGTAAACGGTTCGATGTATTCGTTGACCGTAAAGTACTCCAGCGGCAATTATTCCAGACTTCATAAGAGGTTTGGCGGCTCGGAGAAGAAATGGAAGGGCCCGGTCAAGGTCCAAGTGAAGGAGTACATGGGAAAGAAGTACATCGCGGTCGTTTGATCGTAGTCGAGCGCGATGTCTGCTTCGTCTGCGGAGTGCGCCCGACCTGCGCGCTCTGCGGACGATGCGGGTACAGAACCATAGGCTCGCGCCGCATGGTGCACCGTGATGCGCTCGAAAGGTTCGCAAGGAAGGATCACTGACCATGGCCAAGCAAGAAGAGATGTTCCTAGCGGATCAGATCCCGCTGAAGCCCGCAAAGAGAGGCAAGTGCCGACTCTGTCAGATTCTGTACACCCACAAGCACTCGCGCGCGGAATACGAATACTACAGGAACAACTTCGACGCCTACAACGCCTGCCGTGATTGCCGGTACATCGTCGGCAAGCGGCTGTGGGAGATGACGTGATGACACTTGGCGGAGAGAACGCAGATTACCAGCTTGGCTGAGATGGCGAGAAACCCTGATGAGGCGCCCCCGAAATCCGGCCCGTGCGGCACGGCGGGAAGCCGAGCTGCGCGAAAGACTGGGTGCCGAGCGGCCTACTTGCATCTACTGTGGGCATGCGGAACCCGTAGCCCTTCGCCGCGTCCCCCGTAGACACCTCCTAAAACACCATGTATTGGGGCGGAACCATGATCCGGATCTAACTGTGTTTGTCTGCCTGAACTGTAACGCGCTTGTGCATGACGAGATGCTACGCGACGCCGAAGTCACGAGAGAGACCGGAGCGAGGGCACACAATCGCGGAAGTGGAAGCGTCCGGCCAACCTGTGGCCGGCGTACGCTCTGGTGTGGGATACGGAGACCGCACTCGACCTTGAGCAGACGCTTAATTTCGGTGTCTGGCGCTTCTGCCAGCTAGAAGGGACCGAATACGTTGCCGTCCAAGAAGGAATCTTCTACCGCGATGGGCTGCCTGCCAAGGACATTCAGACAATTCTCGCCTATAAACGGAAGCACCTTGCGGACCATCTTTCGGACGGCGCTAACGCGAAGTTGCTTGTCTTCTCACGAGCAGATTTTGTGGAGAAGGTGTTCTGGGAATCGGTCCGTGCTGGGGCATTGGTCGTCGGCTTTAACCTGTCCTTTGACATCTCACGTATTCGCACGCGCTGGACCGCTGCACGCAATGGCGGCTTCTCTTTGGTGCTCAGCGAGCTGAGCGAGAGGCGGCTTAAAAATATCCATCGTCCGTCGATTCGCATTTCGCCGCTGAATGGTGTGGCAGAGAAGATCGAATTGACCGCTGTGCACCGAAAAGACGAACAGGAAAGATGGCGTCGGGGCCGTTTTTTGGATTTGCACACCCTCGCGTTTGCGTTGACGGATAACAGCTACTCGTTGGCGGACGCAATTCAGGCGTTCGGTTCCAAACCAGAAAAGATGGAGCATGAGCCGACCGGGCTTGTCACCGAGGAGGAGATCGACTATGCCCGTCAGGACGTGCGCGCCACGCTTGGATTGCTCAATGCACTCAAACGTGAGTATGAACTACATCCAATTTCGCTGCGGCCTGACCATGCCTATAGCCCTGCGTCTATTGGCAAAGCCTATCTTCGGACGATGGGAATCGTGGAGCCGATGCGCAAGTTCAAGCACATCCCGCCTAGGATTCACGGAATCGCGATGGCTGCCTATTACGGCGGACGAGCCGAATGCCGCATTCGAAGGTGGCCGGTCCCCGTCGTGCCTGTCGATCTGACAAGCGAGTACCCAAGTGTTGACGCCCTGCTCGGCGTTTGGGACACACTGACAGCGGCGGGGCTTACCACTGAGGATGCGACAGAGGACGTACAAGCGCTGCTGTCATCCATCAATTTAGATAGCTTGTTCCTGCCTGATTCTTGGAAGCAGTTCAACTTCTATGCGCGAATCGAGCCAGATGGCGATATTTTGCCTGTCCGGTCCGTCTATGACGAGAAATCTGGTACCTGCAATATCGGCCTCAACGCATTGCACTGGAAGCAGCCAATGTGGGTTGCCGGACCTGATCTAATCGCCAGCGTGCTATTGAGCAACCGCGTACCCAATATTCAACAGGCTTTTCGCGTCGTTCCGCATGGAAAACAGCGCAGTCTGAGGCCAATTAAGCTGCGCGGTGCTATTTCAGTTGACCCCAGAAGAGAGGATTTTTTCACGCGGGTGGTCGAATACCGGAAACAGAATAAGGCTGATGACAGACTGGAGCACTTCCTCAAGATTCTGGCGAACAGCACATCCTATGGAACTTACTTGGAACTGAACCCCGTAAAGGTTGACCCGCGCAAGCGCCCCACAATTACAGTGTATTCCGGCGAACGTGTTTTCGAACGTCCGGCTCCGGATACTATCGAGCAGCCGGGCAGCTTTTACTTTCCGCTTCTCGGTGCTCTGATTACGGCGGGCGGACGCCTACTTCTGGCAATGATAGAGCGCTGTGTGCGAGATGCCGGTGGTACATACCTTTGCTGTGACACCGACGCTCTGACGATTGTCGCCAGCAAGACGGGCGGGTCAGTTGAGATGCCCGATGGTGCTCTCCCGCCTAAAGCTCTGTCGTGGAGCGAAGTCGAGACGATATTGAACCGATTCGATTCGCTCTCTCCCTATAATCGCGACCTTGTGCCGCACCTTTTGCGGCTCACGGATGAAAATTACAACAAGGATGGTGATCAACAGCAATTATTTGGCTTCTCTATCGCGGCCAAGCGCTATGCGCTTTACACAACGAAGTGTGGCGAATCATTTTGCAATCATCGCAGTTGCGTCACTGTCGTTGACCCCAAAGCGCACGGATTGATTTTTTGTGCTCCGAGCGAGGAACGCGAGAACGACCTGCCAAAATGGTGGTGGGAATTGTGGCGCTTTCTCCTCGCTCTCGAATTCAAGCAGATTATTGAGCCGGATTCCAAAATCCTGATGGTCGCGGGACACGCCATTAATGCCGAGACTGGTACCGATCTCGCCGACCAGCCATCATGGATCCATTTACCGGCCATGATGAAAATGAGGATGTCAACGCCTCACTACCTCGACCAGTTGAAAGGCAAAGCCAGCCCGTTTGGATTTGTTTTGCACCCCCGAACCCGCGAAAATCTAAAGCTCACCTTGCTCACCCCTTTCAGCAAGGACCGCAAAAGCTGGGCACATTCTCTTTGCATCAACACGCGTGACGGGCAAAACCATCGCCTGGACGAGCTTTCGCGCGCAGATGTCATTACTCTGGGCGACATACTGTGCGGCTATCTAAAGCATCCTGAAATCAAATCACTGGGGCCGGACGGTCAGAAATGCAAAGAGCACACGCGTGGATTGTTACGCCGAATAACCATCCGCGGTGGGCTGCAACAAAGCATTGGGAAAGAAGTATCGCGCTATGAGCAGGGAAAAAGCGATTTCATCGAGAACATCGATGATATGTGTATTCACTATGGCTGTGGCCGAGCGGCCGCGAATCAAACGCTGATCGCAGAGATTTCCGCACGCGGGTTGCGGCAGACAACCAAAGATACAGGACTAGATCGCAAAACGATTCGCGCTGTTCTAAATCGGAAGAAGGTGAAAGTCGCTACGCTGGCGAAGATAGTGTTGGGCCTGCAACGGAATTAGGCATCGCCACCTGAAGCGGAGGCTGGCACCTATTGCAGTTTGGCGTACTCGGCCTTGGCTTGCTTCAGGATGGGGATGGCGGGAAATCCATGCGGCGTATGAGGTCTTGGAAGCGTGGATCCGAGCGCAGGCTGTCCATTCTGAGGTCGGCCCTCAAAAAGTACGGTAGGTCGGAAGATCTCTCCTTGTATGCCTTTCCCAAATACTCGAATGCCTTGTCCTTGTTTCCAAGGCCAGCATAAACCACTGCAATCATATAGGGCGAAACGTATCCGGTTCCTGACTGTTGCAAGAAATCGTCAAGTATCTTCTGCGCCTGTGCCCGTTTCCCCGTAGTCGCGTAGGCATACGCTAAGGAAGCAACCGCATCTGAGTTGTTCTGCGATAACTCTACCGCTTTCTGATACTGCGGAATCGCTTCGACGGTTTTCTCGGAACCTTCGAGGCCAACGCCCAGCAAATAATATGCTAGCCAGTTGTCTGGTTCCGAGATGACATATTTTCGGCAGACCTCAGCAAGCCGTTTATAATTGCGAAGATGATAGTTGACGAGAGCTTCGAGGTCGAGAGGCTCAGAGAAGGTGGGGTCGAGTTCGAGTTCACGAAACTTTGGAATCTCCGCCAGAGCTTCGTCTCTGCGGCCAGCCCATGCCAAATGAATTCCAAGCTGCCAATGAGGAAAATCTTCGTTCGGGCAGACCTGAATTGCGGTTCGAATTTCCTTTTCAGCGTTCTTCCAATTCCATTCGTATCGCCAATCTAAGTCGGCAAGCGTAATGTAGAGCCAGCAGTTCCTATCGTCCAGTTCCAAGGCTTTGCGGAGAAGTCGTCCGGCTGAACCATAAGCTTCCTCAGGAGGTACCCAGCGCTGCTCCGCCAATTCTTCCTGAGTCCCGGCGAGCGCAACATATGCTTCTACAAAGTTGGGGTCTTTGCGGATTACTTGTCGTAGGTAATCCTGAGCCTGCTTGTTCTGTTGCTGAATGCTCCAATCAAGCTGGACCGCCTTCAGGTATTCTTCCATTGCCTCACTATTCACTCGCCGTGCTGAATTGAGACGCATGCGTTGTTCCTCGGTTAGCCTCCGGCCGATCTGCTTTGTAATGGCAGCGGCCACGTCGCCCTGCAACTTCAAAACGTCTCCCAAATCTCGATCAAAAGTCTCGGTCATCAAGGTTTGTTCCGTGGGCGCGTATACCATGTGCACTTCAATGCGGACACGGTTTCCTGAGCGGCGTACTGAACCCTCCAAAACTGCATCGACATTAAGTTCGCGGCCAATCTGCGACAGCGTTTTCTTTTCTTCTCCCTTGTATTGCATCACCGAGGTTCGCGGAGTGACTTTTAGGCCACTAAGGCGGTAGAGCCCTGAAATCAATTCCTCTGTAATTCCATCTGCCAAATATTCCTGTGCCGGATCGCCCGACAGGTTCGTCAGTGGCAGCACGGCAAGCGAGCGAATCTGGGGTTGCGCCACAGTAGTGGCAGCAGGGTGCAGGAGCTTGCTGCGTAATCCGCCGATATCGACCACAAACAAAACCGCCGCTGCGCCAACGAGAGCCGTCGCAGCAAGCGCCACCCCCCAGCGACGACGTAGCCAGTTTGGACGTGTCTCGCCCGTTCCACTTTCCCCCGACGCCTGCGCGACGACTCCGCTTGCCACTGTGGCTGCCGCGGAGCGATTGGAATCCGTATCGCGTTTCAACCGTTGTAGGTCTGCGCGAATGTCGGAAGCGTGCTGGTAACGAAGGTTACGGTCCTTCTCTAGAGCCTTGTTGATGATGGCTTCGAGCTCGACAGGAATTCCGGGATTCACCGTGCGCACAGGCGTTGGGTTGCGGCTGAGAATGGCTTCGATAATGATGCCTCCGGTGCTGCCCGTGAAGGCTTTCTGTCCCGTAGCCATTTCGTAGAGGAGCAGACCGAGGGAGAAAACATCGCTTCGGCCGTCGAGATCATCGCCGCGAATCTGTTCGGGCGACATATACGACGGAGTACCGCTTATCACGCCGATGATAGACACAGCCTCCTCCACAGGCGCCTGGGAGACTTCGCTAGCGTCGCGTCCGCGAGAGACGAGTTTGGCCAATCCAAAGTCGAGAATCTTGGAGTGGCCCCGTTCGGTGATGAAAATGTTTGCTGGTTTGATGTCTCTATGAACTATACCCTTCGAGTGAGCAGCATGCAGCCCGTCGGCCACGCCAATCGCTATATCAAGGAGCACCTCCAACTCCAAGGGCCGAACAGCGACCATGTGCTTTAGGGTTTTGCCCTCCAGAAATTCCATAGCGATGAAGGCTTTGCCACTTTCCTCACCAATATCGTGGATCGTGCAGATGTTCGGATGGTTCAGCGCTGAGGCGGCCTGCGCTTCTCTCTGAAACCGCGCCAGTGCCTGCGGGTCGCTCGCCACTTTGTCCGGCAGGAATTTCAGCGCCACGTTGCGGCGCAGGCGTGTGTCTTCGGCCTTGTACACAACACCCATGCCGCCACCGCCCAGCTTTTCCAGGATGCGATAGTGCGAAATGGTCTGCCCGATGAGCGACTGGGACTCTGGCATTTGGCGAGAATATTAGGTTGCGAGCTGGGGCAAGTCAACGACACGACACAACGCCACGTTGCAAAACGTAATGGGCGAAGGAAAAGCGGCAAATGCAGGGGGGTGGTCCCTTTTTGCCGTCGTAGACGCATACCCCCCCTGCGATTGACCACTGCGCAAGAGGCCGTTTATACAACCCTCAAGGGTGTCCATGGCGAAATACTGAATTGGGCCAAAATTAGGTGTTTTTTGGAGTTTTGATACCATCCTGGATGCGCGATGTCCTCATCTTTTTCCTTCATTTGGGGATCATAGATGACCGCCTCAATGGGAATGGCTACTCAAGACGACGGCGCTGAGAGAATGTTACCCAGCCCTATTCGAGTTGCGCGCTTGCTCGTCATGGCGTTGCTGCTGCTAGTGCCGCTGACCGTGTTGGCACAGCAACAGATTCGCCCGCCGCTTCATACAAGCGGCCACGAGATACTGGATTCAGCAGCGCATGTGGTACGCCTCACTTCCGTCAACTGGTACGGATTCGACCAAAAAGAATATGTAGCCGGCGGGCTGGACCACGCCCCACTTGCCACGATCATCAGGGAGATCCACGCAATTGGGGTTAATTCGGTGAGGCTCCCGTGGGCGAATGAGACACTCGAGCACAATCCGCTTGTCGCAGATTACGCCGTAAAAGCAAATCCGCAGTTTCGCGGCAAGCACGCACTAGACGTCATGGACGCCGTAATTGCGGCACTGGCGCGTGCCCAAATTATGGTCATCCTTGATAATCACGTGAGCCGCGCAGACTGGTGCTGCAAAGATGAGGACGGAAACGGACTCTGGTACAACGAGGAGTATCCCGAGGAGAAGTGGCTGGTGGATTGGGAGACCATCGTTCGGCGTTACAAGAATCAGCCCTGGGTCGTGGGTGCCGATCTGCGCAACGAACTGCGCAACGGAGCACAGTGGGGAGGAGAGGATCCAAGGCTGGACTGGCACTCGGCGGCGGAACGAGGCGGAGATGCAGTGCTTTCCGTAAATCCGAACTTGCTGGTGATGGTCGAAGGCCCGGCCTATTCTACGGACTTCACGGCGTTTGGAAAATTGCCCCTCACACTGAAAATTCAGAATCGTGTGGTTTATTCGCCGCACACCTACGCACCTGCCGACCAGACCTTTAAGAACTACGAGGAGTTGATGCAAATATACGATGCGCGTGCAGGTTATTTGCTGCGCACCGAGCCGGGCGTGCCGCTCTGGGTCGGAGAATTCGGCACATGTCAAACCCTGGACTGCGGTGCCGATGCGCAATGGTTCCGGTGGTTTGTTGAATACCTGCG
>Ga0310913_10001344_pt1 | contig 12559 bp, 15 predicted proteins | sample GREbulkMGOX082_FD_203447 | JGI IMG/M metagenome (GOLD analysis project Ga0310913, IMG submission 203447) | Lab enrichment of tropical soil microbial communities from Luquillo Experimental Forest, Puerto Rico - GRE.bulkMG.OX082 | ecosystem: Environmental > Terrestrial > Soil > Tropical forest >...
GCGCAGGACTACCGAGAACGACTCGACGTCTACCTCGCGGCGCTGCGTGAGATCGTCGGGCTGCACGCGGCCGGAGTGGTGAACTTCTACGGGCAGCTACTGCAGTTGCTCAAGAACCGGCTCCTGTTCACCGATCTGCTGCGCCGGCATCCCGAGATTGACGACATTCAATTGCGACCACCGGTCGTGATCGCCGGCCTGCCCCGCACCGGCACCACCCACCTGCACAACCTGCTGGCGGCGCCGCCCACCTTCCGCACCATGCCGTATTGGGAAAGCGTCGAGCCATTTCCGTTGCCGGCGGAGGTTGGACTCGAGCCGGATCCGCGACGGACGCGAATGGATGTCGCGGTCGCGGTGCTCAACACCGTGATGCCGTATTTCCCCCTGATGCACGAGATGACCACCGAACACGTGCACGAGGAAATCCAATTGCTCGCCAACGACTTTTCGACGATGTTCTTCGAGACGCTTGGCGATGTGCCCCGCTGGCGTGACTACTACCAGGCCCACGACCAGACGCCGCACTACGAATATCTCGCCGGGCAACTGAAAGCGATGCAATTCTTGCGCGGCGGGCGGCGCTGGCTGCTCAAGTCCCCCCAACATCTCGAGCAGGTGCCGGTGTTGGATCGGGTTTTCCCGGGCAGCATCGTCGTTTTCACACACCGTGATCCGGTGCCGGTGGCGCTGTCGATGATCGCGATGCTCACCTACTCCGCCCGCATGCACCGCGCACCCGTCCCCGTGGAGCAGATCGCGGCTTCCTGGATCGACCGCCTCGATCAGATGCTTACCGCACTCATCCGCGATCGTGACACCATCGGTCCAGAACGCTCGCTCGACATCCGTTTCGACGACTTCATGGCCAACGAGCTTGATGTTGCCGAGCGGGTATACGCCCTGGCCGGCGAACACTTCACCGAAGAAGTACGTAGCGCAACCGGCGGCTACCTGGCGGGCCACCGGCGCGGCCGACTGGGAAACGTCGAAACGACGCCCGAGATGTTCGGGCTGACCGAGGACGGTCTGCGGGCGCGGTTCGCGCCGTACGTCGGGCGGTTCCTCGCCCGCCCATCCTGAGGCCCATTTCAGGCATCGAGTACCTTCTCAACACATGGTCACCATGCCTGTCCTCGAAGGCGTCGAACACAGGTACGTGGAACTAGGCGACGGTGTCACGATCCATGTCGCGGATGCGGGCCCGGCCGACGGGCCAGCGGTGATGCTGGTGCACGGCTTCCCCCAGAACTGGTGGGAATGGCACGAATTGATCGGCCCGCTGGCCGCCGACGGCTACCGCGTGCTGTGTCCCGACCTGCGTGGCGCGGGCTTCCGTTCCGCGCCGCGCTGCAGCTACCTCAAGAACGACCTGGCCGACGACATGGCCGCCGTCCTGGATCACCTGGGCGTCGCGACCGTCAAACTCGCCGCCCACGACTGGGGCGGGCCGGTCGCGTTCATCATGATGCTGCGCCATCCGGAAAAGGTGACCGGCTTTTTCGGCATGAACACCGCGGCGCCGTTTTTCAAGCGCACCTCACGATGCTCCGCAACGTCTGGCGGTTCTGGTATCAGATCCCGATAATGCTGCCGGTGATCGGTCCGCGGCTGGTCGGTGATCCCAAAGCCCGGTTCTATCGGTTGCTGGGATCGTGGGTCGGTGGCGGATTCGTGGTGCCCGAGGACGACGTCCGCTTCTACATCGAATGCATGCGCCAGCCCGGGCACGCGGTGGCCGGTTCGCGGTGGTATCGCACGTTTCAGACTAAGGAGGTGGTGAGCTGGATGCGGGGCGAGTATGACGACATTCGCATCGACGTGCCGTCCGCTGGCTGAGCGGCACCGAAGACCCGGTGCTCACCCCGGATCTGTTGAACGGATATGCCGATCGCATAGGCGATTTCCAGGTCGAGCTGGTCGACGGGGTCGGCCACTGGATCGTCGAGCAGCGCCCCGAGCTGGTGCTCGACCGGCTTCGCTCATTTCTGAAAGACGAAACTTAAACTATTGCAACGCTTTCGGCGCGTCAGGTCACTCGACGCCGATGGTGACTTCGGTCGACTTGATGAACACCGTGGCCGGCTGACCGACGGTGAGGCCGAGGCTGGTCGCGGCGTCCTTGGTGATCGACGACGTGACGATCTGATCACCGCCGTCGAGCTTGACTTTCACGATTGCCATCACGCTGCCCAGATCGACCTCGGTGATCGTTCCCTTGAGCTGATTCCGGGTTGATAGCCGCATGGCGATCCTCTCATTCTACGAGCCCTCGGCCGCTCCGCCGTCGGGCGTCTTCTTCTTGCCGGACCCGGAGCCGGAGCCCCAGCCCGCGTTCCCTAACGAGTCCCCAAACGCCCACAAGATGAGCCCGAGGATCACCACGATCAGCGCGACCACGCCGAGCGCGGCGACGAACACCAGCGCGGCGAGCGGCACCGCGAGCACCAGCGTGAGCACGTGCTTCACGAACGGCCGCGCGAGCACCATCGAGCCGAGCACGAACACGACCGTGCCGGCGATGATCAGTGGGCGGTTGTGGTGGTCGTGGATCGCCTGGTGCCAGACGAGCTTCACCGTGAGGCCCGTCACGTGTTGCAGCAGGTCCTCGCTCCTCGCGCGCTTGAACAGCACCGCGATCGGCACGGCCGCGCCGGCGAGCTGGATCAGCAGCCCGGCGGCGATCCAGTAGTTGCGATGCGCGACAGGGCGCAGGGACCCCACTGCGCGTTCGGTTTCCGGCTCCTCGAAAGCCGCCATGCCATCGGCCATCGACAGCAAACTTTAGCGGACGTCCGGCGTCGGCTCGGCGAGGATTACGATGCTGCGCGGGGCGATGTTGTCGGCGAGGGATCGAGCCTAGTGTCGGGGGCCGAGCAGGGCTATCGATGCATCCACGGCCGGTTCGACGATTTCTCGCACCGGTCGGCCGTCTTCGACGGCCAGCGCGGTCAGCTCGCGCAGACCACCCACCAGGATCACGGCCAGCGGCGCCGTCAACGGCGGCAGGTCAACCCGCCGGAAGCCCGGGCTGGCGCTGAGGTCGATCAGCAAGGAGGACAACAACGTCAACCCGCGGCGCTGCGAGGGGCGAGCCGCGGTACCCAGCGACGGAAGCTCACGAATCCAGCTCAAGGTGAGGGCCGGGCGGGACTCGATATGTCCGACGTACGCCTCTACCGCCTGGCGAATCTGCTGATGCCAGTCGGCTTCGGGATCGACTGCCGCCGCGATGCGCTCGGCGAGCTTCTCGAGGTCGGCCCGCAACAGTTCTAGGAAGCACTCTTCCTTGCTGGCGAACCGGTCGTAGAACGTGCGTTTGGACGTGCGCGCGTGGCGGACGATGTCGGCGACCGTGCTGGCGCGATACCCGCGCTCACTGATCGAGGTGCCGAGGCCGTCGAGCAGCCTGAGCCGAAACGGATCATTCTCGTCGAGAACCGCATCGTCAGCCGCCGCTGTCACCGCTGATGTCACGACCGGCGCCTCTTTCGGTGGATGCGGGACCCTTGTCAGGCTTGGTACTACAGAGTACCGTACCGGGAAAGGCCTGCGGTACACCGCCGTACCAACCCCGATCCGGGGCAGATATTGGGAGACATCACCGCCATGAGCGAAGCAGTAACGGCCCCACCGACGCCCCTCGCGGTCAGGGTGCCCCCGGCGACCCGAATGCCGAAGTTCTTGCAGGGCGTGGGTTTTGCGATATCACGGCGCGGGATGATGCAGCGGCTGGCGCGTCGCTACGGCGATGTCTACACGCTGCACCTCCCGATGTACGGCCGCGTTGTGGTGGTCGGTGACCCAAAACTGGCCAAGCGAATCTTCACCACCAGCCCGGAGGAACTCGGCAACATCCAGCCCAACCTGAGCCGGTTGTTCGGTTCCGGCTCGGTGTTCGCGCTCGACAGAGATGATCACCGCCGCCGGCGGCGGTTGTTGGCGCCGCCGTTCCACGGCAAGAGCATGAAGAATTACGAGGCCATCATCGAAGAAGAGACCCTGCGCGAGACCGCCAAGTGGCCGGAAGGTCAGCCCTTCGCGACGCTGCCGTCGATGATGCACATCACGCTCAACGCCATCCTGCGCGCGGTTTTCGGGGCCGACGGCGCCGAACTCGACGAGCTGCGCCGGCTCATCCCGCCGTGGGTCACGCTGGGCTCGCGTTTGGCGGCGATGCCCAAGCCCGAGCGGAATTTTGGTCGCTTTAGCCCGTGGGGGCGCCTGGCCGAATGGCGCCGTCAGTACGACATCGTCATCGACAGGCTGATCGCCGCAGAGCGGGCGGATCCGAACTTCGCCGATCGAACCGATGTGCTCGCGCTGATGCTGCGCAGCACTTACGAAGATGGTTCGGCCATGTCGCGCAACGATATTGGTGATGAGCTACTCACGTTGCTGGCCGCCGGGCACGAAACGACGGCGTCCACGCTGGGTTGGGCGTTCGAGCGATTGAGCCGGCACCCCGATGTGCTGGCGGGCCTGGTCGAGGAGGCCGACAATGCCGCCCAGGATGGCGGCAATGAGCTGCGCCAGGCGACGATCCTGGAGGTCCAGCGGGCCAGGACCGTCATCGATTTCGCCGCTCGCCGCGTCTATCCGCCGACTTTCCAGCTCGGTGAGTGGGTTATTCCCCAAGGGTATTCGATCATCGTCAGCATCTCGCGGATACACGACGACCCCGACGTCTTCCCCGACCCGGAGCGCTTCGACCCGCAACGGTACGTCGGAAGTAAGCCATCGACCTTCGCGTGGATCCCGTTCGGCGGCGGCACGCGACGATGTGTGGGCGCCGCGTTCGCCAACATGGAGATGGATGTGGTGCTACGAACGGTGCTGCGCCACTTCACCATTGAGACCACGACCGCCCCGGGGGAAAAGTGGCACGGCCGAGGCGTCGCCTACACCCCGAAGGACGGCGGACGCATCGTGGTGCACCGGCGCCACGGCTGACTTGATACACCGCCCTTACGATGAGGGCATGACCGATGACGCAGGCCGACAAGCCGAATCGATGACCGGCGCGCTGGAATCCGCTATCCCCATTGCGCACAAAATGGGCGTCCGGGTGGTCGAGGCGCGCCGTGGCTACGCCGCTGCAACGGTGCCCGTCGAGGGCAATGGAAACCACTTCGGCGTCATCTACGCCGGAGTGCAATTCACTCTGGCCGAAATCCTCGGCGGCATCATCGCATTGAGCACCTTCGACACTGCCAAGTACTTCCCGCTGGTTAAGAACGTCGACATCAAGTTCGTCGGCATGGCACGCTCCGAACTCCGCGCCGAGGCCGCGCTGGATGACGAGACGATGACGCGTGTCGAGGCCGAAGCCGCCCAGCAAGGCAAGGCCGACTTCACACTCGAGGCGATCGTCGCGACGCCGACGGTCAGACAGTCGCCAGCACCCGCGGCCTGTACCAGCTCCGTGCCTACGGCCGCTGATGGCCTAGTCGGTTATCGTTCGGCGGCAGCCCGGCGCGGCAACTTCCAGCCGGGGCGCACGTAGTGGCAGGTGTATCCGTTGGGGTAGCGCTGCAGGTAATCCTGGTGCTCGGGCTCGGCCTCCCAGAACTCACCAGCCGGGCTCACCTCGGTCACCACCTTGCCGGGCCATAGGCCCGACGCCTCGACATCGGCGATGGTGTCCAACGCGATTCGCTTCTGCTCGTCGTCGACGTAGAAGATCGCCGAACGGTAGCTGGTACCCCGGTCGTTGCCCTGCCGGTCCTTGGTTGTCGGATCGTGGATCTGGAAGAAGAACTCCAGCAGGGTGCGGTAATCGGTAGCCGTTGGGTCGTAAACGATTTCGACGGCCTCCGCGTGTGTGCCGTGATTGCGGTAGGTCGCGTTGGGCGTCTCGCCGCCGCTGTATCCGACCCTGGTCGAGATCACGCCGGGCTGCTTGCGGATCAGGTCTTGCATCCCCCAGAAGCAGCCACCGGCAAGGATCGCTTTTTGGGTGCTCGTCATGCTGTCCTCCTTGGCGAGTCCTCCTTCAAGGACCGACGATGTTGCCCAGGCTACACTCCGGCGGTGACGTGTAACGGCGCGAAGAACCCCTCGTGACGACGCGAGAGTTCACCCGCAGCGAACTGGCCGCCGCCTTCGAAAAGTTCGAGAAGACGGTCGCCCGGGCGGCCGAAACCCGGGACTGGGACGCCTGGGTCGAGCAGTACACGCCGGACGTCGAATACATCGAGCACGCGGCGGGCACCATGCACGGCCGCGACCAGGTGCGCGCCTGGATCCAGCGCACGATGACGACCTTCCCGGGCAGCCACATGGTCGCCTTCCCGACGTTGTGGTCGGTCATCGATGAGTCCACCGGGCGGGTCGTCCTCGAACTGGATAACCCGATGCGCGACCCCGGCGACGGCAGCGTCATCAGCGCTACCAACATCACGATCATCACGTATGCCGGCAATGGCCAGTGGAGCCGTGAAGAAGACATCTACAACCCACTGCGCTTCCTGCGGGCGGGGCTGAAGTGGTGCCGCAAGGCGCAGGCCCTTGGCACGCTCGACCAGGACGCGGCGCGTTGGATGCAAGAGAACGGTGGTGGTCAACCGTGAGAGCGAAACCCAAGCTAGTCATCGGCGCCAACGGTTTTCTGGGTTCGCATGTGACCCGCCGGCTCGTCGCCGACGGCGCATCAGAAAATTATGAAGTGCGGGCCATGGTGCGCCCGACCGCCAATACCCGCGCCATCGACGACCTCGCGGTCACCCGGTTCCACGGCGACGTGTTCGACACCGCCACGTTGCGTGCGGCGATGGACGGTGTCGACGACGTGTACTACTGCGTCGTCGACACCCGCGCGTGGTTGCGCGACCCGTCGCCGCTGTTCCGCACCAACGTCGACGGCCTGCGCAGCGTTCTCGATGTCGCCGTCGCGGAGGCCAACCTGCGCAGGTTCATCTTCACCAGCAGCTACGCGACGGTGGGCCGCAGGCACGGGCACGTGGCGACGGAAGAAGACGTCATCGGCTCGCGCGGGTTGACTCCGTATGTCCGATCCCGGGTTCGGGCCGAAGATTTGGTGATGCGGTACGTGGCGGAAGCTGGGTTGCCCGCGATCGCGATGTGCGTCTCAACCACATACGGCGGCGGCGACTGGGGTCGCACCCCGCACGGTGCCTTCATCGCCGGCGCGGTCTTCGGCAAGCTGCCGTTCATGATGGACGGCGTCCAACTGGAAGTCGTCGGCGTCGACGATGCCGCCCGCGCCATGATCCTCGCCGCCGAGCGCGGGCGCATCGGTGAGCGGTACCTGATCTCCGAACGGATGATCGCGTTGAAGGAGGTCGTGCGGATCGCGGCCGACCAGGCCGGTGTGCCGCCACCGCGCCGCTCGATCTCGGTACCGATGCTGTATGCGCTGGGTGCGCTGGGCAGCCTGAAGGCCCGGATCACCGGCAAAGATGCCGAACTCAGCCTCGCGTCGGTGCGCATGATGCGCGCGGAAGCCGAGGTCGACCACGGCAAGGCGGTCCGCGAGTTGGGATGGCAGCCGCGCCCGGTCGAGGAATCCATCCGCGAGGCGGCTCGATTCTGGGCCGAACTAAAGGGCGCGCAGACCGTTCGAAACGCCACGAAGAACAGCGCCGCCGCTCAGGCCGAATAGGCTCGGCCCGGTGGAACGCATTCGGGTCGACCTCCACGGGCCGCCGCAGACCATGCTGGCGACGCTGTACGCCAAGGCACTCGACGCCGACGCTCCCCACTCGATTTTGGCGGACCAGTACGCGAAGGCCGCCGTGGCGCGCATCGAATATGACTGGGAAACAACGACTATCAATGCGCGGCGGGCTCCGTCGGTCGCGGTTCGCACCCTGCGCTTCGACAACTGGACGCGCCAGTTCCTGGCGGTACACGACGAAGCCGTCGTGTTGCACGTGGGGTGCGGACTGGATGCGCGCGTGTATCGGGTGGATCCCGGCGAAGGCGTGCGGTGGTTCGACATCGACTACCCGGACGTCATCGCATTGCGTGAACGCGTGTACCCCGGCCGGATGAATTATCGAATGCTGCCAGCGTCGGTGACCGATCCGTCCTGGGTGGCCGGCATACCGGCCGACTGCCCAGTCCTCTTCCTCGGCGAGGGACTGACTATGTACCTGACGAAGGACGACGGACTGGCGTTGTTGCGCCGCGTCGTCGATCGATTTGCGTCGGGCGAACTTCAGTTCGACTCGTTCAGCACGTTCGGGATTCGGACTCAGGTGATCAACGCGGTGGTGCGCCGCTCGGGATCCAAGCTGCACTGGGGGATCGACGGGCCCGGCGACATCGTCGACGCCGTTCCCGGAGTGCGCCTGCTGGCGTGGGAATCGGTGTTCGACAGCGACACGTTCGACCTGGTATCGCCGGCGTTTCGCCGGCTGGGCAGGGCGATGGCTTCGGTGCCTGCGTTGCGGACGATGGCGCAATATCACCGCTACGCATTCGGACCGGCCTGATCGGGAAGTGTCGAGTGCGGGCCGGTGTTGCATGCTTTATCCGCGTCTGAGGAGGTACTAACCATGAGCCATCCGGAAATCAAAGAACCCAGCGCCGGGCACCCGATCACGATTGAGCCGGCGAAGGGACGCGTACAGGTTCGCGTCAACGGCGAGCTGGTCGCCGACAGTACTGCGGCCCTGGAATTGCGCGAGGCGACTTTGCCTGCGGTGCAATACATTCCGATAGGCGACGTGGTCCAAGATCGGCTGACCCCGACCGACACCAGCACCTACTGCCCGTTCAAAGGTGACGCCAGCTATTACAGCGTGACCACGTCGGCCGGCGACACCGTCGACGATGTGATCTGGAAGTACGAACAGCCCTATCCGGCCGTCGCGGCGATCGCCGGGCACGTCGCCTTCTACCCCAACAAGGCGGAGATCAGCGTCTTGCCGGCTTGAGGGTCGACTAGGCGCGAGTAGGGAAGACAGCCGCCGCCTGCCGGGTGTCGCTGTATTCGCGCGCCGACACGATGAGGCCGTCGCGGGTATCGAAGATGCACAGGAACGGGGTGTCGTATCGGGCACCCTCGTTGGTGGTGGCGTCGACCTGCCCTTCGACCACCACCGTTTCGCCCTCGTTCACGCAGCGGATCAGGTCGATGCTGATCTCGGGAAGATAGCGTTTGCGCTGCTCGATCGCCCGCCGCAGCGTTTCCTTGTCGAATGAAGTACGGGTGATGATGCTCCAATAGCTGAAATCATCGCTGAGCAGTGCCATGCCCTCGTCGAGATCCCCGCCGTCGCACAGGCTCTGCAGGAACATCCATGCGAGCTCGGCCTGCGGGGCGTCGAACGGCGTCATCACATCGACATATTGTCTTGGGAGACAGTTCCTGGTCAATGAAGGTCAATGAACTTCGATGAGGGCGATGGGGTTGAGCGAGCGCACCGTCACGTTTCCCGGGGCGGCCGGCTTCGGGCATACGTTGGCGCCACTGCGCCGGGGTTCCCGGGATCCGTGTTTCCAGATACCCGGTGACGGCGCCATCTGGCGGACCAGCCTGTTGCCGACCGGACCCGTTACCGCGCGGATCGGCCGCGCGTCCACCAACGCCGCCCGTTGCGAGGCGTGGGGTAGCGGGGCGCAGGAGTTCATCGAGGCCCTCCCCGCGCTGCTGGGCGCCGACGACGACGCCTCGGATTTCGTGCCGCGGGACCCGACGGTTGCGGCGGCGCACCGACGGGTTCCGCACCTGCGCCTGGGCCGCACCGGATTGGTGCTGGAAGCCCTGATCCCGGCGGTCATCGAGCAGCGGGTGCCGGGCGCCGACGCATTTCGGTCGTGGCGTCTGCTGGTGTCCAAGTTCGGAACGCCGGCGCCGGGCCCGGCTCCGGCGGGCATGCGGGTGCCGCCGTCGGCCGAGGCGTGGCGAAACATCCCGTCGTGGGAGTTTCATCGAGCCAACGTCGACCCACGGCGCGCTCAGACGGTGGTGAGTTGCGCCCGGCGGGCGGCTTCGTTGGAGCGGCTGGTGTTGCGGCCGGCGACCCAGGCGCGCGAAGCCCTGACGTCGCTGCCCGGGGTGGGTGAGTGGACCGCGGCCGAGATCGCGCAACGGGCGTTCGGCGACGCCGATGCCGTATCGGTGGGTGACTACCACATCCCGAAGATGATCGGCTGGACACTGCTGGGCCACCCGGTCGACGACGTAGTGATGCTCGAGCTGCTCGAGCCGATGCGACCCCACCGCCACCGGGTGGTTCGCTTGCTGGAGGCCAGCGGACTGGCATACGAACCGCGGCGCGGGGCGCGCCTACCGGTGCAGCAGATCAGTCAGCTCTGACTCGCGATCAGCTTCGGGCGCGACGTTCGCGCTCGGCCGCGGCGGTTTCACGATCCAGCCGCTGGGTCTCGTAGATGGTGACGTTGGTGCGCGACATGACCAACGCCGCGATCCCGACGGCGAGGATGGCCCCCGGCACCACCGAGAAGGAACCCGTCATCTCCGCGACCATGATCATGATCGCCAGCGGCGCGCGCGCGACGCTGCCGAAGCACGCCATCATTCCCACCACCACAAAAATCCCGGGCTCGTGGGGCACCCCGGGCAGGCCGGACAGATCGCCCAGCCGCCAGATCGCGGCTCCCACGAAGGCGCCGATCACGATTCCGGGGCCGAACAGTCCGCCGGATCCGCCGGTGCCGATCGACAGCGACGTGGCGACGATCTTGGCGATCGGCAGGACGACGACGATCCACAACGGGATCGCCATCAGCGATGCGCGGTCGGCCGCCAGCTGTGCCCAGCCGTAGCCGCTGCTCAGGATCTGGGGGATCAGCAGTCCGAACAGGCCGACCAGGAGCCCGCCCAGCGCCGGCTTGAGCACCGGCCCGCCCGGAAGCCGGTGGGTGAGCCCCACCGTGGCGTGGAACGTCCGGGCGTACAGGTAACCGATCGCCGCCGCGACCAGACCGATCACCACGAACCACAGCAGCGGCCAGGCCTTCTCGAAGCGGTACTCGGCGTCGATGTAGCCGAAGAGCGGTTCGAAGCCGAGGAAAGCCCCGAGCACCGCATATGCCGTGCCAGAGGTGATGAAACCGGGCAGCAGGTAGCGGTAGTCGAAATCGTCGCGGTAGGGAAGCGATGCGGCAAGCACCGCCCCGCCCAGTGGTGCGGCGAAGATCGCCCCGATGCCGGCGCCGATGCCTAGCGCCACCGCGGTCCGGCCGTCCTCGTCGGACAGGTTCAGCCGTCGGGCAAGCAACGAGCTGAAGCCGGCCGAGATTTGCGCCGTCGGGCCTTCGCGGCCCGCCGAACCACCCGAGCCGATCGTCAGCGCACTGGCCACCATCTTCACCAACACCGCGCGGAAGCGGATGGCGCGGGGATCGCCGTGCACCGCCTCGATGGCTTCGTCCGTACCGTGGCCGGTGGCCTCCGGGGCCAGCTTCGCCACGATGAAAGCAGACAGCAATGCTCCGGCCGTCGTCACCAACGGAAGCGCCCACGGACGCTGAAAGCCGGCCGACCCGTGGCTGCCACCCTCCCCGACGGGCGTCGGGATGTGATAGCCCGCCAGATAGCCCAGCAGAAACTCTCCGGTGTATTTCAGCGCGACATAGAAGAGGACGGCTCCGAGGCCGGCGATGAAACCGATCGTGACGCCCAGCAGCAACCACTTTTGCAGGTAGCCCGACGCCCTGATCGATGCGCCGAAGTGTCCGCCCGCGGCGGCGGGCGGGGCCACTGCGGGCTGGGGTTCGTCCTCCGTTGGCTCGCTCACGAGTTGCTCACAAAGGGTGCACCCCTGCCCTAAGCGCCCCATGCACCGGCCCATCGTATGACACGCACAGGCGGGAATAACTGGACCGCAGTCCGGTTATATGGATAGCTCTTGATAAGTAAATAAGGAGGAAAACATGCCTGCTGTTACCGCAGACACGCTGACGTTGCCGCGGGTCAGCCCCGCCGCCCCCGCCGACACCGAACGACCCGTGCGGTCGATCTCCGCCGGCCCGCGAGGCTACGAGGGCGAGGGTTTCCCGGTGGTCCGCGCGTTCGCCGGGGTAGACACCGCCGCTCTGGATCCCTTCGTGCATATGGACCAGATGGGCGAGGTGGACTACGAGCCGGGGGAGCCCAGGGGCACCGATTGGCATCCGCACCGCGGCTTCGAGACCGTCACCTACATGATCGACGGCAAGTTCGCGCACCAGGATTCGCATGGCGGCGGCGGCCTGATCACCGACGGCGCGACGCAATGGATGACGGCCGGTTCCGGCATCCTGCACATCGAGACCCCGCCCGCCGAACTGGTCGAAAGCGGTGGGCTCTTCCACGGCGTCCAACTGTGGGTGAACCTGCCGAAGAAGGACAAATTCGCCGAGCCCCGGTATCAGGCCATCGAAGGTGGCGACACCAAGTTGGTCGCGTCCGAGGACGGCGGGGCGCTGGTGCGCATCATCGCCGGTGACATCGGCGGCCAGCCCGGACCCGGGATCACCCACACGCCGATCACCCTGGCGCACGCGACGATCGAAAACGGCGCCCGGCTCAACATTCCGTGGCGGCGCGACTTCAATGCGTTGGTATACGTGTTGTCCGGCAGCG
>Ga0310913_10001347_pt1 | contig 12545 bp, 9 predicted proteins | sample GREbulkMGOX082_FD_203447 | JGI IMG/M metagenome (GOLD analysis project Ga0310913, IMG submission 203447) | Lab enrichment of tropical soil microbial communities from Luquillo Experimental Forest, Puerto Rico - GRE.bulkMG.OX082 | ecosystem: Environmental > Terrestrial > Soil > Tropical forest >...
GCTGTCATCCGAGCCGTACACCACGTACGGCTTGGTCTGCCCCTCGATGACCGTCTCGTCGATGACGATCTTGGCGACATTCCGCATCGAGGGCAGCTCGTACATGGTGTCGAGCAGCACTGTCTCGAGGATTGTGCGCAGCCCGCGGGCACCGGTCTTTCTCTGCATGGCGCGATGTGCCACCGCGCGCAGCGCCTCGTCCCGGAACTCGAGCTCCGCCCCTTCCATCTCGAACAGGCGCCGGTACTGCTTGGTGAGCGCATTCTTCGGCTCGGTGAGGATCGAGATCAGCGCGCCCTCGTCGAGCTCATCGAGCGTCGCCACGACCGGTAAGCGGCCAACGAACTCCGGGATCAGCCCGTACTTGATGAGATCCTCAGGCTCGACATCGTGGAACAGGTCGCTGCCGTGCGGGCGGGCATTGATCCCGCGCACTTCGGAGGTAAAGCCGATGCCGCTTTTCTGTGTGCGGTTGAGAATGATCTTCTCGAGACCCGCGAAGGCCCCGCCGCAGATGAACAGGATGTTGCTGGTGTCGACCTGCAGGAACTCCTGCTGCGGGTGCTTGCGGCCACCCTGGGGCGGCACGGATGCGATGGTCCCTTCGATCAGCTTCAACAGCGCCTGCTGTACGCCTTCGCCCGACACATCGCGCGTGATCGAGGGGTTATCGGACTTGCGCGAGATCTTGTCGATCTCGTCGATGTAAACGATGCCGGTCTGGGCTTTCTCGACGTCGTAATCGCACTTCTGCAGCAGCTTCTGAATGATGTTCTCGACGTCCTCGCCGACATAACCGGCTTCGGTGAGCGTGGTCGCGTCGGCGATGGTGAACGGCACGTTCAGCAATCGCGCCAGCGTCTCCGCCAGCAGCGTCTTGCCGCACCCGGTCGGTCCGATGAGCAGGATATTGCTCTTGGCGATCTCGACCTCTTCCTTGGCGCGCCCGCCACCGCCGCTGCGCGTCTGCAGCCGCTTGTAGTGGTTGTAGACGGCTACCGAGAGCACCTTCTTGGCGCGCTCCTGACCGATGACGTACTCGTCGAGGACCTTCTTGATCTCGTGGGGCTTGGGAAGCTTGTCGCGCGCACGTTCGGCGCGGTCCTCGAGCTCCTCGCGGATGATGTCGTTGCACAGCTCGACGCACTCGTCGCAGACGAACACCGAGGGGCCGGCGATCAGCTTGCGAACCTCGTGCTGGCTCTTCCCGCAGAACGAGCAATAGAGCAGCTTGCCGTCGTCGTGGCGGCCGCGGGAATCCTCACTCATCGCTGTCCCTCATAAACTCCGCGCGACGCGCGACAGCCTCCGTCGCCGCGACGCGACTTTGTTATAGCACGCAATCCGGGCCTGAAGCAAAGCGCTGATGCACGGCTAAGTCCTTGTGGACATGGGATTTGTATGACGTAGTTCACCACTTTACATTTGCATTCGGCGCAGGCGCTCAGGGGCCCCGCGTCGCGCTCTGCCAGCTCGGGCGATCAGGTCGACTTTCCAGGGGTTGCCGCGGGCATCTCGCCCCGCTTCTCGAGCACTTTGTCGATGAGCCCGTACTTCACCGCCTCGCTCCAGTCCATGAAACGGTCGCGGTCGGTGTCCTGCTTGATGCGCTCGACGCTCTGCCCGGTGTGCTTGGCGAGGATTTTGTTCAACCGGTCGCGCGTCTCGAGCATTTCCCTGGCATGGATCTCCATGTCCGCGGCCTGCCCCTGAAAGCCACCGAGCGGCTGGTGGATCATCACGCGCGCGTGCGGCAGGCAGTAGCGCTTGCCGCGCGTGCCACCGGCGAGCAGCACGGCGCCCATGCTGGCGGCCTGCCCGATGCAGATGGTGCTGACGTCGGGCTTCACGAATTGCATGGTGTCGTAGATCGCCAATCCCGAGCTCACCACACCGCCTGGGGAATTGATGTACAGCGAGATGTCCTTCTCGGGGTTCTCGGATTCGAGAAACAGCATCTGAGCGACCACGATGTTCGCCATGTAGTCATCGACCGGCCCGACGATGAATATCACCCGCTCCTTGAGGAGGCGCGAGTAGATGTCGTATGCCCGCTCGCCGCGCGCGGTCTGCTCGACGACGATGGGGACCAGGTTCAAGCCTCGTTCGTTCATGTGCTGCCCGCCTCCTGATGCTCATGCTCGGCGACGGGCGCATGCAGCCCGTGGTCGTGCTCGTGATCGTGAGCCTCGCCCGGCGCGGCTTTGCCGAAGCCGGTGAGCTCGGTAAAGGTCATCGGCCGCTCGGTGACCTGGGCACGACCGACGACCCAATCGACTACCTGGTCCTCGAGCGCGGCGGACTCGATCTGTCGAATCGCATCCGCATTCTGCAGATATGCGCGCCGCGCCTCGTCCGGGTTCGGATAGCCCTCCACCAGGGCATTGAGGCGCGCCAACACACGCTCGCGATCCACCTTCAGTCCCTGGGATTGCACGATGTGCGTCACGAGCAACCCGAGCGCCACTCGGCGCCGGGCGGGCTCGAGAAACGCTTCGGGCCGCGGCAGCTGGCTGGCATCGCGGATGCCTAAGCGCCGCGCAGTCTCGATCTGCAGTTGCTGCACCTGTTCCTCGACGAGCGCCTGCGGGACCTCGGTCGGATTGTTTCGGTAGAGCGCATCGAGCGCTTGTGCGCGCACACGGCCGCGGATCACTTCGGCCAGCTCCTGTTCCATGCTCTTACGAACCTCGGCGCGCATCTCAGCGAGACCACCCTGTTCGACACCGTAGCCGCGGAAGAATTCCTCGTCGACCTCCGGAAGAGACTGTTCCTCGACCGCCTTTATGGAGAGGTGCAGCTCGGCCGACTGTCCGGCGAGCTTCTTGTTGGGGTGCGCAGCCGGAAACACCACATTGAGGGTCCGTTGCTCACCCGCCCGGGCACCCCTGAGACCCTCCTCGAGCTCGGGCATCGCCTGGCCGCGGCCTAGCACCACGTGCACGTCGGTGAGGTCCCCGCCTTCGATGGGCTTGCCGCCGATGCGTGCCTGGTAGTCGATCCGCACCCGGTCGGTATCGTGCGCAGCGCGGTCGACCGGCGTGAATACCGGGCGCTGCGCTCGCATGTTCTCAACCATTGCGTCGATATCCGCCTCGGTCACTTCCGCGCTCGGACGCTCGATCGCCAGCGACTCCGGCGGGTTGATGCTGATCTCCGGCAGCACCTCGAAGTGGGCCGCGTACTTGAGATCGCTCTCAGGCCCGAGCGTGATCGGCTCGATGCGGGGACCCGCGGCGGGCCGCAGCTTCTCCTGACTGACGGCCTCGGCGAAGGAGCTGCGCATAAGATCGCTCAGCACTTCGGCGCGCACCTGCTCGCCGAACTGCTTGGTGATGACGGCGAGCGGCGCCTTGCCGGGGCGAAAGCCCTTGAGGCGCGCCGTGCGCGAGAGCCGCTTGAGGCGCTGCTGCACCTCCTTCGCGACTTCGGTGGCGGGTACGGCGACTTCGAGACGCCGTGACAGGCCGCCCGTTTCTGACACAGAGACTTCCATCAATTCAATCCTCGGCTTCGAAGCTGCGAGCCCCGTAGCCAGCGTTCTCTTGGGAGATGCGCGCGAAGAACTGGTGCGAAAGGAGAGACTCGAACTCTCACGGGTTTCCCCACTGGATTCTAAGTCCAGCGCGTCTACCAGTTCCGCCACTTTCGCCCGTGCCGTGCGCACCGGACGAACCGGAACCGCCCTCACCGGCCGTGCGTCGGGTGTTTGTAATTATAGCCGATAGTCTGCGCTGGCCATCGCGTAAGCGCGCGGGCGGATCTCGGTCCGGTGTTCGGCAACCGCCGGGATCAAAATGCAAAGCACATGAAAATCAGCGACTTATGGCGTCAGACGGGGATGCTCGGCCCCTTCGGGCCGGGCCGCGGTGAACCGTGCACAATGCACTGCTGTACCTACACCCGTCCGGAAGAGCTCCGCACTGTGCGAGCGAAGCAGAGATGTCGAAAGCTTCCATGAGTTTTGCGCGAGACTCATCGGCGCTGCCGCCGATGCCTGAAGTGGCTGCCGCGCTTCGCGGCACCACGGAGCATCTGGCAAGGGAGCTCGCGAACCCGCGGCCACACGCGCCGGACTGGTCGGAGTTTGAGTGGCGCACCGCCCGCGCCGTAGCAGCCATGCACTGTGTTTCGGGACTGCTGGCGGGAGAGCTTCGCTGGCGTGGTCCGGCCGGGTGGACGGAGTTCCTGAGCGAGCAACGCGAGCACATCGCGCGCCGGCAGCTGCGCCTGCTCGAGCTGCTGAAGCGCATCGCCGAGCACTGCCGGAGACAGGGCATCCCCGTACAGGCCCTCAAGGGCGCGGCGCTGCACCACGAAGGACTCTATCGGCCCGGCGAGCGCACGATGGCGGACCTGGATCTGCTCTGCGCTCCGCAGCACGTGGAGCGCGTGGCGCGGATCCTCGAAGGTCTCGGGCTGCGCGAGTCGCACCGCACATTCAAGCACCGGGTGTTCGAGCCGCGCGAGAGTACCCCGTCGCGCAGCTTTGGCGAGCACGCCGACAACGACGTGAAAGTGGAGCTTCACGACCGGATCTGCGAACCACTGCCATATCGTCTCACCGACATCTCGCAGCTCATGTCGCCGCGCGACGCCCGCCCGGGACTGAATCCCTATCCGTCGCACGCCGCGCTCATGGCCCATCTGCTGTTGCACGCCGCCGGCGGGATGGCTTATCGCAGCCTGCGACTGATACAGCTGCACGACATCGCGCTGCTGGCGCCGCGGCTGACGCCCCAGGACTGGGACAGGCTGCTGGGCTGGCGGCCTTGGTGGGCATGGCCGCCGCTCGCAATCACCGAACGCTACTACGGCGAATTCGTGCCGCAGCCGGTGACGGCAGAGTTGCGGAGCGGCTGTCCCGCGCTCCTGCGCCGCACGTGCGGGCGGCAACGCCTCACCGATGTTTCCCTGTCGCACCTGTGGCTCGAGGCCTTTCCCGGCATCGAATGGTCCGGCTCGGTCGGCGAGGCCATGACTTTCGTCGCGCGCCGCATCGTGCCGGGCGCGGAAGTGCTAGCCGACCGGAAGTTCGCGCTGGCGGTGGACCCGGGACTGACGTCGGGTGACTGGGGTAGCCTCTCCCAGGGCCGCCGAATCCTGCGTGCCCTGCGCGCGCGCACGCCGCGGCCATGGCCGCTGCACAACGTGCGCGAGGCAGTGGCAGCGCCGCGCTGAGCGCGCGCAGCCACCTGATCGGTCACTTGATGACCACTGCGTGTGCCACGTTCGGACGACTCGGCGACACGCCGGAGCGCGACTATTCATTAAAGCTGCGCCTGTTCAACGCGATGGCAGAGCCGGAGCTGCGTGCGGGGATCGCCGCCCTGCGCCTGGAACCTGGTATGCGCGTACTGGATGCCGGGTGCGGCACGGGGGAGACGCTCGGCTGGCTCGCGGCGGCTGTGGCACCCGGTGGCTTCGCCGTGGGCGTCGACCTCTCCAGGACCCACGTGGGCGCGGCGCGCCTCTCATCGCCCGACGCGCTGCTGTTGCAGGCGGATCTGCTGCGGGCGCCACTCGTTGTTGGAAGCTTCGATCTCGTGTGGTCGGTCAACACGGTACATCATCTGTCCGACCCGGCCGTGGGCGCACGAACGCTCGCTGCGCTGTTGCGCCCGGGTGGACGCCTGGCGCTGGGACAGAGCTCGCTGCTTCCGGACATGTACTTTGCATGGGACGCGAGGCTCGAACGCGTGACCAACGAGGCCGTGCGCGCCTACTACCGCGATCGCTATCGCCTCAGCGAGCACGATCTGACGGCAGTGCGCGGGATGCTCGGCCTGCTGCACGGCGCCGGCTTGGTCCGTGTGACTGTCCGGACCTTCGTCATCGAGCGCTGTGCGCCGCTCGATGCACACTCACGAGACTGGTTGCTCGAGGCCATCTTCCGCGGCACCTGGGGTGAGCGACTGCGCCCCTACCTGTCGGCCGCGGATCACAGAACGCTGACGTGCCTGTGCGATCCGCAGCATCCGGAGTTCGCGCTAAGTCGTCCGGATTTCCACTTCGTTCAGACCTTCACGCTCGCCGTGGGCGAACTCCCGCTTTGAACCGACGGCGACGCTCACCGCTGGTTGCCCCGCGCCGACAGCAGCCCGCGCAGCACCGCAACGGACTTGCGGGGATGCGCGCCGCGATGCAGCTCATATGCCGGTAGGGCGCTCACCCGGCTCCTGAAGGCGCTCCAGCCGGGTTGCCGCACCGCATAGCGCTGGCTGGCAGCGAGACGCTCGAGCACGACCGATTTACGTAACGGCACGAGCTGCGCGTTGCGGCCGGCGCGCCGCGCACTGAGGAACACCACCGCGCGAATGCGCAGCGGCGCAGCCGCCAGAGGGTACGGCAGCCGTCGCAGGTCGATCTCGAGCTTCCTCACCCCGCTGCGCCGGCGGATCATCGTGGAGCTGCGCAGCACGGCGGAACGCGCCGTCGGATCGAGGAACCGCAGCGAGTCCGGAAGCAGGTGCAGGAAGTTTGCGACGCCGGTCGCAACGAGTCCCAACGGCCGCACCAGCACGCTGTCTTCGGCGAGGAAGTCGAGACCCTCGTGCAGGCACTCCAGTACGAGCGTCGACTTCCCCGATCCGCTCGGGCCGACGAGCAGAATTCCCCGGTCACCGCGGCCGACGCACGCGGCATGCAGTGGGACGAGACGCTGCACCCGCGCCGCCAGCACGTACACCGCGAACTCGAGCAGCTCATATCGAACGTGATAGGCGTGGCGCAGCAGCTCATGTGGCACGACGATCAGCGCCGCACGCTGTTCGGCACTGAGGGTAACGAAGCCTGCCCCACCGACAGCGCCGCAGAGGATGCCGCGTGCTGCGAGCGGTCGCACGGCGGGCGGCTCAGCGCGGCGGTCAGCGCCGCGGCGCGGGCGACTCGGCGGCGTGAGCACCAGTTTCACGCGAAGGCGCGGCAGGACTCCGGGGAGCTTTTGTGGCCGCAGTCCGGCGTAGGCGCACCGTACGAGACGCAGCAACCGGGCGCTGTCGGTCTCGAACTCGAACCGTCCCCCGAGCAGTTGCAGCTGCATTCGCAGCGCGCCGCGTCTGCCCTCTCCGAAGGGGTCAGGTGGGGGCGCGGCCAGCGTGAGGCGTCGCCTCACAGGCTCAGCACGCGCGGATCCCACTGGCGGATGAGCCTGCGCGACATCCGCAACTCCCAAGGGTTGTCGTAGCGCTGATAGCGGTAACGCCAGGACGCTAGCCCGCGCAGCGCGGACTTGCCCCAGCGGGGTGCGCGGATGTCCATGATGGTCGGAAAGCGGCAGCCGAGGACGGTGGTGAAATCCACGATCCGCCGCCGCAGGCGCTCGGACAGCCACGGCGCATCCTTATGGCCCCAGTAGTCGACCCAGCGTGGCTCGGCCCAACCGTCGGCCGAGCGCGGGAATTCGACGGGCCTGCCGGCGCAATCGCGCAATGCGTTCGCCATGCGCGCCGCCTGGGCGTTGGTATTGTCTGCACGCATGGGGTAGGGGGTATAGACGTAGATCATGACCTCCGTGGCGGGATGCAGCCGCTTGATCATGCGGATGAACTCGAGGGTTCTCTCGGTCTCGCCTTCCGGGTCCTGCGGCGGCGCCAGCATGAAGGACAGCTCCGGGATCACCCCATGGCTGAGGCACTGCTCTATCGCGGCGAGCGTCTGATCGGAGTGCGTGCCTTTGCGGATATCGTGCAGCAGCCAGTCGCTCGGGGACTCGGCGCCGATGTAGGCCATGCGCAGCCGGCTCCGGCGAACGAGGGCCCACGAGCGCTCTGATAGGTTTGCCAGTGCGTCCGAGCGGGCGAAGCACCACCACGGTATCTCGAACTTTGCCATCACTTCCAGGAGCGGCACCATGTCCACTTCACGGTCGAAGAAGTTGTGGTCGTAGAACTGAATCCCGTCCACTCCGAGCCGCTCACGCAAGAAGGTGAGGTCGTACTCGAGGCGAGCCGCCGGCGGCAGCGCCATCTTGCCGCGGTACATCGCGGCCACGCCGCAGAAGGTGCAGCGAAAGCGGCAGCCGAGCGCTGCCTGGTAGCCCGCCGTGCGCTTGCCGAGGTAGGTCTTCGTCAGGTACTGGCGTGGATTCTCGAGCGAATCGTACGCCAGCATGCGGTTGAGGCTGGCGGCGGAGAAGGGCCGTTCCTTGTTGTGTACCGACTGCCCCTCGCGGCGCCAGCTGAGCCCGCGAATCGCGCTCAGCGCGGCGGCTTCGCGCGCGGCGTGCGCGTCCAGCAGCTCCGTGAGCGTGTCCTCTCCCTGTCCCCGGACGGCGTAGTCCACGTAGCTCGAGTTGAGCGTCGCTTCCGGACAGACGGTCGGGAACGCGCCGCCCCAGATGATGGGCACTTGCGGCGCGCGTGCGCGGATAGCGCGGGAAACGGCGATGGCCGAGATCAGCTGCGGACCGCCCATCACGGTAACGCCCACGGCATCGACGCCCTCACCGACAGCGCGTACGGCGCTGGTAACGAAATCACGATCGATGTTGCCGTCGAGAATCGTCGCGCGGTGCCGGCCCTCGAGGGCGGTGCGCAGACTCAGCACCGCGAGCGGAAAGCGCGCGTGACGCTTTCCCGTGATGGTCGGGTTGATGAGCAGCACACGCTGCGCAGCGCTATTGCCCGCGAGTGATCCGCTCACGCCTCACTCCCCAAGCCGGGCAGCTGCAGCCTGAAGATTGCCAGCCGCTCATTGAAGTAGCTGCGCTCGGCGAGTACCGCGATCGTCAGACCGTGCCGGTGAAACTCGCTGAGAAAGCCCCGTGCATCACCGAACGTCGACAGCACCACCAGCGCGGATGCGAGGGGTTTCAGGTGATCGCGCAAGCCGGCAGCGAAGCGCTCTGCAACGTCGGTCGACCGCCAGGCGCGGTCGCAGTCGTCCCGGGGCACACCGCGCAGAAATGGTGGGTTGAAGAGGATGAGGTCGAAACGCTCACCGGCCACGGGTACGAACAGATCACCGTGGCGCACTTCGATGCGTTGCTCGAGATGATTCAGACGTGCGTTGATGCCCGCGCAGCGCGCAGCCACCGGATTGACGTCCACGGCGACTACGCGCCGCGCGTGCCGCGCCGCGAACAGGGCGCAGACCCCCGACCCGGTTCCCATATCGAGAACCTCCGCATCCGCGCTTACCAGCCGTGAGTCGAGCTGCGCCGCGAGAAAAGCGCCCGCGCGCGTCAGCTTCGGATTGAAGACGCTGGGCAGGACGAGCACCGGCACGCCCTGGACTCGCTCGAGGCGGAGATCGCCCATGCGATTTCTGCCCGTGAGCGTGTAGGCCGCGCGCAGCACCCTGGCGGCGAGTCGCCCGATCCGGGGGAAAGGCGTAGGCCTGAGCGCATCCCCGAGCGAGGGTGTCGACGGTCCCTGCGTCACATCAAGCATCCGCACCTCTTGCCAGCCAGCTCATTAACACCTTCAGTGGCTCAAAGTCGTGCAATCGGTTCAACGGGGGCGCAACGCCGCACACACCCAAGCCACTTTCCTGCGACTGTGGACCAACCGAACCTCATCGACGATGTCAAACGCCCGCCTGAGTCGCCAGAGTATCGTGCCGCTGCCCCGGGCCGCCGTACACAGGGACACCAGAATGAGACCGCCGGAGTTCAGGGAATGCACATAGCGTTCCACGGCTCCCAGCGGATCGTGCAGGTGACAGAGCACTTCATTGAAAACAATGACGTCGAACCGCTCCTCGGGGAAGTAGTCCTCGCAGTCGGCCGCTAGGAAGGTGCTGCGCTCGTTCGGCTGCTTGCGTGCCACGGCGATTGCGCTCGCGGACAGATCGATCCCGACATACCTCGAGTAGCAATGCGCCGGAAGTCTGCGCAGCAGCGCTCCGTGGCCACAGCCGGTATCCAACACAGCCGCGCCGGGCTTCAGATGGCATATATAGCCCGCCAGTATGCTGAAGCGGGAGAGCTCGGAAAGCTCCGCAAGGAAGTCCCACTTCCCGGCGGCGTATTGCGCTTCCCAGGTCTGCGCGGACTGCAGCAGGCCATCGGACCGGCGGCCGCGGTCCAGGAGCGACTGCAGCCAACGTCCCGCGTGATCGAGAAGCGTATTCGGGCCCACGCTTTGAGAGCTCACGGCGCTCGCTCCGTGCCTGCGGGCGATGCCGGTAATATTGTAGCGGCCATGTCGGCGCTCCCTATCCTGTGCTATCACAATGTGGCCATCGCGCCCCGGGACGCGCGCTTCAAGCTGCTGTACGTGAGGCCCGACCGGTTCGAACGGCAGCTGTGGACATTGCATCGGCTCGGCGTGCGCGGCGTCTCCATGGGCGAAGGCATAGCACGCTTGCGCGATGGCACGGCGCGCGGGTGCGTCGCCTTTACCTTTGACGATGGGTATGCCGATACGCTCACCGCGGCAGCGCCACTGCTGAAGCGCTATGGCTTCCGAGCCACCTGTTACGCGGTGAGCGGAGCCCTCGGAGGTTTCAATCGCTGGGATGCGGAATTTCTGCGGGAAAGAAAGCCGTTGATGAGCCGCGCGCAGCTCGATGAGTGGCTGGGTGCCGGCATGGAGGTCGGCTCGCACTCGGTTTCGCATCAGCGGCTGCACCAGTTGCCGCAGGAGGCAGTGCTGTACGAGATCGCGGAGAGTCGGAGTGCGCTGCAAGACATGCTCGGCGTCCCGATCGAGCACTTCGCCTATCCCTTCGGGGACTTCACCGCCGACACCGTCGAGTTGGTGCGGCGCGCCGGCTACGCCTCGGCAGTCACGGTCGTGCCGGGAGTGGCACGGGCGTCCGATGATCGCCTGCGGCTGCCGCGGATCCTCGTGAACGGCGAGCGCGGCTTGTGGAACTTTCTGCTGCACCTGGCTAGTCCTTATGGACGCCTGCGCCCGCGCCGACCAAGTCCCTGACGGGCCGCGCCGCTGCCGCATCGCCGCCGTGCAATAGTCTTTCGAACCGCTCAGATTGTAGCGACAGCTGTGCGTAGGTGCCGGCGGCGACTATCGCTCCGCCGCCGAGCTCGAAGATGAGGTCGCAACGACGCACGGTACTGGTCCGATGTGCTATCAGAATGATGGTGCACTGCCCTCTAAGACCCTCGATGGTCTCCGTGACCTCGCTCTCGGTGAGTCCATCGAGTGCGCTCGTCGGCTCGTCCAGGACCAGCAGCGATGCGCGCCGGTACAGTGCCCGGGCGATTCCGACGCGCTGACGCTGACCGCCGCTCAGGCGTACGCCCCGCTCACCCACTATCTCCAGGTGTCCGTGCGGCAACGTACTCACGAATTCATCGAGCCGCGCGTGCCGCAGCGCGTCGCTCAAACGGTCGACATCGATGCGCTCGACCTCGGTCGCGAGGGCGACATTTTCGGCGAGCGACGCGTCAAAGAGGAAGGCGTGCTGCGGCACGTAGGCGACCGTGCCTTGCCAGTCGGCGCGGTTGTTCGCGATGAGCGCAATCCCGTCGACTTCAACTACCCCGGCAGTTGGCGTGAGAAGTCCCAGGATCAACTCGGCAAGCGTCGTCTTACCAGAGCCGCTCGGCCCGACAAACGCGACCGTCGCGCCGGCGGGAATGGTGAGTTCCACCCCGCGGATTGCCGGCGGCCGGTCACCGGCGTAGCGAAACTCCACGTCCTTCAGCGCGATGTTTCCGTGCGGCCGACCCTTCCATGCGGCTGCGGCCTCACTGTCGACCCGCTGGCGCTGGCCGTGGCGGGTGGCGCGCAGATCGGCAGCGATGCGGGTGAATGCGGCACGATCGCCTCGGATTTTTACCACGCCATGGAATATCTGCTGTAGCGCGGGAAGAAGCCGATAGGCCGCAAATCCCAGAAAACTGAGCTGCGCGAGCCAGGCGCCCGCGCTCCGGCCCTTATCGATCGACAAGAGCGCCGCGGCAACGAGCAGCGTCGCAATGATGGCATCCAGAATGTAGCGCGGGCTTTGCGCAATGGCGCTGGTGTTGAGGGCAGCATGGTTGAGCGCCGCGCCGCTCTGCGCGAAGCGCTCGCGAAAGAACCGCTGCCCGTTGAGTACGATGATTTCACGCATCGCACCGAAGGCTTCGCTCGCGATCTTGGTGCGTTCCTCCGTATACCGACTCTCGAGCAGTCCGTTTCGCAGCAGGCGGTGGCGCGCGAGCAGGTACACGACTCCATAGCTGCCGCACAGTGCGGCCCCCGCGATCAAGGCGATCAGCGGGTGAATGATCAGGATCGAACCGATGATCAAGGCACTCGTCGCTATGTTGGTCACCAGCAGCAGGAAAGACTGGAGCATTCCGGTCGTCCCGCGGGTCACTTCCCAGATGACGTTGTTGAACAACGTCGCGCTGTTGGAGGAAAGATGGAACTGGAGGCCGCGGTGCAGGTATTCATCGAACAGTGCCACGCCGAAACGATGCCCGACTCGATAAGCGAACCGATTCAGCACGAGCGACCCCAACATATTCATGACGTTGCCGAGGAGCACGACGACCAGCAGGCCGAGGCCGAGGGCAACCACGAAATCGTGTTGGGTCGTGAAGCCAAGATGCTGGTAGAGCCAGGACAGCAAGGGGTTGCGGCCGATCA
>Ga0310913_10001363_pt1 | contig 12499 bp, 9 predicted proteins | sample GREbulkMGOX082_FD_203447 | JGI IMG/M metagenome (GOLD analysis project Ga0310913, IMG submission 203447) | Lab enrichment of tropical soil microbial communities from Luquillo Experimental Forest, Puerto Rico - GRE.bulkMG.OX082 | ecosystem: Environmental > Terrestrial > Soil > Tropical forest >...
CGCCGTTGTCGGGCCAGGGGACCAGCGTCGCGCTGCTGGGCGCCTACATCCTGGCGGCCGAGCTCGCTCAAGCCATTCACGCCGGCGATGACTACGAGCTCGGCTTCACCAACTACCAGAAAGAGTTCCAGGACTACGTCAAGCGCAACCAATGGCTGGTGGTTGACAACATCCCGGGTGGTGCGCCCATCCCGCAAGAGGTGTTCGAGCGCATCGTAAATTCCATCACGCTCAAGGAGTACTGAGCCGGGAACGTTCGCGCGGCATGTGGCGTTGACGCCATCGTGCGACTTTCCGTCCTAGATCTGGTCCCCGTGCGGACCGACCAGACGACCGCGGATGCGCTGGCGGCCACCGTGGCGCTGGCGCAGGCCGCCGACCGGCTGGGTTTCACCCGCTACTGGGTCGCCGAGCACCACAACATGCCGTCCGTGGGCGCCACCAGCCCGCCGGTGCTGATCGCGTATCTGGCCGCGCAGACCTCGCAGCTGCGGCTCGGGTCGGGTGGTGTGATGCTGCCCAATCACGCGCCGCTGGCCGTGGCCGAGCAGTTCGCGCTGCTCGAAGCGGCGGCCCCGGGCCGGATCGACCTGGGCATCGGCCGCGCGCCCGGCTCCGACCCGGTGACGTCGTACGCCCTGCGCGGCACCAACGACGATCGCGACATCGAGAACTTCCCCGACTACCTCGACGACGTGGCGGCGCTGATGAGCGCGCGCGGCGTGCTGGTTCCGCTTCGCTCCGGGGACTACCGCCTCAGGGCTACTCCGGCCGCCGCCAGCGAACCGCGGCTGTGGCTGCTGGGCTCGTCGATGTACTCGGCGCGCCTGGCCGCCGCCAAGGGGCTGCCGTACGTCTTCGCCCATCACTTCTCCGGCAAGGGAACCGAAGAGGCGCTCGAGGTTTACCGAAGCCGTTTCGTGCCAAGCAAATTGGCCGCCGAGCCGGTCACGTTCCTGACCGTCAACGCCGCCGTGGCTGAAACCCGAGATGAGGCAACGGCATTGATGTTGCCCAACCTGCAGATGATGGCGCGGCTACGCACCGGGCAGCCGCTCGGCCCGGTGCCGCTGGTCGAGGAGGGTCAGGTCGCCGAGCTGACGGGGGAACAGCAGCGCATCGTGGCGAGCGGACTTCAGCGTGCCGTCCTCGGCACGCCCGCGGAGGCCGCCGAGCAGGTGCGGGCACTCGCCGAACGGTTCGGCGTCGACGAGGTGATGGTGAACCCGGTCGCCTCGGCCCACCGCGGCACCGATCCCGCCACCGCACCGGCGCGAATCGCGACGCTGGAGCTACTGGCGAAAGAGCTCTTCTAACGGTCTGTCACCGCCGTCCTGCCGGCCGGCGACCCACTGCTGAAACTCCTTCGCGGGCAACGGCGGAGTATGCACAAAGCCCTGGGTAATGGTGCAGCCGTACCGCCGCAGTGCGCTCAGGGTGACCTCGTCTTCGACTCCTTCGGCGACCAGCTCGGCTCCCAGGCTTTGCGCCAACGCCACCGTGGAGCGCACGATGGCCACCGATCGCGGGTCTTGGGCCAGTCGTGCCACGAACACCTGGTCGAGTTTCAGCTCGTCGACCGAGACGTCCTGCAGGCGGGCCAGCGATGACCATCCGGTGCCGTAGTCGTCGAGCGAGATGCGAACGCCGAGGCGCCGCAGCGCGGCGACGGTCTTACGCGACCGCTCGGAGTCGACGAGGGCGCTTTCGGTGATCTCGACGATGAGAACGTCACCGGGGAGACCGTGGGTTCGCAGCAGCCCCTCGATCGTGCTCACCAGGTCAAGGTCCAGCAGATTCGTCGTCGAGAGGTTCACCGCGACGGCCATGGCGCTGCCTTGCTCGCGCCAGGACCGGATCTGTTCGAGCGCGACGCTGAGCGTGTGGTTGGTTACTTTGCGCATCAACCCGGCGCGTTCGGCGGCGGGCAGGAATTCCTCCGGTAACAGCAACCCACGGCTGGGATGCCGCCAGCGCAGCAGCGCCTCGACGCTGTGCACGCTGCCGTCGCTTGCGTTGATCTTCGGCTGGTAATGCACCGCCAGTTGGTCATCATCGAAAAGCGCGGCGCGTAGTTCGGCGATGAGGCCGGGGTCTTTATCGGGATACATCTGAAATGCCGAGTCATACACCGCGATCTTGCCTATGGCGGACTTGGCGTGGGGGATCGTCGCTTCGGCGCGATTCAGCAGCTCCTGCGGGTGATCGCAGTGGTCGGGACACAGCGCGATAGCGATGCGGGCATCGACTTGCACGGTGATCGGATCCAGCGCGAACGGATCGCTCAAAGCTTCGAGCAAACGACCCGCCTGGGCGCGCGCGGCGATGACGTCAGACCCTTCGGCGAGCAGGATCCCGAATTCGTCATCGCTCACGCGCGCAAGCAGGTCCTCGCGACGCACGCAGCTGGCCAATCGGTTCGCGATGTGGCAGAGCAGCTCATCGCCGAAGTGGCGACCGACCGAGTCGTTGATCTCTTGAAATTCGCCGAGATTCAGCAGTAGCAGCGCGCGACGTGATGAAGCTGGCGTCGCCGACGAGGGCCGGGCCGGCGAAGGATCGGACGTCGCGGTCAGGGCGGTCGCCAGTGAGCGCCGATTGGGCAGGGCGGTTAACTCATCGATCATGGCCTGCTTGTGGCTTTCGGCCAGCATGCTGACGTCGCGAAAGGTCACCGAAAAACGGGCCGCGATCGCGACCAGGCTCAACGCGGCCAGAGTCACGGCAATACGTGAGTTGTGAGCCAGGATGGTGACTCCGAGCGCCACGACCGTGCACGCCACAGGCTTGAAATAGGGGCCGAATCCGCGTCTCGGTGCCGGGGCGTCCGACGACGAAGGGGCCCAGCTGGCCATCGCCAACAATAATGACGACACGGGCCAGCAGGCGTCGAGCAAGGTGCCAACCCGGTATGAGCGGGCGGAGGTCTCGAAGAGATACGCTGCGTCCGCGACCACGAACAGAACAAATCCGGCAACAAGAAGGATCGAGCGAAACTCGTTACGCCACCCTCGGATTGGCAGCATGCCCGCGGCCAGAGCCAGCAGGACCAGATCGCCCCACGGATAGAGAATGCCCACCAGCACGGTTGCCGGTGCGCGGGTCGTGGCGGCGTGGATAGGGCCGGCTGTCAGGGCCGCGGCGACCGCGGCCATGGTCAACGCGCAGACCAGGGAATCAAGCTGAATCGCAACCGATGCGCGTTTCAGGCGTGCCCGCAGGAGCACTAGCAGCCCGGCGTAGACCAGCGGGTAATACGCCAAGTACGCGGGATCAGCCACCGACGGTGACTGACCGTCCGGCACCCACAGGGCATAGATGACGTCGCCCATCGCCGAACATGTCATGCCGGCCGCGAAGAGAATCCACACCCAACGCTCGGTCGCGACGCGGTAAGCGCGAACGGCAATGAGCCCGGCCGCGAACAAGTTCAACGCCGGATACAGGAATTCGTCGAAGAATACGCGACCGGCACTTACGTTAAGGACGCTCGACGCGGTGAAGGCGATCACGCCGATCGCCAACACCACCAAGGCAATCCGGATTGCCAACGGGGGCCACCGAATCGGGTTGGGCGCGTCGTTGGATTTGCCTCGTGTCGACACCGCGACTTCAGAGCGCGGTCGCCCCGTTTGTGGCAGTGTCGTCTGGTTGCCAGAGGTGCTCGCGGGCAATGATTTGACCACCGATACCGTCGAATCGGTGGGCTGCGGAAATGCATACGGAAACGGCAGATTGGGCGCGAAGCTGCGGATACATTGGCCGCCTTCGCGTTTGGCGGTGTACATAGCCAAGTCGGCGTGCCGCAGGAGCTGGTCGACAGTGGAATTCGACGTGGCGGCTTCCATTGTGAAGCCGATGCTCGGTCGGACATCGACGGGAACGCCCTCGATCACGATCGTGGTGCTGAACGCTTGGAGAACTCGATGCGCCGCCGCTTGCGATTCTTCGACGGAACCTTCGATTAACACGGCGAATTCGTCACCACCAAGGCGTGCAACAGTGCCCGTTTCACCCACCGAAGAGGTGAGTCGCTCGGCGACCCGGACCAGGAGCTCATCGCCGGCTGGATGGCCCAGGGCGTCGTTGACGGACTTGAAGTTGTCGAGATCGAGGCACAACACCGCAATCGGCGCGGTCTCGCGACTTCGACGGGCCACGGCTTGTTCCAATCGATCCAGGAAGCGCGCCCGATTGGCCAGACCGGTCAGGCTGTCGTGAAAAGCTTCCCGTGCCACCTCAGACAACAAGCGCTGGTTTTCGATGAGCACAACCAGCTGTCGAGCGAGCACGGCGGCCGCCAGGATTCCCAACGCGACCAGCAGCGGCGATCCGTGCTTCATTTGACCTACCGCGTAGTCCAATCCGACCGCGGTGGCCAGCAACAACGGCAGGTAGGGCAACCATATCCGCGCACGGGACTTAATCTCATCCCGCGAGGCTGCGGTGGGGGTCTCTTTGACGCTGTACAGCGCCGCCAGCGCTACCATTCCCAACCCGGCCACTCGGGCCACGTCGACCAGAGCGCCGGTGTGATAGCTGCCGACTCCGGTCTGGAACACAGTCACGATGTCGGCAGCACCGATCGTCGCGATTCCGCCGCCTAACAGGTTCAGGCTCGGCCGGCGGCCAGGACGAGCCCGCGACAACATCACGAGCGCCGTCGTGATGACGAGCACGTCGGCCAAAATGTGCGGAAACGTCGTGAGCTGCGAGCTACCGCCCTCGCGTATCAGTTTGTCGAGCACGAATACCCACGAGGCCACGAATAGTGAACTCGCCACGATGGCGCCGTCCAGCACCATTTGCCAAAAGCGGTGAATACGATCCGTTAGCAGCGCCAAAGACGCCATCGCGCCGACTGGATACAAGAGCAGCACAAACTCAGCCGCCGCCGGGTGAGCGGCGTGCGCGACTTCCGGGCGCACGTCATAGACCGCCCAGATGACCTCACCGACTGCCCAGCCCAAGAGGGCCGTGACCAGCGCCAGCCAGCCGAATTTGCGGCGCCCGAGCGCGCGGCGAGCTGCATAGCCGGCACACACCGCCGCGAAAACAAGACACAGCACCTTCACTGCTTCGCCAAGGGGCCGAGTCGTGTAGGGGCCGCGCCACCCGCAGACCGACCCCAAAACCGACGCCGCCGCGACCAGCACGGCCGCGACGCAGTATCCCCCGACGACGAGCCAACCGGTGCGCGCGAGCAGCCCGACGCGCCGCCACGGATTTCCCGTCCAGCGTTTCATTAGCCGCTCCAGCTGATCCCGCCCTGTGCGGTGAACAGCTTAGCGAGCTTCACCGCCTTAGGAGATTAAAACCGCTGCACTGCTGTCATGGCTATTACCTGGTGAAATGTGTGACGCATGCACAATTAGCGTGGCGCCAAAACCACGACCGGGATGGGTCGGGACGTCTTCTTCTGGTAACCGGCGTACCGGTTCCCGTTGTTCTTGTTGACGATCTGCCACAGCCGGGAGTAGTCGGGGTCGTCGGGGAGCACCGGGCGGGCTGTTACCCCGAAACGCCTTGGCCCGACGTTGATTTCCACGTTCGGGTTCTTCCGCAGGTTGTGATACCAGCCGGGTGCGTGCGGGTCGCCCGACTTGGAAGCGACGATCAGGTAGTCGTCGCCGTCGCGTGCATAGCTCAGCGACGTGGTTCGGGCCTGACCCGTCTTGGCACCAACGGTGTGCAGCAGCAGGCTGGGTACCACCAGCGTACGGTGCCCAATCCAGCCGTTCGTCCTCCGATAAACGATGTCGTGTGCGCGCAGCACCTGCGGCAGTAGACCTTCTTCAAACCAGGACCGAAGCGCCATTCGCCCAGTATTACTGACTCGCGTCGATGCGGGCCAGGGCCTCCCGCAGAATCCGCCCGGTGGCCTCCCGGTCCGGGTCGCGGCGCAGCAGCAGCCCCTTGGCCACCGAGAGCTTGTCGCCGTTGCGCCTGGGCAGCACGTGCAGGTGGACGTGGTTCACCGTCTGAAAGGCGGCAGGGCCGTCGTTGATCCCGACGTTCGTCGCGTCCGCCAGTTGGGTCGCGCGGGCGGCGCGTGCGATCCGTTGGCCGATGGTGACCATGTCGGCCAGGGTCTGCGGCGGGGTGTCGGTGAGGTCCACGGTGTGGCGTTTGGGCAGCACCAGGGTGTGGCCGCGAGTGAACGGGCGGATGTCGAGGATCGCCAGGTAGCCGTCGTCTTCGTAGACCCGGATTGCTGGGGCTTCTCCGGCAGCGATCGCGCAGAACACGCAGGACATGCCGCCACGGTACGTCGTACTAACGGAGCTGGTACGGCACGGGTGGGCGTGGATCGATCTGTTCACACCCGGATGACTCCACGAGTGATGAGAATCTCGCGTATTTCCGAAAACCTCGATTGGCTTTCGTGGTACTCGTAGCCCTTGACAACGGCGACCCAGTCATCGCCCAGATGGATCGCAAACTCGGCAGCCGCGGCAAGTGCTTGGTAGAACGCGGTTGCGACATCGTCGGACCAAAGGACCCATACGCCATCTTCGGTTTCGTACAGGGCGCCGACTGACGCGTAGAAGCCGTCAAGCGCACCGCTCGCCTGCTCTGGATTCAAAAAGTACAAGAGATATGGGATCTCTGAATACAGATTTTGTAAGAAGGCGGCAATCGCCGGATTCAGGTAGGGATGACTTTCCTGTACCTCTGCGAAGCTCAGGACGACCGATCCGCGCCAGACTCGGGCCCGTGCCGGATCGGCGCCAACACTCGCGAGAACGCCGCGCACTGCAGCGATGTCCGGACGGCGCCAGTGACTCGCCGGGATATCGAGCCGCCGGAGGGTCATTGTTCGGCCCGCTACTCGTCTGCCCACTCACGAGCCATGAACCCAGGAGCGCTCTTCCGTGCGTATGGGGTCAGCCTTTTCCTAATGTCGATTGCGGCGTCTGCACAAAATCTGGCTGTCTGCATGTGGTCCCCCAACATTCAAGCTCCCGCGGCGCTGGCAATTCGTGTCCTCGCGGCGTCTGCTTGATCCAGCGGCTGAATGGCCGGAGGACACACGGCATCCTCCCATGGTGCTACCGCAGTCGTCACTAGGCAGATCGAATACGGCGCTTCCTCATTGATGGGTCGGTCATCGTCTGGGGTTTGTCCGTCAGCGAACTATCGCGCCGGCGATCGCCTCGATCGCCCGATCGAGGATCGCGCGCGTGGTGCCAAAGTTCAGCCGCGCGAATCCGGAGCCCACCGCGGCGCCGAACGGGATGCCGGGGGACATGGCCACCTTCGCGTTCGCAAGGAGGTACTCGGCGGGCTCGGCCGGCAGGTTGAGCCCGCGGAAGTCCACCCAGGACAGGTAGGTGCCCTCCGCGGCGCTGAGCTTGACCCCGGGAACCAGCTCCGGCAGTGCCCGCGCCAGGTGGTCGCGGTTCGCCCGCAGATACTCGAGCAGTTCGTCCAGCCATGGCGCGCCGTGTTCGTAGGCGGCGATGTTCGCGCGGATGCCGACGGTCGATGTGCCCAGTCGGTGCAGCATGTTGATCCGGTCCCAGTCGTCGGCGTCGCGGCGGTTGGACAGGATCACTTGGGCGCACATCAGGCCGGGGAGGTTCCAGCCCTTGGAGGCCGACACCAGCGTGATGACGGTTTCGGCGGCCGCGTCGGAAACCGAGGCGGCGGGGACGTGGCGCCGTCCGTAGACCACCGGTCCCCAGATCTCGTCCGCGATGACCCGGGCGCCATGGCCGGCGGCGATATCCACGACCGCACGCAGCTCGGCCTCGGTGAACGCGGTGCCCAGCGGGTTGTTCGGATTGCAGAGAATCACCGACCCGGCCCCACGAACGAACGCGGCCTCGAGAGCGTCCAGGTCCAGCACGTACCGTCCCGAATCCTGCTGCAACGTAGGGATTTCCACTCGCTGGCGGCCGGTGACGTGCAGGACGTCGAAGAACGGCATGTACGCGGGCACGGGCAACGCCACCGGACTCTCCGGCCGGGTGAGGAAGTTGACGACGGTTTCCATTCCCTTGAGGACGTCCGGTACGGCGCGGATCCAGTCGGGTTGGACCTGCCAACCGTAACGTCGCCGGCACCAGCCGGCGGTCGCTGCCGCCAGGGTGTCCTCGTTGAACCGCGGGTAGCCGAACTCTTCGTTCTCGACGCACACCCGTATTCCCTCGAGCACCGGTGGTGCCGTCGGATAGTCCATCTCCGCCACCCACATCGGCAGCACGTCGGGCTCGAAGAAGTTCCACTTGATCGTGTTGCGGTCGCGGAGCTGTTTCTCGGTCAACAGATCGAAGGCGCTGTCGTGCATTTCAGTAGTCTGGCCCACTCACACCCGCGGGTCACTCGGGGCCGGCTCGTTATGCTGCCGCAGTGGACTCCAGCGATATCGCCTTTGCCGGCGCGGCCGCCCAAGCCCGGATGCTGGCCGACGGTGAACTGACCGCTCCGGAGCTGCTCGAGATCTATCTGGAACGAATCGCGCGCCTGGACAGCGAGCTGCGCGCCTATCGTGTGGTGCTGACCGACAAGGCGCGCGACGAGGCGTATGCGGCGCAGGATCGGTTGGACGCCGGTGAGCGGCTGCCGCTGCTCGGTGTGCCGATAGCGGTCAAAGACGACGTCGACGTCGCCGGCGAGGTGACGACGTACGGCAGCAGCGCGCACGGCCCGGCCGCAACCGCCGACGCCGAGGCGGTTCGCCGACTGCGCGCGGCGGGCGCCGTCATCATCGGCAAGACCTCCGTGCCGGAGCTGATGATCATGCCCTTCACCGAGTCGCTGGCTTTGGGGGCCACCCGCAACCCGTGGAACCCCAACCGCACTCCGGGCGGCAGCAGCGGCGGCAGCGCCGCCGCGGTAGCCGCCGGGCTCGCCGCGGCGGCACTCGGTTCCGACGGCGGCGGCTCGATCCGTATCCCGTCGACCTGGTGCGGTCTGTTCGGCCTGAAACCCCAACGCGATCGGATATCGCTCGAGCCGCACGACGAGGCGTGGCAGGGGCTGAGCGTCAATGGGCCGATAGCGCGGTCGGTGCGCGACGCGGCTTTGCTTCTGGACGCGACAGCCACAGTCTCCGGGTTCCCCGGCCCCGAAGGCGAGTTTGCAGCAGCGGCCGAGCGCGAACCCGGCCGGCTGCGAATTGCCTTGAGCACCAAGGTTCCAACACCGCTTCCCGTCAGAGTGGGGAAGCAACAGCTGGCGGCCGTCGACCAGGCGGGCGCGTTGCTTCGCGACCTGGGCCACGACGTCATCGTCCGCGACCCCGAGTATCCGGCCCTCGCATACGCGAACTACCTGCCCCGCTTCCTTCGCGGCATCAGCGACGACGCGGACGCGCAGGCCCATCCCGAGCGACTCGAGCGTCGAACCCGGATGCTGGCGCGCCTGGGATCCTTTTTCTCGGACCGGAGGATGGACTCCTTACGCGCCGCCGAGCTGGCGTTGGACAGGAGGATCCAGTCGATCTTCGACGACGTCGACGTCGTCGTCACGCCGGGCAACGCCAAGGGCCCGTCGCGCATCGGTGCCTACCAGCGACGGGGTGGGGTGTCGACGTTGTTGGCGGTGGCGCAGCGTGTTCCCTACCAACAGATCTGGAATCTGACCGGACAGCCCGCCGCGGCCGTGCCGTGGGACTTCGACGGTGACGGACTCCCGTTGGCGATACAGCTCGTCGGCCGGCCGTACGACGAGGCGACGCTGCTGTCGCTCAGTGCGCAGATCGAAGCCGCACGGCCGTGGGCCCACCGGCGACCGCCGGTCTCATAGGAGCGAAATTGCCCGCCAGGCCGCCAGCTTGGCACCGGGCCGCATGGCATGCGCCGGGCTGGTCGACGGCAGCCGCTGGTAATGAATTCGCTCGACCGAGTAGGCAAACCGGCGATATAGATCGGCCGCCTTGGCGCCGTTGAAGTACACTCGCTCAATGGTCGGGTACTTGCCGAACAGCTCGGCAAAGTTGTTGACCACCAAGCTCTTCGGATCGATCGCGGAATCGGCACTGCCGGCGCGCCGGCACTGGTGCAGCACATCCCATAGGGCGACGCCGTGGGATCGCAGTGCCGCCAGCCGGCTCTCATACGACGCGTCTGGCTCGAAGCCGAAAAGCTCACTGGTGATTGGCCAGAACGCATTTCGTGGATTGCCGTAGTACTGGTGCGCCTCCAGCGACAGGGCGCTCGGGAAGGAGCCGAGGATCAGCACCCTGGCGTGTCCGCCGACGACCGGCGGGAATCCCTGCAGAATCGGTGGGTTCATCACGTTGTATCTTTACCGATGACAGCCCCCTGATTCCCGCGGAGGTTCGACCTTGGCAGGAGGAGCGTTGGGACAGATCGCGATTCGTGCCGAGCGGGTATTCGACGGAAACCGGTTTCACAACGGACCGGTGATCGTCGCGATCGAGGACGGTCGGATCAGCGGGGTCGATTTCCACGGCGGTGTCGCCCCCGAGGACATGGCGCTAATTGATCTGGGTGAGTCGACGTTGTTGCCGGGGCTCGTGGATGCGCATTCGCATTTGTGCTGGGACCCAGACGGTGAGCCAGAAGATCTGGCCGGCGACTCGCATGAGGTGCTGCTGGGCCGCGCACGACGCCACGCCGAGGCGGCGTTGAGTTCGGGCATCACCACGATCCGCGATCTCGGCGACCGCGACTTTGCGACCTTGTCGCTGCGGGAGGAATACCGGCGGGGGACCACGATGGGGCCGGAACTCATGGTTGCCGGGCCCCCGTTGACCCCCAGCGGCGGCCATTGCTGGTTCCTCGGCGGTGAGGCCGATGGCGCCGAGGCGCTCGTTGATGCGGTGAACGCGCGGGCCGCTCGGGGAGTGGATTGGATCAAGGTGATGGCCACCGGCGGATTCACCACCACCGGAACCGATCCTTGGCAGCCCCAGTACAACGGTGATGAATTGGCCGCGGTGGTCGGGGCGGCCCATCGGGCGGGCCTGCCGGTGACCGCACATGCGCATGCCACCGCAGGGATCGCCGCGGCGCTCGCCGCGGGTGTTGATGGGATCGAACACTGCACGTTCCTCAGCGAAGGCGGGGTTGCTGCAAGCCCGGAAATCATTGAAGCGATCGTTGCCAAAGGTGTTTGGTGCGGCATCACGATTGGCCGCGTGGTCCCGGAGATGCCGGAGGACATTGCGGCGCTGGTGGAGGAGTTGCGGCGAAGCATGCGCCTGCTCATCGATTCCGGTGCGCATGTCGCCTTCTCCACCGACGCCGGAGTCGACGCCGCAAAGCCACATGACGCGCTCCCCCTTGAGCTGGCGGATCTGTCCCGACACGGCTTCACCGCGACAGAGGTGCTGACTGGTGCCACCGCCGCAGCGGCCGCCAGCTGCGGAGTGGGCCACCGCAAGGGCCGCATCGCACCCGGTTACGACGCTGATCTGCTCGCGGTCGCGGCCGGTCTGGACGAAGACCTCGCCGCACTCTCCGACGTCAAAGCCGTCTGGCGCGCCGGGACGCAGGTGCCGCTCCCGGCTCACTGACATCGGCGTCGCCGTCGTTGTACGTTGACCACGTGTTGTGTCCTGCAAGTTGGACTGGACTAGCGGGTGGAAGTCCCGTCTCGGTAAGCACCGGAGCGCCGGGTAGCAGGCCCCGGTTCGTCGGAGAGATCCGGCGGGCTAAGCGGGGTGTCAAGAGCCTTTTCGGAGGGAGCAACTGCGCGGGCCGTAGCATCAAGCGAACTCTGCAGCCTCGTCACAATTACAACGGAAGAGCCGAGCCGATCATGTCACGGCGAAGGCCACGTCCGGCGGGCCCTGGTCCGGGGTTAGCTCGTCGGGTCTTTCCGGGGTACGGGAGGCGGCACGTGCAGACAGTCTGGTTCGAAACAGGAGAGACCCGTCTGCCTGGCCTGCGTCGGGCAAAGACCAGGGGTATAAGCCGATGGTGAAAGCTCTTGGAGGGCAGCGGGAGTCCGATGGGGTCGTAGTACCGCTGATCGGCGTGCAACATAACGCGCCGGGAGGGAAGGGCCCCAACTTTGATCACGCGCACGAAGCGGGTACGTGTGAGGGCATGACCGGGCTTGCCCGGTCCAACTACCCCGGCAGGCTATCGCCTGTCGTAGCCGGCGAGGAGCCGTTGGTGGTTTCGCCGGTGAAAGTGCAACAACTGCAACGGGCGCTATGGGCTGCGGCCAAGCAGTCTTCGGGTCGGCGTTTCCATGCCCTGTATGACCGTATCTACAGGGGTGACGTCCTGTGGGAGGCGTGGGAGCGGGTGCGTAAGAACAAGGGCGCGGCCGGGGTGGATCGGATCACCTTGGCCGTGGTGGAGGACTACGGCGTGGACCGCATGTTGCGTGAGTTGCGCCGTGACCTTCGTGCAGGGACATACCATCCAGCGCCGGCGCGTCGGGTGGAGATCCCTAAACCACAGGGTGGTACGCGGCCGTTGGGGATTCCCACGGTGCGAGACCGGGTGGCTCAGGCGGCGGCCAAGATCGTGCTGGAACCGATCTTCGAGGCGGACTTTATGTCGTGCTCGTATGG
>Ga0310913_10001368_pt1 | contig 12481 bp, 13 predicted proteins | sample GREbulkMGOX082_FD_203447 | JGI IMG/M metagenome (GOLD analysis project Ga0310913, IMG submission 203447) | Lab enrichment of tropical soil microbial communities from Luquillo Experimental Forest, Puerto Rico - GRE.bulkMG.OX082 | ecosystem: Environmental > Terrestrial > Soil > Tropical forest >...
CCCCTGCCGACGCTTCGCCGACATCCTCGCGGATGCCTGCGCACGGCTTGGGGCCGATGTGGGTCGCTACTCCTTCATCGCAGTGGACTTGCACCACCTACTCCTTGCCGGTCTCCCGGCGCACCTGCGAAAAAACGCCCGTCGAACCGAAAGTGGTCATTCCGGCCGTAGCGAAGCGCAGAGCCGGAATCCAGTAAGCCACTGAGGAAATCGATTCCCGCTTTCGCGGGAATGACGGTCGAGGGGTTGCACAGGCTCGAAACGCGGCACCTGACCTGCGGCCGTCTGCACGTCTTGCGCGGAAACCGCCGGGGCGAGGAATGTCAGGCCTGACACGACGATCGGGGCCAATCTGTCTCGGAGCGCACAGATCGGTCGAATTAATCCGCAACCGCCAAGCCGGTAACCTGTCGCGGGCTTGCGATTGTGGTTACCTGACTCGTGTTCCGATTGAGACAGCAGATTCACTCCGTCGTCATGGCCGGGCTCGTCCCGGCCATCTACGAACTGCAGCATACACCTTGCCGTTTCCATGGATGCCCGGCACTAGGCCGGGCATGACGATCGAGCTGATCCTGAAAGGCGGTGTTTTGCTTGCAGGGTGATCCCACGGAAAATGTCTGATACCGTGGATTAGCTTTTGGCTTTGGACTTGTTCAAGGTCAGGGCGGCGCGAACGAGAGTCTTCAACCCCTCCTCGTTTATCTTCTCGCCCTCGTGGAAGTCGATGGCACGCCTTGTGTTCCCCTCAAGACTCGAGTTGAAGAGGCCCAAAGGATCCTTCAGAGCCGCCCCTTTGGCGAAGGTCATCTTGACAACGTTCTTGTAGGTCTCGCCGGTGCAGATAATTCCGTCGTGCTCCCACACCGGAACCCCTCTCCACTTCCACTCCTCAACGACTTCGGGATCGGCGTCCTTTACCAAGGCACGGAGCCGGCTGAGCATCTCGCCCCGCCAGTCGCCGAGCTCCTTGATTCTCGCGTCTATCAACTGAGAAGGAGACTGGCTGTTCTGCGACCCGCTCTTCTTCATGGCCATTTCTCCTACTTAGTCCCGAGACTGTGACAAATGGGCGTCGTCGCCACCGCGCGGCTTTTACGTGGCGTTGCGGTCGGTCGTATACGACCTAAATCGCAACGCAGGCGACACGCAAAACGATGCCGCCGAGCGAGGCCCACGCGATCGACAGCGATCGTCGAGGAGGGAGAGAAACCCTTCGCAATGCTAGAGGACTTGTGGATCAAGCACCGCGACTGGGTCTTCGAGCCCCTTTATTATTCTTCGCTAGACGCGTTCATTGGCGCGCTGGATAAGGAGATTATCGGACCTGCCGAGGCCCGGTTTGACGAACTCGTAGTCAGGAAGGCGGAGAGAATGAAAGGAAAACACGTCTAGTGACGATTGTGCAGCTTTATTGACATTGGCCCTGCCAACCGGCTTGCCCCCGGCGACGCCAACCGAATTGACAGGCTCGCGCGCAGCACTTTCGCCGTCTTTGGCATCGTCAATCGCATCGTGGACGCCCGGGTGAAATTCCGCCCACCGACGGAACCATGGGCCGACACCGGTACCAGCACCCGGCGCTTGATGTTGGCCGTGCTCGGCGGCCTTGCCGATGTAGAGCGCGGCATTATCCGCACCCGGACCGCCGAAGGTAGGAGCCGCGCCAAGAATCGAGCGCAGCATATGAGACGGCCCCCTTCCCTGGTGCCGGAACAACGCTAAAGAGCCATCGGATGGCGCGCGTGACGCTAGACGGGAAGAAGTAGCGCAGAGCTACAATATCGGCATGTCCACGATTCGTCACACGCGCCCCGCATGAAGGAACTTTCGATGCCGTCTTTGGAATTTTTTGCCATGCTACTTGCGGCTGGCGGAGCAATCCTGCTGTACCTTTCAGCTACAAATGCGAACACGAAGATCGCAGACGCTCAGGCCCGTGCCGCCACCCTTGAGCTAGAAGCAGCAAAGCTCCGCGAAACCACTGTGGGACTAGAACTAGACCTCGAACGGGAAAGAACTCTTAGAGTGAAAATGCAAAAGGAAATTGCATGGCGAAGAATAACCGCTGCCCAGGAGGTAAAGCTTGTTGAAATGCTTCGGAGCCATCCTATGACGGTGACCCTTCAGGCCGTCGCAGGCGATCCTGAATCGACGTTATATGGCGATGACATGCGTCGGACGTTGAAAGCGGCTGGCTTTACCGTCAACGCTGCCCTTCGAAACTTCACCGGCCCCATGCATGGACTTGGTCTCTCGACAAATCCTCCGGATGAGCGATCAATCATTGCAAGTGCGTTTAAAGCCGCCGATGTCGAGTTTGGCGACGACGCAACACCGACATCCGAGTTGACAATAGTGGTTGGGAGTAAGATGCCTGCGAATCCAAGCCTGCTATCAGATTTGATCCCTCTCAGTGGTCCCCCGCAACATTAACGAGCACTCGACTCCGACCTTCGGTAAATTGCATTCTGCGATTTCCCCGAATGGCGGTTATTTGTCTTACGCGAGCGGCTCCGACGAGGACGCTGTTGCTGCTTGCGGTCCTGACGGCGACGAGACTTTCCGGAGAATGCAGCCAATGACGTGCCGGCACACCAGCGCTCACAATCGTCGCGTCCGCGCCATCCCGCGCCAGCAGAGACGCCGCTCATAAACGGCAAAGACCGGCGGGCGCGAACCTGCCGCGGCACTTTATGTTTCTCTCGTGCATCCCGCAATCCGGCCTGTCCCGTTGGCGGTGTGGCGCGGATTGCCCGTGCGGCGCCGGGCGGAGCGCTTCACCCCGTGAAGCGACCGGTGGTATCCTCAGCGAGGTTAATTCGAGGAGGGACCGATGCCGAATATCCCGGGTGCAGTGACCGATCCGAGCCGTGTGCGCTGTGAACATATCGAGCTCAAGAGCGGCAGCGATACGATCCGCGGCTATCTCGCCCGGCCGAGCGAGCCCGGGTATAACCCCGGCATCGTCGTGATCCACGAGGCCTTTGGGCTCGTCGAGCACATCCGCGACATCGCCCAGCGCTTTGCCAATATCGGCTACAACGCGCTGGCACCCGATCTTTATAGCCGCGCCGGGGGACCGTCCAACCCGGACGACATGGCCTCGGTCATGCCGGTCATGTTCGGCAAACCGGATGCAGAGGCGGTGCGCGATCTCGAAGCGGCGGCGGCGCATCTGCGCGGGCTTTCCGGCGCCACGGCAAAAGTCGGTGCCATCGGCTTTTGCTCGGGCGGCCGCCAGACCCTGCTGTTCGCCTGCAGCAGCGACAAGGTCGACGCGGCGGTCGATTGTTGGGGCGGGTTCATCCACCGTGCCACCCCCGACGCCGAAACCACGCCGTCGCGGCCAAAGCCGATCCTCGATATGGTCGGGCAGCTGCACTGCCCGCTCTTTGGCGTGTTTGGCGAAGAAGACCAAAACCCGACCGTGGCACAATCCGAAGAGTTGCGCACCCGGGCGCAGCGCGCCGGGAAGGACGTCACGATCAAGGTCTATAAGGGAGCCGGGCACGCCTTTCTCGCCGATTATCGGCCGAGCTATCGCGAAGCGCCCGCCGCCGAGCTGTGGTCGGATGCCGTCGCGTTCTTCGACAGGCACTTGAAGGGCTGAGCGGACCGCCGGGCGTCCAGAGGACGGCCGAGGCGCCGGAAAGTGTCGCTCGCAGCACGTCCCGCCGCACCCGCTTGGGAGCTGCGTTTGACAACTGTTGCGCTAGAAAGCTAGCCTCGCGCGACGAGAGTGGAGCCAGTTCGAGGAGGGCTGCATCATGTCGCAAGAAACCTCACCGCGCCTCAGCCATGTCGGGATTTATGTTACCGACCTGCCGAAGATGAAGGACTTCTATACAGGGGTTCTCGGCTTTGTGGTCAGCGACGCGGCACCCGACGGCCGCATCACGTTCCTGAGCCGCAACCCCAGCGACCATCACCAGGTGGTCCTCGTACCGGGCCGCAAGACCGAGCTCGATACGCCGATGGTGCAGCAAATCTCGTTCAATGTCGGGACTCTCGCCAATGTCCAGCGCGCCTTCCGCAAAGTCCGCGATGCCGGCTGCCAGGGTCTGAGGCCGGTCAGCCACGGCAACGCGTGGTCGATCTATTTCCACGATCCCGAAGGCAACCGCATCGAGATGTTCTGCGACACCCCGTGGTACGTCTCACAGCCCTGCGGCTTCGAGATCGATCTCGACAAATCCGAGGACGAACTCTACCGCGAGACCGAGACCCACTGCCGCACCCTGCCCGGCTTCAAGCCGATGGAAGAGTGGCGGGCCGAGATCTCGCGGAAAATCGCGGAGAAGCTCGAAGCCTAAACCGGAGGCTTTGGGCAGGGGCACCGAGGCGTGATAGAGTTTCGCGAGCCGATATTCCCGCGAAGGGCGGGCCAACACAGCGAGGGTTCGATGAGCAAGCGACCGATGTATCTCCAGCACGTCAACATTTATGTCCGCAACGCCGAGCGCTCGAAGGAGTGGTACGAAGAGATGCTTGGGTTGCACACCTATGAGTACCGTCCGGGTTGGGCCGCCTTCATGTCGGCCGACACCGAGCAGTCGCACGAGGTCGCGTTGATGCAGCTCGGCGAGGACGCGCCGCTGCAGCAGAAGGGCCAGGTAGGGCTCAACCACATGGCATGGCGGCTCGAGTCGCTCGACGATCTGAAAGATTTTTACCGCCGAATCAAAGCCAAAGGCTGGCCGATCGAGCATATTTCCGATCATGGCATCTCGCTCGGCATCTATACGCGCGATCCCGACGGCAACGGTGTCGAGGTGTTTTACGAGATGCCGCGCGCCGAGTGGCCGGTCGATTACCACATCTTCTCGCGCGACAAGGTCGGCCGCGGTCGCTTCCCCGGCCCGTGGGACGCCGAGATTCGGCCTGACGGGCCGCCGGTGCCGCAGGCGCAGCCGGTCGCAGCAGAGTAGATAACCTCGTCCCGGTCGGCGGGGTGGCCGCCGGCCGGGATCGATTTTCGCCCAGAAATCGGATTCGCCATCGGCCCAGTTTGTGTTGTTTTTCGCTCCCTCAGGGCTGTGCGATTTCCGTTGATCAGCTGTGCGGATTCCGTTGTTTTTTAGCCGCGCAAATTTTGATCTAACCGCTTGATCTAATAGCCGATTCTGGGCGTCGGAGGCGGCTTTTATCCGGGTGTCACCGCGAATTTCGTTGTTTTTTCCGCATGCTCAACCCGAGTTGCGCACCCAGCCGTAGCGCAGGTTGCTGCGACCCGGTCCATTCTTCACATAATCGGCTTTAATCGCGGTGAAGCGGTCCGGCTTGCCTAGTTCCGCGCGCTGGTCGAGATTATAGAGGCGCGCCGTATTCCGCGAGAAAATGGCGGTTTTGACCTGACCATCGGCGGCCCCGAGCGGCTGGAAGCCATACTTCTTCTGCATCTCCTCGGGGATCTCGAGACGCCGTAGCCCCTCGATCTGCCACTGCGGCGCGCCGGTCCACACCGCGTCCGTGCCCCAGACGAGGTGATCGGCGCCGAGCCCCTTGATCAGCATGCCCATCAATGCCGCAGCAAGGCGTGGTTCCGCGACAGCGGTCCAGGCAAAGAGCTGACCCAAATCGCCGTAGACATTGGTGACCCCGTATTTCTCCGGTATCTCGGCGAGATCACTGGCCCACGAACTGCGTCCAGTCTGATCAAACTCCGCCATTCCATCCGCTGGCTTGCCGCCGACCCAGCGATAGCCGGAATGGTAAATGACGAAATTGAGCTGCGGCCAGTCCTTGGCCGCCTTGCCGACATCACGGACATCGGCATAGGGCAGCAGGTGCGGGTATTGCTGCTCGACAGCTGGAGCGAATAATCCTTTGTGGATGCAGATATTCTTGATGCCCGCCTTCGCCGCTTTCTCGTAGAACGGATACATCAGCTTCTCGTCGTCGAGATGGTAGGGATGATTGGCGCTCTCCTTGTGGGTGTTGTCGCCGACCGTATAGCCCTTCCATGAATCCGGCTTGTACACCTCGATCGCCTTGTCAACCTGCTCGAGCCAACCGGGCCAGCCGGGTGTGATGATAAAGTGCGCGAGCATGCGCCGCGAGCCCGCATCTTTGTTGACCTGCTCGCGGGTCTTGAACACCAGCTCCTGCGGCAGGAACCAGTCCTCAGGAACCTCGGAGGGCGAATTCGACAACACCGCCACCTTGGTGTCGCTGTCCATGAAGATCTCTTTGACGTAGTTACCGTATTTCAGATCGTCGATGGTCTGCTCCCTGTCCCCGATCGCCCTGTTCCAGCCGGCTTTGCCGACCGACTCACGCTGCTTAACAAAGCCCATCAGGCGGGTGTCATCGCGCAGAAAATGGGTCTGGTCATCGATAACGAGCTGGTTTGATAGTGCCTCGGCGCGCTGGTCGGCCAGCTCGGGGGTCGCCGCTTCCGCCGTGCTGACCTCAAAGACCCGGCCGAAGACCTGGTTCATTGCGACAAACGAGGCAGCCATGCCCGCGGCGGTTTGGAAAAAGTGTCGGCGTGACAAGCCCTGCCGTTGGGCGAGCCGCCCGCTCAATTCCTTGAGCCGGGCTTCGACCTCCCGCTGCTGTTCTGTTTGCGGCACCGGCATGTATTCGTCGCTCGACACGATCTGGGTCGGCACTGGTGATGGGAACGATGACGTCTCGGCCGGTTGCAACTCCTTCAACTGCTCGTCAGTCAGGAATTTCACGATTTCCTCCCGGGACTAAGTCGGAATTACGGGGATTTCGAAATTGAGCAGCCTGGCGGCGTTGCCCCCGAGGATCGCTCGGCGCTCGCAATCGTCGAGCCCGGGTGTCCCCTCGATCATGCCGATCGGATCGACCTCTCCCATGTCGGCAGGATAGTCGGTGCCCATCAGGATGTGATCCGCACCATATTGCTCGACCAGATAGTCTAGTTGGTGGTGGGTGTAGACCAGCGCGTCGAAATAGACCCGTTTCAGGTAGGTCGTCGGCATCCGGTGGAGCTGTTCGCAGCAATCGGGGCGCGCCGACGCGGCGTGGTCGATCCGCCCCGAATAGGCCGGCAGAAAGCCGCCACCATGCGCGACCACGAGCTTGAGGTTGGGGTAATCGTGCAACACGCCGCCGAAGATCAGATGATGCAGCGCTACGGTCGAATCGAGCGGGTTGCCGATCACATTGGCAAAATAGTGGTCGGCGAAGCGGCCTGCCTCCGTGAACCCGTCCGGATGCATGAACACCACGAGGCCGAGCTCTTCGCACCGCGCAAAGATCTTGCGAAACCGTTCGGCCGATAGATCTTCCCCGGCGACATGGGTCATGATCTCGATGCCGCGAAAACCGAGGGAGTTGTGCAATCGCTCGAGCTCGGCGACAGCCAATTCGGGAGCCTGGAACGGTACCGTGCCGAGGCCGACGAAACGGCTAGGGTAGCGGCCGCAGATCTCGGCGATGAAATCGTTGATGGCGCGCGATGCCTCACGCCCGAGATCGGGGTCGGCGCCGTAATAGGTCTGGCGCGGTGCCGGCGAGATCGCCTGGATGTCGATCCCCATCCGGTCCATGTCCTCGATCCGCTTTTCGGGCGACGAGCCCTGGAGCCGGGTCCGCTCGCCGTTCTGCCGGTTGATCGTGCGGCTCTGCTCATTGGCGGCCGTTTCGAGAAACCACCGTGAGACGGCGATATTGCCTTCCACCATTGCCGCTGCCTTATCACTGCGGACATGGCAATGAATGTCGATCGTGAACCATTTGCCGCGGGCATGGAGAGGGCCTGGGAAGCGCCCGGCCCGCGGTTCCGTTCCCGGCGGCAGGCATTTGAACAGCATCTTGGTTTCCCCTCGATCAGCCCGATGCCATCGATATTTCGATGTTCAACAGCCGCGCGGCATTGCGGCCGAGAATCGCACGGCGCTCGGCATCATCTAGCCCGGTGGCGCCCTCGACAAATCCTATCGGATCGATCTCGCCCATATCGGCAGGGTAGTCGGTGCCCATCAGCACGTGGTCGGCGCCGTACTGGTCGACGAGATATTCGAGCTGGTGGTGGGTGAAGACAATTGTGTCGAAGTAGAGCCGCTTGAGATATTCGGTCGGCATCCGGTGGATCTGCTCGCAGCAATCGGGGCGCGCTGAAGCGGCATGGTCGATGCGGCCCGAATAAGCCGGCAGATAGCCGCCGCCATGAGCGACGACGAGCTTCAGGTTCGGATGGGCGTGCAATACGCCGTCAAAGATCAGATGGTGAACGGCCACCGTCGAATCGAGCGGATTGCCGATCACATTGACCAGGTAATGGTCGGCGAAGCGCCGCGCCTCTGGAAACCCAGTCGGGTGCATGAAGATCAGCATACCGAGCTCTTCGACCCGTGCGAAGATCTTGCGGAAGCGCTCGGCCGATAAGTCCTCGCCGGCGACATTGGTCGCGATTTCGATGCCGCGGAAGCCCAATGATTTGTGCAGCCGGTCGAGCTCCGCGACGGCGAGGTCCGGTGCTTGAAACGGCACCGTCCCGAGCGCAGTAAAACGGTCGGGGTGACGGCCGACGATCTCGGCGAGATTGTCGTTGACGACGCGCGCGGCGGCGATCCCGAGCTCGGGCGAGGCACCGTAATAGGTCTGGTTCGGGGAGGGCGAGATCGCCTGGATGTCGATCCCCATCCGGTCCATGTCCGCGAGCCGCTTTTCGATCGAAGTGAATTGGATGCGATTGCGTTCGGACTGCTGCCGGTTGACCTCGCGGGTGCGCTCGTTGGCGTAAACCTCCCGCGGATGCCGCGTCGCGACAACATTGCCGGCGACCATTTCCGCTGCCTTCGGCGTCAGCACATGGCAGTGAATGTCGACCGTGAACCATTTGCCCCGCGCATGCGCGGGACCTGGAAACCGGCCGGGAATTTGTGCTCCGGTCGGCAGGCATTTGAACAGCATCTCAGGCTTCTCCCTCCGTTCGGCGATATTATGCATTCTCTGGTCACAGAGCGAGCGTGGCCGCGCCAAGGGAGGATGCAGCCGTAAGGCGGCCTATGTTAGGGAGAAGCGATCATGATCGAGTATCGCCTTGAACACATCATGTCCTATACCGCGAAGTTATCAGAGCCGAAGGTGATAGGCCCTGTACCAGAAGGAATTCGCGTCAATTAGGGCAAGCGCTTCTCGACCGATCCGAAGTCGCTTACGAGGTATGCCGGGACTTCTTTCTGGCCTAGCGCAGCTACGATCAGGCTTGCTCCAGCTGGGTCGCCGAAAACGGCGCAGAGCCGGTAACTATGCTGCCTCTTCTTCGGTCTCGCTCTCGGTCCCGGTCGGGCCGGAATCCTTGCCCTTGGCTTCGGGGTCGCGGTCGACGAGTTCGATCACCGCCATCGCGGCATCGTCGCCGTAGCGGTATCCGGCCTTGATGATGCGGGTGTAACCGCCGGCACGGGCCGAATACCGTTGCGCCAGAGTCGTCATCAGCTTGTCGGCCAGAGCGGCGTCCTGCAATTTGGCGATCACCCGCCGCCGACCCGCCAGCCCGCCATGTTTGCCGGTCGTGATCAGCCGCTCGACGTATGGGCGCAGATCCTTCGCTTTGGGCAGGGTCGTCGTGATCTGCTCATGTTTGATCAGCGCGGCAGCAAGGTTCTCGAACATTGCCTTGCGGTGGGCGGATTTGCGACTGAAGCTGCGGCCGCGCAGGCGATGACGCATAGGGGGGTCCTCAGTACGGTTCGTCGAGGCGCTTGGCCAATTCCTCGATGTTCTCGGGCGGCCAGTTCGTTATTTCCATGCCAAGATGTAGTCCCATCTGGGCCAGGACTTCTTTGATCTCATTCAGCGATTTGCGCCCGAAATTGGGTGTTCGCAGCATCTCGGCTTCGGATTTCTGAACCAGGTCGCCGATATAGACGATGTTGTCGTTCTTCAGGCAGTTCGCCGAGCGCACCGACAGTTCGAGCTCGTCGACCTTGCGCAGCAGGTTCTTGTTGAACGGCAGCTCGCTCGGGCGAAGTTCCTCGGAGGGGTGGCGCGGCTCCTCGAAATTGATGAAGAGCTGGAGCTGATCCTGCAGGATCCGCGCAGCGAGCGCCACCGCATCCTCGGGTGTGACCGCACCGTTGGTCTCGACCCGGATGGAAAGCCGATCATAGTCGGTGACCTGACCGACGCGCGTGTTCTCGACCCTGTAGGATACCTTGCGCACCGGGCTGAACAGAGCATCGACCGGGATCAGGCCGATGGGCGCATCCTCCGGCCGGTTCTGTGTCGCCGGCACGTAGCCCTTGCCGCTCTCAACACTGAGCTCCATACCGATCTTGGAGCCGCCGTCGAGAGTGCAGATCACCAAATCGGGGTTCAGGATATCGATATCGTGGCCGGTTTCGATCGCGCCGGCGCGAACTTCGCCGGGGCCGCTGCCGCGTAAGCGCATTCGCTTCGGGCCTTCCCCGTACATCCGAAGGTCGATGCTCTTGACGTTGAGGACGATGTCGGTGACGTCCTCGAGCACTCCCGGGATTGAAGAAAACTCGTGAAGCACGCCCTCGATCTGCATCGAGGTGACCGCTGCGCCCTGCAGCGAGGAGAGCAACACACGGCGTAATGCGTTCCCGAGAGTCAGCCCGAAACCGCGTTCGAGCGGCTCGGCGACCACGGTTGCTACGCGTTTCGGGTCATCCCCCGATTCCACCGATAGCTGTTTCGGTTTGATCAAGGACTGCCAGTTTTTTTGAATCACTACTCGACCCTCGGTCGTTGGAAGCGGTCGACATCCGCCGCAAGAACCGGCACAGCAGAGCCGCCGGCGTTATCCTGAATCTCGCGCCGCCGGAGGGCGCTCGCACCTCAGACGCGACGCCGCTTCGGCGGGCGGCAGCCATTGTGTGGGATCGGCGTCATATCCCGGATCGAAGTCACGGCGAATCCCACCGCCTGCAGCGCACGCAACGCCGACTCTCGGCCGGACCCCGGTCCTTTGACCTCGATCTCCAGAGTGCGCATGCCGTGCTCCATGGCTTTACGCCCGGCATCTTCGGCGGCGACCTGCGCTGCATAAGGCGTAGATTTGCGCGAACCCTTGAAGCCCTGGCTACCGGCTGACGACCAGGCGATCGTATTGCCTTGGGCATCAGTGATCGTGATCATCGTATTGTTGAAAGTGGCGTTCACATGCGCCGTGCCTGAAGTGATGTTCTTGCGTTCGCGCCGACGCAGGCGCGGCGCCGGTGTCGCCGTTCTGGCCATTTATCTCTTCCGCAGTTGCCGTTTGGGCTGCGAGGTCTACTTCTTCTTACCGGCGATAGGGCGGGCCGGCCCTTTGCGTGTCCGCGCGTTCGTATGCGTGCGTTGGCCGCGCACTGGAAGCCCCTTGCGGTGGCGCAGTCCGCGATAGCAACCCAGATCCATCAGCCGCTTGATGTTCATCGCGACTTGCCGCCGCAGGTCGCCCTCAACCGTGTAGTCACGATCGATAATCTCGCGAACGCGCAAGACGTCGTCGTCGCTCAGTTCATGCACGCGCCGCTCGGGCGGAATGCCGATCCTGTTACAAATCTCGAGGGCCTTGGTCCGGCCGATCCCGTGGATGTAAGTGAGTCCGATTGGGACTCGCTTTTGGTTGGGAATATTAACGCCCGCGATGCGCGCCACCTGCGCTTCTCCTCAAAGAATGACAAAATGGGGGTGGGTCCCGCTCCTCGCAAGGGCGCGCATTATAGGGGTCAAATCTTGCACGTCAATCCGCTTGCGGCCGCTACCGCCGCATACTCCACCTCGCGGTTGACTGGTTATTCGACAGCGAGCCTGGGAAGGCCGGCGAGCGCAACACGCAGCTCTTCCTCATCGTAAGCGTGGTCTCCAAGCCTGCCGGCTTGGTAGTCGATATAGGCCTGCATATCGAAATGGCCGTGGCCGCACAGGTTGAACAAGATCGTGCGCCCAATGCCCTCGACTTTGCACCGCAATGCCTCGTCGATCGTGCAGCAGACCGCATGGTTGGCCTCGGGAGCCGCCAGGACGCCCTCGGTGCGGGCGAACTGAATACCTGCCTCAAAGCAGCTGTTCTGCGTCAGCGCACGGGATTCGATGAGTCCAAGCTCCTGCAACAGACTTACCAGCGGCGCCATGCCATGGTAGCGCAGCCCGCCTGCATGGAAGCCGGGCGGCACGAAGGTCGAGCCCAAGGTGTGCATTTTAACGAGCGGTGTCAGATGCCCAGTGTCGCCGAAATCGTAGGCATATTTGCCGCGCGTCAGGCTCGGGCAGGCGGCCGGTTCGCAGGCGATCACTCGAGGCTTCGGGCCGCCGCGCAGCCCGGCGCCAATAAACGGGAAGGCAATACCGGCGAAGTTACTGCCACCACCCGTGCAACCCACGATGATGTCGGGGTAGTCGTCTGCCACCTCGAGCTGCACCATCGCCTCTTGGCCGATGACAGTCTGGTGCAACAGGACGTGGTTGAGGACGCTGCCTAACGAATATTTCGTATCGGCGTGGTGCGCTGCCACTTCAACCGCTTCGCTGATGGCGATACCCAAGC
>Ga0310913_10001374_pt1 | contig 12470 bp, 11 predicted proteins | sample GREbulkMGOX082_FD_203447 | JGI IMG/M metagenome (GOLD analysis project Ga0310913, IMG submission 203447) | Lab enrichment of tropical soil microbial communities from Luquillo Experimental Forest, Puerto Rico - GRE.bulkMG.OX082 | ecosystem: Environmental > Terrestrial > Soil > Tropical forest >...
CGAAGGCCCGGTCGCAATTTTCGATGCCGCTGTATCGATAGTCGGCCGAGCCGCTTCCGGAAGCGGCAATTTGATCTCGCAGGTCAGGCCGTCCGTGCGGTAATCGACGGATGCTTCGCCGCCGTGGGCGCGCACGGTTTGCTCGATCAGCGTGCGGCCGAATCCGTGCGCGCTCGGAGCGCTGACCTTTGGACCATTGCTCTCCTTCCACGACAGCAGCAAGCTGCAGCCGCCGTTCGTTCGTACTTGCCAGGTGACCGATAGCCGCCCCGTTGGCACGGACAGCGCGCCATGTTTGCGCGCGTTGGTGGCGAGCTCGTGCAGGACCAGCGCCAAATGCACCGCCGCTTGCGCATCGAGCACGAGCAGCGGCCCCGAGTACGAGATCCGGTCGTCGTTGGGGGCGCCGATCAAGACCTGTTCGCTCACGAGCTCCATCACGTCCGCGCCCTGCATCTTGCTCCTAGTGAGGAGCGTGTGAGCCTTTGCCAGCGCCTGAATACGGCCGGTGAAGCTCGAGACAAAATCGGTTGGGCTCTTGGCACGAACCAGCGACTGGTTTGCGATCGCCTGCACCGTCGCGAGCGTGTTCTTGACGCGATGCGCAAGCTCGTCGGTCAGGACGCGCTGCAATTTCTCAGCCCGCTTGCGGTCGGTGATGTCGCGGCCGACCTTCGATGCGCCGACCACCTTTCCCGATCGGTCGCGCAGCGGAGATACGGTCAGCGATACGTCGACGCGGCGGCCATCCTTGGCAACGCGCACGGTCTCGTAATGCTCGATGCGTTCGCCTCGTTGCAGCCGCGCGAGGATCTCCCTCTCTTCGCCGTGCAATTCGGGCGGAATGATCCGCAGGATCGAGTCGCCGATCATCTCGTTCGCGTCGTAACCGAAGATGCGCGTCGCGCTCGCATTCCACGAGGTGATGCGGCCTTCGAGGGTTTTGCTGATGATCGCGTCGTCCGACGAAACGACGATGGCCGCCAGTCGCGCCGATTCCATGTCCGCGTCGTGCCGCTCGGTGACGTCCATCAGCAGGTTGATGGCGCCCACGAGCCGCCCAGAGGGGTCGCGCAACGGCGTCGGATAGGGACGAAACCGCACGCGCGTGCCATCGGGCCTTTCGACGATGGCCTCCACGTCCCGCACCTCCCGACCCTCCTTGAGGGCGATCGCCATCGGGCACTCGTTGTGGGGCAGCGGCCGGCCGTTAGACCAATACAGGCGCCATGAGCCGCACCATTGACTGCTTCCGAGCTCGGGATGGTGGCCCCACAGCTCGGCTGCGGCGCGGTTATAAAAGGTAATGCGGCCCTCGGCGTCGGTGGTGTAGACCGCGACCGGCAGCGCCTCGAGCAACTCAGTCCCTGTGATCATCGCGGATTCCCTCACGAATTTTGCCAGCTCGACCGGTCGCTATTGCTGCCGCACCGGACCAAAACGTGCCCCTGTAAATAAGGTTCCGGCCCAAGCGGCAGTGGCGCGAAGGCGTCCACACAAAGTGTGATGTGCACTGCAATAGATAGGATTGTGCAGCGCACCAACCCGCGCGAGTATCTTCAGGCGTCTGCCCGCGCCGGGGGTGTTGCGGCTCGCGAATGCGGCTCTGATGCACACAATTGCTCGATGGCGCCAGCGGCGCGCCGAGCGACATAACTTCGGCGCTTGTAACTTCGGCGTTTGTAGGCGGGGCGACGAAGTCCGCGAGTTTCACGCGGCAGTCGTCGGATCGATCATCTTCTTCACTTCAGTGATCTTGGTCGCCGGAAAGCCGCTGATCTCGGCGTGTTTGCGGATGATGGCCTCGTCCTTGGCGAGATAGACACAAAAGGTCTTGTTGTCGGCGACGTAGCTCTCGACCCACTGAATGTCAGGACCGAGTTGATGCAGCACCTCGTTCGACTTTGCCGCCGCCCCTCGCAGCTGTTCGCGCTCGAATGTGCCGACCTTAGGAATATCCCGTTCGATGATGAACTTGCGTAACGCCATCGCTCTCCTCCTTTTTTGGGGAATGTGTTGCCCTCGTAAGGGCAGCTTGAGCCTTGCTGAAATTCGCGAGTCTGCGCGGTGGCCGCCAGGCAAGATCACGACCAAGGCGTTATCTAGGTCAGAACCGAGATCGGCGCAACATTCGCCCACGTCTTGCCGATGTCAGAGTTTGGCTCGAGGTCGATCGCCGCGTGCGGACTTTCCGAGTGCAATAACCCTGCAACCCGAGCCGGTCACGACAATTCTGCTTTCAGCACCGCGAACAGCTTCTCGGCATCCTCGTCCGTGTTCCACACATGCGGGGTCACGCGCATGGCATGTCCGCGCACGGAGACATAGACGTTGGCGGCGGCGAGACGCTTCGGCAGATCCGACGGCACGCCGCCGCGAAAGCGCAGTCCGAGATAGTGACCCGCGCGGCGGTGGGGCGGCACGCTGGCGATGCCGAATTCGGCGCGCGCCCGCTCGGCGATGGCGCTCGTGCGCAGCCGCAGCGTCTCAGAGATGCGAGGCACCGTCCATTGCAAGATGAGCTTGAGCGAGGCTTCGGCCACCGGCATCAGCGCAAAGTTGCTGCGCTCCCCGACGTCGAAACGGCGCGCGCCGGGTTGAAAGTCATGGCTGTAGTTGACCAGGCCGGCGAAATCCTCGGAGTCCTCGCGCGCGATCCAATTGTGCTCGATGGGACGACCGCGTTGCCAGCGCGGCGCAACGTAGAGAAACCCGAGACTGTACGGCCCGAGCAGCCATTTGTAGCTGGCGACGCCGACAAAATCCGGATCGACGCGCTTCACGTCGAACGGCAGCGCGCCGACCGACTGGGTGGCATCTACGCAGAGGGCGGCGCCGACGCTGCGACACGCGGTTGCGATCGCCTCGAGGTCGATGAGCCCGCCGTCGGTCCAATGACACTGTGGCACGGCGACGATGCCGGTCGATGCATCGATGAAGGAGAGCAGCGCCGCCGTCCAATCGTCATCGCCGGGGCGCGGGACCGAGACAAAGGCGGCCCCGGTTCGCTCGGCCAGATCCATCCACGGATAAACGTTGGATGGAAATTGTTCCGACAGCGTCACGATGCGTTGCGTCTTTCGGATCGGAATGTTGTGCGCTGCCTGCGCCATGCCGTAGGACACCGCCGGAGCGAACGCGATGTCATCGGCGTTGGCATTGATGAGGTCCGCAAACAATTTTCGCACCGTCTCGCTCGTCGTAAAGAAATCCGCCGCTGCAATGGTCCACGGCTGGGCCTTGCGCCGCAGGCCGCGATCACCGGCGATCAGCGAAGCTTTCGGCAACGGCGATATGTAGGCGCAGTTCAAAAACGCGACGTCGTCCGGGATCTCGAAAAGATGACGTTGGCTCGCAAGTGCGAGTCCCGCGCTCGAGTCTGAATTGGCCATCGCGATCCGCCGTCGTTCTCACGTATCATGACGCGAGCCGAACGTAGCGGAAAAGCTCGGGCTGTCCTAATTCCGACATCCTTCGCTGCAAACTCCGACCCCGTGGGTTCTGACGATCCCACGTTTCGTCTCGACTTAAGCCCCGCCCTGGCGGGGCTTTTTGTGCGGGGATGCTCTCCCGCAAGATCGATGATTTTCCCAGTTAAGCCCGTCCAATCCGGCCGCCTTCTCTTCATTGAGATTGGTCGTGAGCAGCCGCCGTCCTGATCACGGGCAACGTGCAAGCCCAGATTCGAGTTCCTTGGATGACGGGAATCCCGAACATGTGGTTCGGCCTATTCCCGAGGGTGCCCGACGCGGCTTGCGTCTCGCGCACGCCGCGTCGAGTTAATAATGTCGCTTCGTTTCGCCGGATTTACGTAGCTTCGGCAACGATCAAGCTTGCGGCGCCGGCCAACGCCCTGCGGTCAAGCTTTTGCCATCCAGTCTGCCCAAGCCACTGACCGGCCTCCTCATCGCTGTATGCTTGGCCTTCGCCTGCAATGACCAGGAAACTCTCCCGACATAAGAGCGGCGGCGACCGGCTGAGTACGCGTGGGATCGGTCCATAGATCCGCGAGCAGAAGACGGGCGCCTGGCCGGACGTACGCTCGCATTTTCCGCATAAGCTCGATGTTGTGTGCGGTCGAGAACACATGGACGGTGTTCGCGACCATCAGGGCATCGTGACCTTCAGGCAGAGGGTCTTTAAAAACGTCTCCCTCCACGACCTCGATGCGCGTGCCTTAGGGCTCGCGGGCCAGCTCTCTTGGCTTGCGGCAACACCGCTGACCCGCGCCAACGGGAATGAGCGTCGAGCCGGGAACATATCCGCGCTAAAAGCGTTCTCTCGCTGTGGAATCCTAACCGGAGGAGGAAGCAACGCTGCTGCTTGGCGTTTCGGTTATTCCGTCGGGGAGGCGGATCATTCACATCACGCTGAAGAAGGGTGTGAGACCGCAGAGAAAATCCGGTAAGGCGAAACTAGAGAGATGACCGTGCTCGGAACCATTCTGCTGATTATCTTGATCCTGATTCTCATCGGCTCGCTGCCGACCTGGCCCTATAGCGCCGGCTGGGGCTACTATCCGTCCAGCGGCCTCGGGCTGGTCCTCATCATCGTTCTCATCCTCGTCCTCTTGGGCAGAATCTAAGGTTCTTCCGACGAGTCCTGGGCATCGGCTTTTTCTGGGCCCCACGAAGGCGGCGCGGAGTAACTCGCCTGCTTTGGTCAGCGGCCAAGCGGCTTCAATCGATTGCGAGGCCGGCGGCCCTGATCGGCGCGGCGTTTTTCGCGATCTCGCTCGCGACGAATTTTTGCAAATAGTCGGGTGAGCGGTGCTCCGGCGCGACGGTCACCGCCCCCACCTCCTTGAGTCGCTCCTGCACCGAAGGCGTGTCCATCGCCGCGACGGTGGCGTCATGGAGCTTCTCGATGATCGGCTCCGGCGTTCCCCTGGGGAAAAAGAAGCCGAACCAGGTCGAGGCCTCGAAGTTGAGCCCTTGCTCCTGCGCGCTGGCGAGCTCCGGCAGCATCGACGAGCGATCGCGCGAGAGGATCGCAATGGCCTTGACCAGTTTGCCTTCGATCTGCTGCTTGGCGGTCGCGCTTAGCGTGCAGAAGTAGTCGATGCGGCCGGCGATCAGATCCTGCATCGCCGGGCCTCCCCCGCGGTATGGAACGTGGGTGACGTTGATCCCGATCGCCGCGTTGAGCAGCATGCAGTCGAGATGGCCGGTGGACCCCGCTCCCGCCGAAGCCATTTGCATCCTCGACTGGTTCGCCTTCGCATAGGCGATGAACTCTTGCAGATTGTCGGCGGGGAAGTCCTTGCGCGCGACCAAGAGCGTAGGCTGATCCGCGATCAGCACTACCGGCGCGAGATCGGCAACGAAATTGTAGAGTGGATTTTTGTAAAGCGTCTGGTTGATGGCGTCGGCCCTGCTGCCGAGCACGAACTGATAGCCGTCCGGAGCCGCCTTCGCGACGCGCGCCGAACCCACCATTCCGCCGGCGCCGCCGACGTTCTCGATGATCACCTGCTGGCCCAGAACTTCGGAGAGACGCCGACCGACGATGCGCCCGAGCACGTCGGTGCCCCCGCCGGGCGCGAACGGGACCACCATGGTCAGCGGGCGCGTCGGCCAGCTCTGTGCGGCGGCCGGGCCGGCGCCGTCGAAGCGAAAACCGCACACGACCAAGGCGGCCAGCACGGCATATCTCGGACGCATGTATCGGCAAATTCTGGTTCCGGCTGCGAGATGAGCCTTCTGCCGCCGGCAATCGGCATGGCGCAATGACATCGGCGCAATCCGCCGCACCATGAGCGCCGCAGGTCAGCCCGCTTTGCGGCGCGCGCCCGATTTCTTGGCGCCCGCTCGCTGCGGCGCCTGCTTGCCCTCGATCGGCAGCAGCATTTCCCGCTGCCCTTCGATCCGCTTGCGGCCCTTCTTCGCCTGCGCCGGCGCCGCGCGCTCGGCTTGCACGCTGCGACGTAGCGCATCCATGAGATTGATGACGTTGCGAGGCGCGGCGACGTGCTCTTTGGTTTTCGGCGGCTTGAAGCCGGCCTGCTTCTTGCGCAGCAGCTCCACCAACGCCGTCTCGTAGTGGTCCTCGAACGCGGTCGGGTCGAAGTCACCGGCCTTCGTATCCAGAATGTGCTCGGCGAGCTTCAACATCTCACCCGGCACTTTGATGTCCTCGATGTCGCTGAAATATTCCTCCGGCTTGCGCACTTCGTAGGCGTAGCGCAGCGTCGTCCCCAGCATCCCCTTGCCACACGGCTCCAAGGCGATGACGTGCTCGCGCTTGGCGAGCACGATGCGGCCGAGCCCGACCATGCCCTTGTCGCGCATGGCGTCGCGGATGACCGCGAACGCTTCCTGCCCAACGCTGTCGGTCGGCGCGATGTAATAGGGGCTGTCGTAGAAGCGCTTGTCGATCTGCGCCGCGGGGACGAAGCTGTCGATGTCGATGGTGTGCCTGCTCTCCACCTGGATGGCCTCGAGCTCGTCATCGTCGACCTCGATGTAGACGCCCTTGTCGACTTCGTAGCCCCTGCCTTTGTCCTCGGCCGCGACGGGCTCGCGCGTCTCGTCATCGACCAATTGCTGGCGTAAGCGGTTGCCGGTCTTCTTGTTGATTTGCCGAAACGAGATGCGCTCCGACGACGACGCGGCGGGACTGAGCGCGATGGGGCACGAGACGAGCGAAAGCTTGAGATAGCCCTTCCAATATGCACGCGGCGCCACGGCAATACTCCTACAAACTGCGACTGCGCTTAAGTTAACAATTTTTCCGCGCCTCTTGGAGTCCTGCTTTTGTTCTCGCATCCCCGATATAGCGTGCGTGCGGTGCGCGCGGGCTAGCAATTGAGGCGGCGAAAGCGCGGCGCTTGCGCCAGCTATTGACGCGGTTAAAAAAATCGTAACGCGGCTGGCCGCCGAAGCTGGTGTGCTCACCGGTCCAACGCCGTTCGGCAAGACCTTTCATCGATCGGGATTGCGCGGCGGTCGCGCAGCGCATGCGCTGGTGATTGAGCGCATCGCAGCATCGCCACGGCATCGTGGTTCCCTCATGTGGAACGCGGCGTGGCGGATCCCGGCGAGCAGCGCGGCATCGATGGCAAGCGGTACAAAACGCCGGGTTTCCTTGGGTTAGAAGTTTTTCTCAACGCGCAACGCCAGCGCGCCTGATGCGTTGGGGCGGGAGGGTAATAAGAAGGAGGAAGTCATGAGGAACCTGTTATTGGCCGTGGCAACCGGCGCCTTGCTCGTTGCGGCGGTCCCGGCCTCGGCTCAGGTCTATATGGGCGCGAACCCCGGAGGGGCTGGCGTGCAGGTCGGCCCGTTCGGCTTCGGCGTCGGGCCGCGGTACGGGTACGATCGTTGGCGCGGTGATGAATACTATGCCTATGGCGCCGACTGTCCCCTCGTCAGGGAGCGCATCGTAACGTCGGACGGTCGGACGATCATCAGGACGCACCGCTCCTGCCGCTGACGCTAGTCAAGCGGAATAGCCAGCAGGCAAAAACGAGTGATCCCGGAAAACCTCCGGGACCACTTGTTGCGTGAAAGCAAAACGCGCGGTGATCGCCGCGCGTTTTTACCTTCTGCATCGAAGCGACCGCGTTCCGCGCGCTTTCGCACATCTTCTTAGCAAGCCCTTCGCAGAGATGACGAGATCGGTTCGTGCGCTCGTCTGCGCGCGCGATAGTCGCTCACTGCTAAGCAGACGATCTTTCGCCGGGGTAAGGGACGACGTTCAAACTGGCCGACCAAAGACAGTCCGACCAGCTCTTGCGCTTGCGGACTTCGGCTCGAAGCCAGGCGCGATAGTGATCAACGCACGTCTGCGAACAGAAGCTCTTGAACGCTCGACGATGCCGTACCAGCCCGAACTTGCCGTGGCAGTAAGCGCAATGATTTTTCATAGCTTTCTCCCCCGAGCGCCACCCCGGTTGAACCGACCGGCTGAGGATCACGCCCTCAGTGCACTGCGGCATCGAGCTATTGCAATGCACAATTAGTATTACATCTATCAATTGAGAATTCGTTTGTCGTCCCCCCAATGCGCCCAAGGCCTTGAGTTCATGCCGATTTTTGGCTCGACGCCATTCGCGTCGAAGCGGCCGAGCGGCGGCTCTATTTCGGGGTTTGTCATCCCGCAATGAGCGGCGAGGACACTGCCCGCGTTGCCATGGGCCGCCGGCCGGGTTGGGCCAGGAAATCGCCGCCGGAATTCCGCGCGCCAAATTCGTTCCTCTGGACAGCCGCAATCACATCTTTCTCGCGGATGAACCCGCTACGCGGGTTTTCTTCGACGCAGTGACGTCGTTTCTAGGCGATCGGCCGTTCAAGGGAGCGCTACCTGGGACGACAACGTTCAGGGAGCGAGCACAGCGGGGCATTGCGGAACTCGAACGAAATTGGCTCATCAAGACGGTTGCGATCCTCGCCGCGCTGGCAGGCGCCATGATTTCGTTTCTGCAACTTTTTCGTTTGCTTCGTCAGTGACACGCAATCCGCAATATCGGCCGTTGGCGTTGCATCGGCGACCTGCGCCCAACTGCAAAATGCGCAAGTAAGGGGGCAGACTCGCGCAAGCGGATGAATATCGGCGCGGCTCTATTGCGCCTTGATGCCCGCCTCGCCAATGACTTTCCCCCATTTCGCTATTTCCGTCCGGAACCGGGCGGCGCATTCCGCGGGCGTGCTGGCGACCGGCTCGTAGCCAAGGGTGGCCAGCCGTTCCTTCATGTCAGGCCCCGCGATGGCTTGTGCAATCCCCCGCTGCAGCAGCGCGATGATCTCCTTGGGCGTTCCGGCCGGCACGAGGACGGCGAACCACGATTCGCCCGCAACGTCAGGATAACCGGCCTCCGTCATGGTGGGGACGTCGGGCAGCGCCGGCGACCGCGTCTTGGTCGAGACCGCGAGCGCCCGCAGCTTCCCGTCTTTGACCAGCGGCACGGCCGGAGCCGTCGAGCCGAAGGAAATCGGCGTGTGGCCCGCGACCGCCGAGGCGATCGCCGGGCCGCCGCCGTTGAATGGTACGTGTACGAGATCGAGGCCGAGCGACAGGCGGAACAACTCGCCCACGAGATGGGGCGGCGTGCCTACCCCGGGCGAGGAGTAGCTGTATTTGCCGGGATGGGCTTTGATGAGGGCAACGAGGTCGCGCACCGTGTGCACCGGCAGCGTCGGGTTGACAGTGAGCACCGCAGGTGCGGTTACCGCCAGCGTGACCGGGTCGAAATCCTTGGTGGGATCGTAGGGCACTCGCTGATAGAGCGCGGGATTGACGACGTGGTTGGCGCCGTTGACGAGGAGAGTGTAGCCGTCGGCGGCCGACTGCGCCGCCCGGCCCGCTCCGATATTGCCGCCCGCACCGGCGATGTTCTCGACGTAGAACTGCGCGCCCATTTGCTCGGACAGCTTTTGAGCCATGAGGCGCGCGAACACATCGGTCGGACCGCCGGGCGCGAATGGAACGATCACGCGCACCGGTCGCGCGGGATAGGTTTGCGCCGCACCGATGCGCGGAACGGCCGCGAGCGCGGCAGCGCCGGCAGCCAAGCACAGAAATTGGCGGCGGGGAAATGTCATGTGATGCCTGTTCGAAGGTTTTACCAATATCCGCCGAGCCAGCAAAGTCAGGGAATAGAGGAGCCGGGCTGAGCGCTGTCGTCCACCGGCGCGGCAGCCAAGCGCGATCGGACATCCGCCACTGGGACGCTCATGCTGCTCTCTGGCTTCACGTTCTTAAGGCTCAACGCGTTCCGCGCGCAGCCCCACTGCTGGCGCGGCATGGCAGTGGTGGACTTTGGCAAGTCGACGTGATACGTCGACTTGGTCAATCGAACGCTCGCCATCCCGGCGACGCGATCACTTGCACGGACCTTTGTTCTCCCCATCGCTTTGGTGAAGCAGCGCCTGAGCGCGTAGCCCGAAATGGTTGATGTTGGTCAATTTCTCGGGCTGCGCACGGCAAAGCGGGCGAGCCCATCGGCGCCAGCGGCAGGCCAGCTCGGCATTTTCGCCGGCGAGTCTGAGCCGATTCCTCAACACGCCGTTCGTTTCAGCGCCTGGCAGATCGCCGCGTTATTCATGACGCTGGCGGCCATCGCCTCGATCCCGATCCTGCTTTATCCCTGGCCACCGCTGTCCGACTACATCAACCACCTCGCGCGTATGCACGTGATCGCCAGTATCGGCAGCGACCCCAATCTGGCGCTTTTTTACCAGGTCGAATGGCAGGTCATTCCGAACCTGATGATGGATCTGATCGTTCCGATCCTGCAGCGGGTCATGAACGTCTATCTCGCCGGACAGGTCTACACCATCATGAGTTTCGTGCTGATCCTGTCGGGCACGCTCGCGCTCAACCGTCAGCTCTATCGCCATTGGTCGGTGCTGCCGCTGATCGCCTTCCCCCTGCTCTACAACAACGTCTTCCTCGTGGGCACGATGAACTATTTGTTCGGCATCGGGCTCTCGCTCTGGGCGCTCGCGACCTGGGTGGCGTTGCGCGAGCGCGCCATCGTTTTGCGTCTTGCCGTATCAAGTTTGTTCGTATTGGCGCTGTTCTTCTGTCATCTGTTCGCCGTCGGGGTCTACGGGCTCGGCCTGTTCGCATTCGAACTGCAAAGGCTGCTAGCTCTACGCGCACGCAAGCCGCTCGGGTTGACGTCCGAGCATCCGGCACCGCGGCAGTTGCCCGCCTGGGTTGATTTTGTCGCCAGCGGAATCCCGTTCCTTCCGGTGGTGCCGCTGCTGCTGATGAGCCCGACCTGGACCTTGCGCTGGGATTTCACCTGGGAGTTCAACGGCAAGCTCAACGGTCTCCTCTTCGTCATCGAGGTCTATTCCCCCTCCGCGACGTTCTTCCTGGCGACGATCGTCGCAATCGCCGCGCTCTTCGCCATACGCCACCGTGCCTTGCGATTCCATCCGTTCGGCTGGGTGCTGCTGGCGGTCGGCGGCGTGACTTATTTGGCGCTGCCTCGCGTCCTGTTCGACACCTACATGGCGGATCAGCGCTTGCCGATTGCACTGGCGTTCATGATCATCGCCTGCGCGCATCTCGATCTGCGCGACGAATTCGTGCGCCGCGGCTTCGCGACGGTGCTCGTTCTGCTGCTGGCCGTGCGCGCATTCGAGGTGCAGGGCGTGTGGCGCGAGCTCTCGCGCGGGACCGCCTCGTTCCGCGACTCGGTCCGCCAAATCGAGCGTGGATCCAAGGTGCTGGTCGCGTATGCGGATCCCGACAACGGCGACAACGCACGTGAGCTCTGGCTCACGCATGCCGCCTGTCTGGCAATCATCGAGCGCTCCGCCTTGGTCACGACCGCCTTCACCGTGCTCGGCAAGCAAGTCATGCATGTGCGCCGCAATTATCGCGACCGCGTCGATACCGAAGACGGAACGCCGCCGTCCATCCGGCAGCTGCTGTCATCTGCGGAACCGACGGATTGGGACGACCCACCATATTGGGCGCGGTGGACCACGGACTACGATTACCTCTATATCTTGTTCACGGACCGCGACTACGCCAATCCGGATCCGACGCGGCTCACCCCGGTTTTCGCCGGCAACAGGTTCGTGCTCTATCAGATCAACGGGCCGCAAATGGCGGGCACGTCCAAATCTCAGGACTGAGCTCGCGCTCGATTAGCGCCCGCCGGAACGTCAGGACCCCAGACGTGCGGCTGCGCGCTTCGGCACGAGGCGCAGTCTCGGGCTAACTATTGGTCGCCTCACCACCACCAGCGACCGTACAGACCGCCGCCATACAAGCCGCCGCCGCCATACAAGCCGTCGGACCAACCTCCGTAGCCGTAGTAGCTAGGTGCATAGCTGTAATAACTTGGTCCGTTGCTGTAATAGCTGGGTCCATAGCCGTAATCGGCCTGCGGGCGATAGACGTAGTTCGGCCGCCACCGGCAGCGAGACCGATTGCACACGTAGCGCACGCTTTGGCTCAGCGCGAGATCGCTCGCCGCGGCGGCGAGATTGGTGATGGGCATCGCCGATGCCGACGCCGACATGACGCCGCAGAGCGCCGCGCCAGCGACCAAACCGATCGAGAGAGCTTTCACAGTACACCTCTCTATTGCTGCTGCATGTGGTGAAGCAAGCGCCAAGGTCCCAGAGCGTGCGCCTCTCCAGCCTGCCCGCCAAGGTCGGGGCAGCGTGACCGCGGCTAACCCCTTGAATTGGTTGGCAGCTATTGCTCGGCCTTGGCGCGCGATGAAATTGAACCGAAGAGATCGTTCGCGCGACTAAGAGAGGTAGGATGGGAGGCTGGTTATGAGTGAACGTCGAATTACCCAACTATTCGGGCTCATCTTGGGTGCCTTAGTCACCTGTACGCTGGTCCTGAACGCCTTCGCGTTCTAGCACCGTACAAGGCAGACGCCGGCCGCCCGCCGTTTTTCAAGCATTTACCTCCTATGGTGCGATGCACCCGGCCTTCTGACCCGACCTGAGGCCCATCGAACAGCGCCCCCTCACTCCCGCAGCCGGCGGCTGTGA
>Ga0310913_10001378_pt1 | contig 12447 bp, 8 predicted proteins | sample GREbulkMGOX082_FD_203447 | JGI IMG/M metagenome (GOLD analysis project Ga0310913, IMG submission 203447) | Lab enrichment of tropical soil microbial communities from Luquillo Experimental Forest, Puerto Rico - GRE.bulkMG.OX082 | ecosystem: Environmental > Terrestrial > Soil > Tropical forest >...
CAGGCCGTCGCGCTCGACCGCGTTGCGGATCTCGAGTTGCATGACGGGAACGCCCGACAGTTCGAAGTTCAGGCCGGTGTTGCCCAGATCCTCCTTCATCAGCTTGCGGATATCCCCGACAACCTTGCCGAGCTTGCTGGAGGCGACCACCTCCGGTTCGAGGGAGAGCACGATCAGCGCCAGGGTGCCGTCCTCCGACAGCAGCTTGCCGCGGATGATCTCGTTGCTCTTCACCGTCTCGATGAACTTGTCGTAGTCGGCGCCCTCCGGCAGTTCGGCCGGGAACAGCGCGGCCGGCAGCTTGCCGGGAGCCGGCGCCTGGCGCGCCGAGAACAGCGAGACCAGACCGCGGGTACCCTCGACGAGTTGCAGGTCTGTGACGAAATCGCGCAGCTTCTCGAGATTGTCGCGCTCCAGAAGGGTCTTGCCTTCGACCACGACCAGCACGTCGAATTCCTCGGCCGGGAACTTCTTCGTGACCTCTTCGTACTGCTTGAATTCCTTGGTGTTCGAGCGGAACAGTTGCGAGAGCGAATCGTCGATCTTGATCCGGTCGATGCCGAAGATGGCCCCGATGATCAGGCCGACCAGGATGATGCAGGACAGGATCGGCGCTTTCATCGGGATCAGGCCGAGCCGCTCGATGCCGAAGGCGATGCTCTTGGCTGGCGGCGCCTCGACCATCTCGACATGAATTTCATTGTCGCGGGTTTTTTCGAGCATACCTTGTCCAGTTCTCGCGTCGGCTTCTAACGGTATCGCTTAGGTTCGAAGGGTGCGAATGGGCCGCTATCGACCCCATTTGAACAGCGCTAACCCTTGAAAACATACGGAAAATTGCATCAGGGGTTTAGCAGGTCTGAAGTGGCCCCCGCAAGCACGGCTACCCCCCTCACTTGCCGCTCTTCAACAGTTTCCCGCCTTCAAAGCGGCGGATTTTTCACTTGGGGCGGGAATCATCGGCGATCGGCCGCGCTGTTCCCTCGCCGCTTTCATCCTTCAATGCGACGCCGGTTTTTTTCCGCGCGAGGCCCTCGCGGACCAACCAGGCAATCTTGAAGGCCGCCTCGTCATAGGCGAGTCCCGCACGATGAATATTCGACACGCAGTTCCGCTCGGCGTCGGTGCGGCCGATTTCGGGCGCAAAGGTCAGATAGGCGCCGAGACTGTCGGGCGCGGACAGACCCGGGCGCTCGCCGATCAACACCGCGACCATGCTTGCCTTCAGCAGGGCGCCGATCTCGTCGCCCAGCGCGACCCGCGCGCCGGAGGCTACGACCACGTCGCCGAGGTCCAGCCCCGCATCAGCCAGTTGTCGCAGCAGCTTGCGCATCAGCGCGACCGCGTGAGCATGCACGGCTGCCGGCGAAAGACCATCGCCGATCACGATCGCAAGCCGGCCTGACGACGACGCCTCGCGTTCTGCCAGAAGCCGCGCGGAAGGCTGGTCGAGCCTGCGCCCAAGATCGGGGCGCTTGAGATAATCCTGCCGGTCGCAGGCACGGCTTGCCACGTGAAGCGGGCGAAGGCCGAGATCGGTCAGGCCAGCGACAAGCGCCGGCACATCGAAGACGGCGTGCACTGCGTCGCGGGCGCGCGCGTGGTCGAGGGTGAAATCAAGCAGCGCCCGCGTCGGCAGGCTGGCCCCTGAGCGGCCAAGCGCGACGCGTGCCGGCGTGAACGACCTCAGATCGGTCACTGATGAACGCGTCGGCGCCCGCGGCAGGCTCACTGGCACCTCACTCGGCCGGGACCTGCGCCCCGCGCAACCTGATCGAATAGTTCGAGGCGTTCTGCCTGCCGCCCGAGGCCTCGCGCGCGAATGAGATCAGGTGATGGGCAAGAATCGACGCGCCCAACAGGCTTTCGATATCGCCTCGCCGCAGGCATCTCAGCGCGAACTTCCAAAACACCTTCCTGTAGTCGCCGTGCACGCCGATCTTCCAGATGACGTTGCGAAGCATGACGAGGCCGCGTTTGACATTGGCCCAGTTCAATTGCTCGCGGGTGACGGGCGGCTTCACGCGGTTGCAATAGGTGAAGTCGACCTGGTGCTGATAGCGCTCGTAAACCTTCTCCGGCGAATAGGCGATTTGCATGCATCGCCGCCATGATGCGATGACGTGATCGTAAGGCAGCAGGAACTCGACGTTGGAATCGCGGTTTTCGTCGTGATTGAGCCGGTTCTCGCGCTCCAGCCGGTCCCAAAGTGGTGTCTTGGGCAACGCCTGAAGCAGATTGATCGTCAGCATCGGGATCTGGGACTGCTCGACGAACTCCAGCAGCGCATTGCCGGTGTCGGGCTTGTCGGTGTCGAGGCCCATGATGATGCCGGAGACAACCTCCATGCCGTAGTCGTTGATGGTGCGCACGCCCTCCAAAATCGGGACCATCATGTTGTGGTCCTTCTGCATTGCGATCAGCGCGTCGGGGTCAGGAGTCTCGATGCCGCAGAAGATCGTGATGAAGTAGGCATCGCGCATCTTCTCGAGGATTTCCGGACGCTTGGCGATATTGAGCGTCGCCTCACAGGCAAGCCGCGTCGGGTAGTTGTTCTTCTTTTGCCATTCGACGAGGTGCGGCAGCAATTCCAGGGCGGCCTTGCGGTTGCCGATGAAATTGTCGTCGACGAAATAGACCGTGTTGGTGTGTCCACCCTCGCGCAGCTTGTCGAGTTCGGCAATGACCTGCTTGGGCGTCTTGAGGCGCGGATTGCGTCCGTAGAGCCCGGGGATGTCGCAGAACTCGCACTGATAGGGACAGCCGCTCGAATACTGGATGTTGGCGAGGAAATATTTGTTCAGTTCGGCAAGTTCGTAGGCGGGGACCGGAAACTCGGTCATCGGCAAGCGATCGTCGGTCTTCAGCACCACTTGGGCAGCCGGGCGCGAGCGGTCGCGCGCCAATCGCGCAATCAGTTCGTCGGTGGCGTCACCGAGTTCCCCCATGTGCAGATAATCGAAGGCGGGATAATAGTCCGGGCAAGCCGAGACCGAGGGACCGCCGAGCGCGACAGGCAGGTCGTAGGCATGCGCGCGATGGCAGATGTCGTTCATCTGCTTGCGCTGGATGTGCATGCCGCTGACGAAGACCACTTCCGCCCATTCGAAATCTTCTCGGGTCGCGGCGCGTATATTTTCGTCGACGAAGCGGACCGGCCAGCTTTTCGGCAGATAGGCCGCGATCAGCAACAGGCCCTGCGGCGGCATCAAGGCCTGAACGCCGTCCGTCAGCGGATAGGCGTATTCCCAGGTTGCGAAAGCGGACGTATAGCGCGGGAATACCATCAGGATGCGGCGTACCGCTTCAATACCTTTAGCGTTCATGGACTTTCTCAAGCCCCCTTTGGCTCATGCCCAGCCCACACCAACATGCGTCTAAAACCAAACCAGATCAATAAGTTCCCAGTGGTTCTAGATCCCGTTCGCAAACCAGGATGGCGCGAACATCGCAATCGGGACACCAAAAATCCCTCAACATTGTGACGAGCCCAACGTTTGTGGCGCCGGATCGGTTGCAGCGGTCCGGACATCCGCGATCAAACGGGACGCGAAATCGGGCAGAAGCCCCGCATTTCCAGCAAGGCGGAAGCCTGCGTCGGCCAGTCCCGTACGCACGAGCCAATCATCGAACTCCGGCGCCCGCCGCAATCCGAAGAGGTCGCGGACGTAGAGCGCGTCGTGGAAGGAGGTCGATTGATAGTTCAACATCACGTCGTCAGCGCCAGGCACCCCCATGATAAAGGTGACGCCGGCCGCGGCGAGCAGCGTCAACAGGTTGTCCATGTCATCCTGGTCGGCCTCGGCATGATTTGTGTAGCAGACGTCGACGCCGAGCGGCAGGCCGAGCAGCTTCCCGCAGAAATGGTCCTCCAGCCCGGCGCGGATGATCTGCTTGCCGTCGTAGAGGTATTCCGGGCCGATGAAGCCGACCACACTGTTGACGAGCAGGGGATCGAACGCACGCGCCACCGCGTAGGCGCGCGCCTCGCAAGTCTGCTGGTCGACGCCATGGTGCGCGTTGGCCGAGAGCGCCGAGCCCTGCCCGGTCTCGAAATACATGACATTCTCGCCGACGGTCCCGCGCCGGAGCGACTGTCCCGTGGCCCGCGCCTCGCGCAGGACGGCAAGATCGATGCCGAAACTGCGGTTGGCGGCCTCGGTGCCCGCAACCGATTGAAACACCAGGTCGACGGGCGCGCCCTCGCCGATCAGTTTCAGCGTCGTCGTCACATGGGTCAACACGCAGCCCTGGGCCGGAATGTTCAGGCGCGCGATGATGTGGTCGAGCAGGCGCAAGAGCTCGCCGATCGTCGCCGGATCGTCGCTTGCCGGATTGATGCCGATACAGGCATCGCCCGAGCCCAGCAGAATGCCGTCGAGGATCGAGGCCGTGATTCCCTTGGCATCGTCGAAGGGATGATTGGGCTGCAGCCGCGCACTCATGGTCCCCCGCAGCCCGATCGTGTTGCGGAAAGCCGTGACCACCTCGCATTTCCTTGCAGCCAGGATGAGGTCCTGATTGCGCATCAGCTTTGAGACCGCAGCCGCCATTTCCGCGGTGATGCCGGACGACAGCCGCTTCAAGGCTTGCGTGGTTGCGGCATCCGACAGCAGGAAGTCGCGGAAGCCGCCCACCGTGAGATGCGCGATCGGGGCAAAGGCCCGCGCATCATGGCCGTCGATGATCAGACGAGTGACCTCGTCGTCGTCATAGGGAATCACGGTCTCCTGCAGGAATTGCGCGAGCGGAACATCTGCGAGCGCCATTCGCGCCGCGATCATCTGCTCGGCGCTGTCGGCCGCAATCCCGGCCAGGCGGTCGCCGGAACGCAAGGGCGTCGCCTTGGCGAGCAGGTCGCGGAGGTCATCGAACGCGTAAGAGGTGGCATCGATCGTGTGGCGATAGACCATGGCAGCTCAGGACCGGCTTCGTGAGGCGTTCCGGCGGCGCGATTCACGGGACGCGACCACCCTAGCTGAGCACCTCGCGGACGCCAAAATTGGCATTCCCGGCACTTCTACCCCTTTCCTCCGGCGCCCGTTTGAAGCCGCAGCTTCGCTGCAACCGGTTGATTCTGATAAGAAATTATTGAGTAACGGCAAAGTTTATCAATTAAGACTTTGATCATGAAGGTTTTGCATAATTTTTAGACGGCGCAGTTCCGATCCCGGCGGGAGAGCCAGTGCGCCTGAAACCGCAGGACCTCACAGGCAGTCTCTATTATTATGGCTATTGCATCCCGATTCTCGCTCGCGGCAAGGCTCTATTCGATCTTCATACTATTCGCGATCCTGACCGCAGCCATCACCGTCTTGAGCGACTACAACAGCCGTCAAGGCGCCGAGCTCACCGACGCCATCGAGAAGGCCAATATGGCCGCACTCAATGTCGAGCGCGTCAACTCGCTGGTCTACGCGGTGGTGATGGAATCCCGCGGCATCTACATGTCCACCGAGCCTGAGGTGGTAAAAAAATATGGCGAAGGTCTGCTCAAGTTCACTGGCAACATCCTCGCCGTCGTGAATCGATGGGAGTCCATCGTTCAGGCTGACGACGCCGAGCAGTTCGCTGCATTCAGGAAGCGCATCGAGCAGTTCGTCGACTTCCGCAAAGAGCTTGTGCGTCGTGCCAACGAGATCAGCCCGGCGGCCGGCCGCGAATGGGGTGACAACGATGCCAACCGCTCCGTGCGCTCCGCGCTCAACAAGGATCTCGAGACGCTGTCGAAGGTCTATGTCGAACGCGGCAAGCAAATCGCCGAACGGGCCAAACTCAACCGCCAGCTTTCCTTTGTGCTGACCTGTCTCGGCGGCGTCGCGCTGCTGTTGGTCGTGTTCGGCGTCGCCATCATCGGCCGCTCGATCGCCCGTCCGCTCTCGGTCATCACCTCGACCATCAAGCAAGTCGCCGACGGCGCCGAAAATGTCGTAGTGCCCCATACCGATCGCGCCGACGAGATCGGGGCGCTGGCCCGCGCCATCCGGATCTTCCAGGAGGCGATGGAGCGCAACCGCAAGCTCAATTCGCAGGTTTCGGCGGATTCGAAAGCCCGCGAAGAGCGTAGTCGGCACATCGAGGCCTCCGTCGAAGCGTTCCGGCAGGCGATCGGCGCCGTCCTGCGCGCCGTCAACGACAATGCGCTGGCCATGCGCAACGCCGCGCAGACCATCTCCCGCGTCACGTCCGACGCCAACGAGCGCGCGGTCGCAGCCGCCGGCGCGACCACACAGGCCTCCGGCAACGTCTCGGCGGTCGCGGGCGCCACGGAGGAGCTCTCGACGTCGGTGCAGGAAATCGGGCGACAGGTCCGGCAATCCGCCGGTGCGGTCGAGCGGACCGGCCAGCGCACCGAAAAGTCGATCGCCGAAATCGAGAGCCTCGCCGCCGCGACGCAGCGGATCGACGGCGTGCTGCAATTGATCCAGGCGATCGCCGAGCAGACCAATCTTTTGGCGCTGAACGCCACCATCGAAGCCGCGCGCGCCGGCGATGCGGGCCGTGGCTTCGCCGTGGTCGCCCATGAAGTGAAGGCGCTGGCGGGGCAGACCGCGAAGGCGACCGACGAAATCGGGCAGAACGTCAGCTTGATCCAATCTTCGACCAGGAATGCGGTCGATGCCGTGCGCGAGATCGGCGAGGCGGTGCGCGAGATCAACAAGATCACCTCGGCCATCGCCGGCGCGATCGGCCAGCAGGACTCCGCGACCCGCGAAATCTCCACCAACGCGCAATCGGCGGCAGAAGGCAACGAGACGCTGGTGTCAAACATCGCTTCGCTGCGCGACGCGATCGGCGAAACCGACACGGCCGCAGCCTCGGTGCTGACGGCCTCGGGCGAGTTGACGGCCACGGCAGAGACGCTGTCACGCGAGGTGGAAAAGTTCTTCCAGAACCTGCGCGCCAGCCCGGCCGAAAGCCGCAAGGCGGCGTGACACTTTCGCTTGCCTTCAGATCACCGCCGATTTGGATCGCCGAGTTCGCCCGGCTCGGGCGGCCCGATCATCTCCTGGAGCCGCTTGTTGAACTCGGCGTCCGACATCGGCGCAGCCGGCGCGCGCGAGGCGTCGGCGGCGGAATGCCCCATGTGGGTCAGTTGCGGAAAGAACAGGACGACCAGCAGCAGGAGCCACTGCGCCGCAAGATAAGGCGCGAGCGCACGCAGGAACGGACGGAAGGCAACGGGTTCCCTCAATACGCCACGCACCATCATCAGCGCATAGCCGAAAGGCGGCAGCAGGAAGCTCGATTGCAGGGTCAGGAGCACCAGCACCGAAACCCAGCGCGCATCCGCAACACGGATCAGGAGCGGCGGGATCACAATCGGCACGATCACGAAAATGATCTCGAAAGCGTCGAGCACGAAGGCGCAAAGCCCGATCACGGCAAGGACGCTGGCGACCGCGGCGATCTCGCCGCCCGGGATCGATGACACCATTCTGCCGACGATGTCGGCGGTGCCCAAAAGCCGCAACACCATCGTGAACGTCGTGGCCGCGAGCAGCAGGGAGAACAAGGCGCCGGTCAGCGCGATCGCGTCGTTCAACAGCTTGTTGAGCACCTCGCCGTGCAAGCGCCCGGTCACGAGGCCGGCGACGAGCAGCGCAAACGCGCCCATGGCGGCGGCTTCCACGGCGTAGAAATAACCGAGGCTGACGCCGCCGAGCAGTCCGACCAGCGAGACGAGCGCGATTGCGGCGAGCCATCCCTCGCCTTTGGTCAGCGGCTCGCGTTCCGGCAGTTTTGTTGCCGCACGCCCGACGAACCAGGATAGCGCAAGGCACATTGCCAAAAAGATCGCACCCGGCAGAAGCGCCGCATGAAAGATGTCCTGTGTATTGACGACGCGGTCGTTCCGTCCCGTCGCGGTGACCGCCATGGTGTGGGCCGACAGCATGGCGTCGCTCAGGAGAATGAGCACCAATGACGGCGGCACCAATACGCCGAGCGTGCTCGCAACCGCCACCATCGCCTGGCGGCTCGGCGCGGGGATGCCTTCGGCCGCAAGACGCGGCGCGACCACGCGGGACAGGCCCAGCACGCTGGCGCCGACCGAGCCGTTCATCGGACCGAGCAAGGCGCCGAGCACCATGCCGGACACCAGCGGAGCCGACGGTTTTCGCGGAAGCGCGGCATTGCTGGCACGATAGAGCGCATCCGCAACCGGAAGGCGGTCAAGCAACAGGCCCATGGTCACGTAGAGCGGCAGCGCCTGCAACAGGTCGTTCTCGAAGAGATTGACAAGCCGGCTTGGCAGGGCGCCGAGCGTCGAAATCTCGATGGTGCCGCTCACGATGCCAAGAATGGCGCCGAGGGTGGCGCTCGCCACCAGGATGACAGCGGCGGGCAGACCGGTGAAAATGATGCCGAAGCCGACCAGCACCAGCAGCGCGAGTCCCAGCCACGCCATCACTTGTCGTCCGCTTCGAGTGGACGGAACGTGTCGACGAGGCACTGGCCGATGACGGCGGCCGCCATCACCCAGAGCGCGATCTTGATCATGAAGTAGCCGGGATTGCCCGAGTCCTGAAACGCTTCGAGATCGCGAACGCTCGAAATCACCGCGTTCTTGCCGGCAATCAGCACGAACAGCGCCCACGGCAGCAAGCCGAGCGCGCTGCCGGCGCGCGCAAGCATTCTTCGCGTTCGCGTCGAGTAGTGCCTGGCGACGAGATCGACCGCGAGATGTGTGCCCGCGCGCGTCGCCGCGGTGACGCTGACCGCGACGAAGAGCGCAAACGCGATCTGGCCCAGATCGTTGGCTTCGCGCGAAAAGCTCCGCACGAGATCGCGCAGCGGCCATTGCAGAAACAACAGCACGACCAGCGGCAGCGCAAGCCATTTGGCGGCCGCGACAAGCGCGCCGATCAGGCGATCGAGACTGCGCAGGAACCCGGTCAAAGTGGCCACCCTCCCCAAAGGCTCGCCCTTGCAACGCAATGTTCCAGATCGCGGGCGCGCTGGCTAGCGGCGATGCGCAAAGCCGCCCGCGCCGCATCATAAAGCGCGCATCCAGGCCGCGCGACCAGCGGCATCCGTCCGATCGGAGCGCCATCCGCGCAACCGGTGCGTCGCGCTCAAATATATTATTGACATATCAGTCGTGCTCATATGAGATTCCCTGAATCCGGAGCCAGAAAGAGCCCGGGGTCATTCGGGGAGACGAAACATGAGTGCTCTGGACGCTTCCGGCGAAGCCGATCTATTGGCCTCCGCAAAGGGCGCGCGCAGCGCACAGGCCGCCCAGATCGCCAACATCGCGGCCCGCCTCGAACGGCTGCCGCTGACGTCCTATCAAAAGGCCATCTTCGCGATCATCGCCACCGCCTGGTTCTTCGACAGCATGGACCTTGGCGCGTTGACCTTCGTGCTCGGCTCGATCAAGCAGACGTTCCAGCTTTCGACCGCAGAAGCGGGCCTCCTGTCCAGCTTGAGCTTCCTCGGCATGTTCGTGGGCGCAGCCTCTGCAGGCCTCCTGGCGGACCGCTTCGGCCGAGCCAAGGTTTTTCAGGCCAGCATGATCTTCTGGGGCCTCGGCAGCCTCGCCTGCGGCCTGTCATCGACAGTCGCCATGCTCGGCGCCTCGCGTCTGTTGCTCGGCTTCGGCATGGGCATGGAATTTCCCGTCGCGCAATCCATGGTGTCGGAGATCATCCCGGCCGAACGGCGCGGCCGCTACATCGCCTATCTCGAAGGCTTCTGGCCGCTCGGCTTCATTGCCTCGGGCCTTCTGATCTATGTTGTGTTGTCGGTCGCAGACTGGCACTGGGTATTCATCCTGCAGGCGATCCCGGCGCTGTTCGTGCTGGTGATCCGCCGTTACGTTCCGGAATCGCCGCGCTGGCTCGCCGCCCACGGCCACTCCGAGCGGGCCGAAACGGTCATGCAGGAGATCGAGTCCAAGGTCGCTGCGCGGCTCGGCGGCAAGGCGCTTCCTTCACCGAGACCCCAGGCTATTGCAGCGCCGGCGCGCGTGAACATCGCCACGCTGTTTTCCGGCATCTATGCCAGACGCACCACGATGCTCTGGATGCTGTGGTTCTTCGCGCTGCTCGGCTTCTATGGCTTGACGACCTGGCTCGGCGCGCTGCTCCAAGCAAAGGGTTTTCCGGTCACCAAATCGGTGTTCTACACCATCCTGATTTCGCTTGCGGGCATCCCGGGTTTCCTGTTCTCGGCCTGGCTCGTGGAATCCTGGGGCCGCAAGGGCACGCTCACGCTGAACCTGATCGGCGGCGCTGTCGCCTGCTACTTCTATGGCGGCGCCGCGGACCAGACCCAGCTCATCGTCGCGGGCCTGTGCATGCAGTTCTTCCTGTTCGGCATGTGGTCGGCGCTCTACGCCTACACGCCGGAGCTTTATCCGACGGCGGTGCGAGCCACCGGAACGGGCTTCGCCTCCGCGGTCGGCCGCATCGGTTCGCTGATCGGCCCGACGGTCATTGGCCTGATCCTGCCGACGGCTGGACAGAGCGGCGTGTTCGCGCTCGGCGCGGGTGCCTTCGTGATCGCGGCGCTGGCGGTTCTGATCCTGGGCGAAGAAACCAAGGGGCGAACGCTCGAGCACATCTCGCACTGAACGGCGGTTGCGACGGCAGCAACCTTCACCGCCGGGCGCAACCAAAGGCGAATCGCCGTAGACCTGGATTGCCGCGGTCAAGAGTTGCCGCCGTATGGTGTGATGACATATCTGTCGTGGACACCTGATTGATTTGGCGCACGCCGGGACGCAAGGGATGGCCGACTTGAAAAAATCCCCATCGCTGAAAGCACAGGCCAAGCACAACCCGCAAAGCCCCCTGCCCCAAAGCAAGCGGCGCAAGCGCAGCGTATCGACCTTCCTGCAGGGCGACGTCACGCTGACCGACAAGGCCTACGCGCAGATCGAGGAGCTGATCGTGACCTTGCAGCTTCCGCCGGGCACGGTCTTGTCCGAGCTCGTGCTCGCCGACCGCCTCGGCATCGGCCGCACGCCGATCCGCGAAGCGCTGCAGCGGCTGTCGCGCGACGGCCTCGTCAATATACTGCCGCGGCGCGGCGTGCTGGTCTCCGACATCGATCTGCGGTCGCAATTGCGGCTGCTCGAAGTTCGCCGCGAGCTGGAGCGGCTGATGGCGCGCGGCGCGGCGGAACGCGCGAGCGAGGAAGAGCGCGCGCAGTTTTCCGGGATTGCGGCCGGCATGTATCGCGCCTCCGATACGGACGACGACATCTCCTTCATGCGGCTCGACCAGCAGTTCAACACGCTGGTTTCGCTCGCCGCGCGCAACGAATTTGCCAGCCGCTCGATGGGCCTGATGCACGGCCTGTCGCGGCGCTTCTGGTACCAGCACTACAAGCAGGCCGCCGACCTGCCGCTCTGCGCGCGGCTGCATGCTGCGGTTGCCGAGGCGATCGCAAACCGCGATCCGGACAAGGCCGCCGAAGCCTCCGACCGGCTGATCGACTATATCGAAAGCTTTGCCCGCTCGACGCTGTGAGCGCGTCCGCTCGATTTATCTGCGCGTTCGCTTTACCTCTCCCCGTCGATGAGAAGGTAAACGCCCCATCCTGCACTAGAACTCGATCACGGTGCGGATCGAACGCCCCTCGCGCAGGTCGGCGAAACCGCGATTGATGTCGTCGAGCCTCGCGCGTGCGGTGATCAGCTCGTCAAGCTTCAGGCGGCCCTCGAGATAAGCGCGCGCCAGCAGCGGAAAGTCGCGCAGCGGCCGCGCGCCGCCATAGCTCGACCGCCGCAGGCGCTTCTCGCCCATCAGCGAACCCCAGCGGAAGCTAACGTCGTTGGCGACATCGATCTTGCCGAGCCATATCACCTGGCCGCCGACGCGCACGGCCTCCGCGGTCTGGCGGAAGGCAGCCGGATGGCCTGCCGCCTCCAGCACCACGTCTGCGCCACGTCCGCCGGTCACGGATCGCACAAATTCAACGGGGTCCTGGCGTTTGGCGTTCACCGTGTGCCGCGCCCCGAGCTTGCTCGCAAGCCCAAGCTTCCGCTCATCCAGATCGACCGCAATCACCGCGCCGGCGCGCGCCATGACCGCGCCCTGCAGCGCCGCAAGCCCCACCGCGCCGCAACCAATAACCATCACGGTGTCGCCATAGGCGATGTCGGCGACATTGAGCGCGGCGCCGACGCCCGTCATCACACCGCAACCAATCAGACAGGCGCGGTCGAACGGGATCTCCTTGGGCACGACGATCGCCTGCTGCGCCGGCACAGTGCAGATTTCGGCAAAGGCGCCGAGGAACATCAGGTGCCTCAGTTCGGCTCCGTCGCCGAGGCTCGCCTTCGAGCGGCCGTCGAAGTGCAGTCCCTTCGGTCCCTCGCCCAGATAGGTATCGCACAGGATCGGCTGGCCGCGATCGCACTGGAAGCAATGACCGCAATGCGGATTCCACGACAGGATCACGTGATCGCCGACCTTGACCGTATCGACCTCGGGG